>Ga0163144_10008062_pt1 | contig 22870 bp, 20 predicted proteins | sample OliLak19BULKMAT1_FD_123175 | JGI IMG/M metagenome (GOLD analysis project Ga0163144, IMG submission 123175) | Freshwater microbial mat bacterial communities from Lake Vanda, McMurdo Dry Valleys, Antarctica - Oligotrophic Lake LV.19.BULKMAT1 | ecosystem: Environmental > Aquatic > Freshwater >...
ATTTTCATGAGGCAACGGGTGCGCGTCGGTAACAAAAACCGTGAGTCAACGCGGCCCGGAGAAATAGTTGTCGCCGATGCGAAGAAATAGTTGACGCTGGACAATCAACGCGTTGGTTTTCAACTGGTGGAGTTTGTATACGCGGTTGGCGTTGCCGGGCAAGCACACGGAGGCGACGACGAGCCGGCCTATGTTGGTGTACGGGTTGGGGAAGAAGACCCGGCATAGTCAGCAGACGACGCTGACGGTGACGAGTAATCATGGGAAGGCGAAGAAGATACAAGCGATTCTTACAGCGGTGGGCGGGTTGCTGAAGCGCTTCGCGCGTAGTGCGGAGCAGTTGAGCCGGAAGGAACGGTGGGCGCTACTGCTGAAGATAATCCTGCGAGAAGTCTATGGGAAACCTGGGGTTCAATGGGCCGATCCGGCACTGGCTTGAGGTTCAATTGCCGCTTTTAGGTTTAATGGTCACAATGTTTTATACAAATGGTTTCTGGCGGTCGGAGCACTCGCCAAGTTATAGAAAGTTCGCAAGGCTCGGGACGAACAAACCCTGACGCAGAACCCTTGATTCTCCTTAACCTTCAAAGCCCTTCTGAACGCGAGCAATCCTCGATTTCACGTCAAGTTCTAGGGTCCACAGTACCGTTGGTCGAGCGCAAGTCACCCTTACCTAAATCAGCTATCCGCATCAATTCTAGCCGGATAGCATCAACGAGCGCTTTCCAGCTTGCCTCAATTACGTTGTCCGAAACGCCAACCGTAGCCCAATTCTGTTCGAACGCCCGCCATTCGATCAGCACTCGAACCTTAGCATCGGTACCCTTCTTCGAATCGATCACTCGAACCTTATAGTCACTCAGCTTGACTATAGCTACATCTGGATATAGTCCAGACAAGCACTGTCTTAGGGCTAGATCAAGGGCGTTAAACGGTCCATTGCCAACAGCGGTCTCAGTATAAACTTGGTCTGCCACCCGCAGCGAAACGGTAGCGTAGGTTACCGCCTTCTCGCTGTTAGGCTCCATCTTTGTTGTGACTTCGAAAGAAACGACAGTAAAGAAGTCCTCTTCGGGATTGAGTATCTCCCAAACAAGTAATTCGAATGTACCCTCGGCGGACTCAAGTTCATAGCCCTGGTATTCCAATTGTTTGATCTGCACAAGCAACCGGTGTCGCTGTTCAGGTGACAAGCGACTCTCTAATCCCTGCTGTCGTATCTTATAAAAGACATTGCCACGACCGGACATGTCGCTGATAAGTACCCGCTGCGTATTTCCTACGCTCTCCGGGGAGATATGTTCATAAGTCGTGGGATCCTTGAGCACCGCACTTACGTGGACTCCGCCCTTATGGGCGAACGCGCTTTTTCCTACAAATGCTTGGTCGTTCCGAAGGGGAAGATTCGCAAGATTGGCAACACAGTGAGCAACGGATGTAAGTCTGCTAAGCCCTTCTTTGCCAATCGTGACATGCCCGAGTTTCAACTCAAGATTGGCGATCACTGATATCAGATTCGCATTACCGCACCGTTCGCCATATCCATTTATGCAGCCTTGGACGTGTCTAGCACCGGCTTGCACCGCCGCAAGGGCGTTAGCTACAGCGAGATCGGAGTCGTTATGGGAATGAATTCCAATGGTTCCCGAAAACCGCAACCCGACAATGTCAACGATTTCCGAGACAACTTGCGGAACAGTCCCACCATTAGTGTCACACAGGCACAATACATCCGCACCCGCCTCCTTTGCCGCCTGAAGAGTCTTCAATGCGTATCCAGGATTGGCCTTGTAGCCGTCGAAAAAATGCTCGGCATCGTAAACTACTTCCCGCCCGTGCCGTTTAAGGAAATCGACCGTATTTCCAATCAACAACAGGTTATGGTCTAACGTAATACCGAGTACTCGAGTTACATGGAAGTCCCATGTCTTTCCGAAAATCGAGATTGTCGGCGTCTCGGCCTCGATTAGTTCTCTAATCGAGGGGTCCTCACCGACGTCGTACTTCGCGAAATGGGTCGAGCCAAAGGCAACTAGCTTCGAATGTCTAAGGCAAAGCTCGCCTTTGGCCCGAGCGAAGAACTCTTTGTCTTTGGGATTTGAGCCGGGCCAACCCCCTTCAATGTAGTCAACACCAAGGGCATCCAGCTCCCTCGCGATAGCCAGTTTGTCGTCAACGGAAAAGGAAACGGATTCTCCTTGGGTTCCGTCGCGAAGTGTGGTGTCAAATATCTCGATCTTCATTAGAGTTGGACCCGGCCGAGAATCAGGCTTGGGGAATGCCTGCTTCTTTCTTCTTCTTCAGGAAGGGCATCATCGATCGAAGTTCTGCTCCGATCTTCTCAATGGGATGATCGGCATTTGCTTCCCTCATCGCTAGAAACTTCCTGCGACCACCTTCTTGGTTTTCGCTGATCCAGTTTCGTGCGAACGTCCCATCCTGAATTTCAGATAGAATACGCTTCATCTCGGCTTTTGTAGCCGCATTAACAACCCGAGGGCCACTTACGTAATCGCCATACTCAGCCGTATCAGAGACTGAATAGCGCATATATCCTAATCCACCTTCGTAGATCAAGTCGACGATTAGCTTGAGTTCATGCAGGCACTCGAAGTATGCGATCTCGGGAGCGTAGCCGGCTTCTGTTAAGGTTTCAAAGGCAGCTTTGACGAGCTCGCTAACACCCCCGCAAAGTACCGCCTGCTCTCCAAACAGATCACTCTCGGTTTCCTCTCGAAATGTCGTCTCGATCACCCCGGCTTTCGCACAGCCGATTCCGGCCGAGTAGGCGAGAGCATTCTGTAACGCGTTACCCGTCGCATCTTGCGCAACTGCTACCAATCCTGGAACGCCGACGCCTTCAGTAAAGAGCTCCCTCACTCGATGTCCGGGAGACTTAGGAGCCACCATCGAAACGTCCACGTCGGCTGGGGGGGTAATTGACTTGAAGTGTATGCTAAAGCCGTGAGCAAACATCAAAGTCTTCCCAGCGCTCAGGTTAGGAGCGATTTCGTTCTTGTAAAGCTCTCCCTGGATGTGGTCGCTAACTAGAATCATAAGCGTATCGGCTGCTTTCGTAGCTTCGGCAACCGTCATGACCGTGAGTCCGGCAGCTTCAGCCTTGGCCCAACTCTTTGAACCAGGGTAGAGTCCCACAATAACGTTGCACCCGGTATCCCGCAAGTTAAGCGCGTGCGCATGACCTTGGCTTCCGTAGCCGATGATGGCGAACCGTTTGCCTTTCAATAGCTTTAGATCAGCATCATTTTCATAATAGCGTTTCAACATGATTAAGCGACTCCGTTCTTTTCTTCGACTAACATTGTTTCACCGCGGGGAATGGGGGGGGACAATCGCAGCTTCTTCGAGTCCAGTGAGACGGCCACGGCTCCCGACCGGGTTACTTCAATCTCTCCGTAGCTCTGCATAGTATTGATAAACTCGTCCAGCTTTTCGGCATCACCAGTAGCTTCCAGAGCGAAACCTTCCAGCGTAGAGTCCACAACCCTAGCCCCGAAAATCTCGGACTCCTTGAGAATTGCAGTCCGTGATTCCTGCGAAGCGCGGACTCGCATCAAAACCATTTCTCGAGTCACGGCCGGGCCCTCGGACAGGTCGGTGGCTTGTAAGACATTGATCAGCTTGTTCATTTGCTTAATCAATTGACGGCGGCCGTGCGGCTCAATGTCGACGGCAATCGTCATCCGTGATAATCCGGCGTCTAACGTACGCGCAACCGTAAGGCTGTCGATGTTGTAGCCGCGGGCAGTCAGCAAGCCAGTTACGCGCATTAACGCTCCGGCTTTGTTTTCCATAAGCAAAGAGATAATTTGAAGCATAGCCGTTTCCTCTAACTACGCCACGGGGGTAGGTTGGACAGGGCCGAGTACCATTTCGTGAATCGCACCGCCAGAAGGTACCATTGGGTAAACATTCTCGGTTGGCGTTACCTTAACGTTCAATAAGTAGGGGCCGTGGTAATCGATCGCTTCCTGCAAGGCGCTGGCCAATTCCGAAGGATGCTCAATCGTCCGGCCTTTAAAGCCGTACGCACCTGCCAACAACGATGGATCAGGGAAGCTATCAAGCGTTACAGAGCTGAGCCGATTATTGTAAAACAGTTCTTGCCACTGACGAACCATTCCCAAGTAGCCGTTATTCATTACGATAATTTTAACCGGCAGCCCATAGTTCATTAATGTCGCCAACTCAGGCAGCGACATTTGGAATCCACCATCGCCGACGATGGAGAAAACAAGCTGGTCAGGGTTGGCGAATTGGGCACCAATCGCGGATGGCAGTCCAAAGCCCATAGACCCAAGTCCACCGGAGTTGATCCAAAGCCGAGGCGCATTGTAGCGAATAAGTTGCGCGGCCCACATTTGATGCTGGCCTACGTCGCTTGTCACGATCGCCTTGCCGCCCGAAATTCGATCAATTTCCGCCATTAAGTGCTGTGGTTTGATCTCGGTCTTAGAATAGACAGGCACCAAGGGGTTTTCTTCTTTCCAAGCTCTCACTTGCTTCCACCAAGCCTTGAGCCCAGGCCGATCCGGGCTTCCGGCCTCTGTTCGGATTTCCCGAACGTTGGCAGTTAGCTTCGGTAGGATTCGCTTAAGATCCCCGACGATAGGTAGGTCGGCGTTGCGATTCTTTGAAATTTCAGCGGGATCGATGTCAACGTGAATGATCTTCGCGTGGGGAGCAAATGCGGCTAAACGACCAGTCACACGATCGTCGAACCTGACTCCTAAAGCAATCAGCAGGTCGGCCCCGGACATGGCCATATTCGCCGCATAACTGCCGTGCATACCGGGCATACTGATGAAATTAGGATGCTCGGACGGTAGCCCACCCAGACCCATCAAGGTGCAAACCGTAGGCGCGTCGACCGCTTCAACGAGTTCGCGAAGTTCCTCATGGGCGTTGCCGAGCACGATTCCACCACCAGCGTAGATCATGGGACGCTCTGCTTCGAGAATCATCTGCGCTGCTCGGCGAATCTGCCCAGTGTGCCCCTCCGTGTATACCTTATACCCCGGCAGATGAATCGAATTCACGGGCTCATATTGACAGTTACCCATGAACACATCTTTCGTTACGTCAACTAGAACGGGGCCTGGACGGCCGGAGGCGGCGATGTAGAATGCTTCATGAATAACGGACGGCAAATCCTTGATATTCTTTACCAGGTAGTTGTGCTTGGTCGCCGATCGGGTGATCCCAAAGGTATCGGCTTCCTGAAATGCATCGGTGCCAATCAGTTTTGTAGAGACCTGTCCGGTAAGCGCAACGATCGGGATCGAATCCATCATCGCGTCAACCAAGCCGGTCACCAAATTCGTGGCTCCCGGGCCGGAAGTCGCGCAACAGACTCCAACTCGACCAGTAGACCGCGAATACCCTTGGGCCGCGAAGGCGGCGTTCTGTTCATGCCGGACGAGCACATGCCGAATCGGATGATCATATAGAGCGTCGTAGAAGGGCAGCGTCACGCCCCCCGGGTAGCCAAAAATCACTTCGACTCCCTCTCTCGCCAAACATTCAAGCAGGATCTTTGCGCCACTCATCAATTGAGACATCGGTATAACTCCAGATACCAAAAAAGAGCCACCGGTCAGGTTTCCCCGCCGGTGGCCCTTAGATTCCGTTCGGAGTCCGTCGCCACTAGGCGGTTACCAAGACGGTAACCCCAACAGAGGCATCTACGACATTTACCCCGCAAAGCGGTCGCCACACGGGATTTAGGAAGTAAAAACGGCTCACTTCTCGAGGATAGTGCAAAAGCGAACTAAATGCAAGACGACATTCCGATAAATAATATTTATGCCATCATGTGCCCTGTTGCGCGCTACGCCTCGAGAGGTGTGACATTGATGGCGAGTATCCAATTAAGCAAAATTGATCAAGAGCAAACAGAACGATCGATTCCACCCCTGCCCCGATAGCCATTCCAACCTCTTTTCGCCAAGTTGTCGTCGAATCACCCGGCCCCACCAGGAAGGCACTCTTTGCTCGAGGGAACCCCTTCGAAAACGGAAATTCGATCGAATACTTCGACTTGTTTAAATCACGATCGAACGTGAAGCTGAAGCTCTCTGTTTTGAGTGTGTCCAGCTTCGCGGGCGTCCAAGCTGCATTTGGATAGTTCACGATTCGTCCCCAGGCTGTGTCGTTTACGTCAGTTGGATAAAGGACCTCGTATCGACAGCTCGGGTGCGCCGCCTTTACAAATGAAATCAGATCGTCTGTGTACTCTCCAATCAGAGCCGGTAGGTGTCTAACCTCCTCTGGAAACGTCGATGGATCCACATACTGGTTGCCAATGACCCGCATGGGAAAACCGAACCGCTCCAGAAAAGTGTCCATCGTGTATTCGTCATAATAAGGCATACTGATTCCAGTTGAGTTCCCAAACGGCCCGGGAAAGTACCACCATTGCACCTCACCAAGTTGAAGGAATGGAACCAATCCGACTTCCACCATGATGTCAGCCATCTGTTTATGAACCAATTCCCAGTATTGCCTCGCCCTAGGCGAAAAATTGGTCTGTAGTGCCGGCGTTGTCAGGAGGCAGGGCTGGCCATCGGAGTATCGCTGCGCGATACCGGCTTCTACCGAACTATCCCCATGTTCGAGTTCCGTCGAGAACGCAGCGGTTACATCCATTCCGTACGACTGGCAAGCCCTATAAAACTCCCTTGACCAGTCCCTACAAGCACGATTGATGGTTTGTCCGGTCGTCGTGTCAGTAGTCCAAGCCCCGTCGGCAGATCCCTCTAATCTCCCGCTGCTGAGCTGGAGCAGAAATCCGCCGGTCATTGGCGAGACGCCTAAGGTGATCGTCTCTCCTGCTTGGCCCATCTTTCTCGAATAGATCAACAATCGGGTTCCATCGGCCTCGGCTCGGATAGCCGTATAGCCCCTATTGAATTCGAGCTCAAACGCTTTCGCGATGGTTGCCGCGGTATCCCCATATAAATTGAGGTGCCGAACCGTCAGCGTCGCCGCAGAATCGCCAAAAGTTCCGACAGAAACCTCGGTGTATGCACTTGGAGTCGGTACCCCGACGAAGTCGATCGTAGCCGAGGCATATTGGTGCCCCTTTCGGTACAACTCGTAAAAGATCAGTGCCCCGACATAGTGGTTAACCCTCGCTCGGAACCCAAGAGAGTAAATCATCCAGGCAGTGCGCTCAGCTGGAACCGCCAAAGAATGATCGGTATCCCAATCGGTTGCCAACGTCACTTTTTCGATGACTGGCAGATCGGACACTTGCGCCGAAGGAATTGCAATCTCGAGAAAGTCAAACCAAAAGCGTCGTCCCGAAGCGCCATTGTGGGTAATATATACTGTATGGTTGCCCGGTCCAAATGCACCCAACGGTACTCGCAGCAACCGGTCTTCTGATTTTCGGCGAAGATTGAATACCTCTACCGGGCCATCATCAACCCGGAATGCAATGTTTGGAGCTTGGTCGAGTAGCCGGGTTCCTAGGTACAACTCGTGGTTCTGAGCGGATCGATAAGGGATCACGATCCCATCCCCATACTGCTCGGCCCAGCGAATTGTCCCTCCCGAATAGTTTCCGCGAACTTCCGGCGCCCAGCTGGAGCCATAGTACTGAACCGATTTCGACGAATTTTCGATCCGTCGAGAACCCGGACCCGCTACTCGGTACCGGCGAGCCAACCCCGTTACATTCCAGTTTTCAAGATGGACTTTAAATTCACTTCGCTCGAACTCAGAGCGCTGGAAGTCGGCCGCATAAGTCCAACGCATCTTTCTAACCCTGTCCATCGGAACGGAGTCACCATTCTTGTCCTCTAGTGCGGAAAAGTCAAGCGAAACCCGCCATTTTGAAGGCGACGTACCTCCTGCGAAGTATTGCGCCTCAACATCCCAAAGCTCAGACCCCCCAGGAGTGACGTGACCATAAGCGCCCAAACGGTTGCCATTGGACCCCACGGTCGAACTAATTAACGGCTGGCGTACGCCAAGCTCGTCCGCGCCCACGTAAGATAGCGAGATACTCTCACCCGTCCGAACCGCAATCATGTTGGCCGAGAAAGCGTTCACGCTTGCCGTGATCGCTTCTGCAACATCGGCCAACGTATCGGTCGCATAACAGATATGAGTATGATGTTCATTCATCCACGCCAATCCTACGGCCTCGCCGGCGGTGACCGAACCCTGCAACGTGAATGTCGCTGTGGCCGGTGCGTACGCCCCCTCTACCGGCACAGAATAGCGATTGAGCGGCACTTCAAAATACCCCTCCATATCATCACTCTCCAAGGCATCCTCGACCCAGACTCGAAGAAACGGCCATCCCACCGTCGCATACATCTCAGAATCCATCGGGACACAGTTCTCGCGAGTCTCATCGTAAGTGAGCTGTAATCTACTTAGGTCACCGTCCGGGAGATTCCGAAACAATGGATGCTCCCAGACATTGTCACGATTCCATTCGATGACACACCAATCAAACTGTTGTCGCCACGTCCCCGACACGGTGAATCCTGTCGTCGTCGCTTCACTCATCGCCGCAATTGCCGACGGCCGCTCAAAGTATACCTGCAAGTCCCGATCTGGTCTTAGTTTTTCTAGATATTCGGCCATCGTGCTACGCTCCTTTCTTAAAGTCGGATCGTTACCGTTAGGTCACTTCCGGGAGTACTCTCCGCCGTTTGCGCTACGCTTTCGACTTCCAGTCTTAGCCTCGCTCCTGTGCGCAGCGGAGCCAGTCCAAATCCCCCTACGACGTTCGATACCGTCTGTCCGCTGGGGATCGTCAATGTACAGATTGTGTCGTTATCCTGTCGAAGAACCAACACGATCGGACCCAAAGTTGGTGCATCACCCACAACTGCAAAGATGTCCCGCATAACCAGTGGCGCTTCAACTGTGAATGGGGGCGTCGCATCTTCCTGGATCGCCAACCATCCCTCAACCTGCAGCGCGATTTGGCCGCCCTGAAGAGTACGAAGTCCGAAGTCCAGCGTTCCTGTGACGCTCCGTTTCGCCACATCAGAGTTTCCACGTCCATTCGTCAAGTAAAGCTCCGCAGCAGCAACCCTCACGCCAGGTAGGTGGGCGCTGAACGAATAACTTCCGCTCGCCGGCGATCCGAAGAAGTCCCTCCCAAAGGGCAAAATCTGAGTCTTCTGATCCAACGGATAAACCAATGAACCAGCGACGTGAGCCTCAATCGGCGAAGCATGGGAACCACGCACTGCCTGTACCGCATACCCGCCAACCGATATGGAAGCCACCTGAAACAATTCGCCATCGACTTGGAACATCTGTCCCGCCGATAGCTGACCCGCAGCGGAGAGCACGACCGTGTCGGTGGCTGCATCGATCGGTTCACTCAAAACCAGCGACGACGGACTCTGCAACTCATCCCAATACCGCATTACCAAGGTGCCTGCTGAAACCGTTCGTGTGTTGGCCAATGAAGGGAATCCGATAGATTGCAATTCAACCGTTCCGTCCCCCATCGAACTCAAAGCAAAGGAAGGCGGCGGAGCCACATCTTCGTCAAGTTGCCCGGCACTCGCACCCAAGATCCGCCATCTTGTAATCGGCGACAATTCCAGGAGGCATTCCCGATCATTCGCATTCGCCGCTCGACCCGTGACGTGAACCGTCGCTCCTTCCCGGTTCGGAACCTCGAATACCGCTGGGCTCGTGGCCGTCGTAGCTCCGCGGAACCAGCTAGGCTCAACAACAACCCACTTGCTCGTCGAGTCCGGAAGAACAACCCAACCAGTGTTCAAGACACAGGTTGTGCCCGAATTGCTATCGATCCTCCTTTCTTGGCCCATTCCCCGGCCACTAACAATCCGCACGATCTTCGATCGCCACTCATTGACGATCATGCTCAGACTACTATTGCCGATGGTAGTCAACGTTACAATCCCGGCCAGCTGATGGCCCTGCAGCTCCAATCGCCAATAGAAATTCGCATGCGAGAAAGTTTCATCCGGCGGCGAAACAAAGCCATCAGGTTCCCCAAGGTCAGAATATGTTTCTGCGACAACTTGGCTAGACGCTATACGGGTCATTTGCTGAGGATTTCGCCCTCTGTAAACATGAAACACTACTGTTCCAGCACCAAAGCTAAACCTACTGAGAGTCACTCGATTCGTCCCCGTCCCCGGGGGGACAACGGCCCGTACGATAAACGAGTGTGCGCTTTCCTTTCCGTCGACGTCCACCCCAGTTAGCGCGTAGTAAAACACCTGATCCCCCACCAACGTCCCCCCTGTCGCCTGAGACAACGGGGAAATCGCCAGCAACGGAATTCCCACCTTGGTCGCCTCTGGCTTTGTCGGCTCCGTAAATCCTACCGAAATCGCGACACGGGCTGAACCATCCGTTGCTTCCGTGTAGGCTTCGGTAATTCCAAACTGGGTCACGCCATCCCCATCGATCACATTGCCAATCAAGGGCCGAGGAACTCCTAATTCATATCTCGGTTGCCTACCGGACGATTCTGCACCCTTTCCGGCCGTCTGCACATACCAATCATCGTCATGCCATTGCATCGTAAGCTGGACAGTGCGGAAGTTAATCCCCGGGGTTACCCGACTAATCCGAAAGAGCTGCCGATCCAAGCCCTCCTTCGGATACGTCATCGTCACTAAATCTCCCGGTTTCAAGCCAATCGCCTTTACCGATGTCTCGAATTCCAGATATACGTTCCCGCGGACAGCCTTCAACAGCTGTAATTTCGTCATCCTCGCCGCTTGGTCAAAGTTCGCAAGGCCCAGCGCAGGCAAGGCGGCGCTCGTCTCCTGTCCTGACGTCACGACATCATTGAGATCCAGCAATGAAAGGGAATCTTGCTGATATTCATTGAATGAGTCCTGGAACTCAACACTAAAGCGATTCGGCGTATCTGCCGAACTTCGCGAGAAGATTCTAAGTTTCGGTTCGCCGCCCTTTCCCCTTAGAATAGAACGCTCATCAAACTCATAAGACGGCCAACCACCCAGTAGCTCCGCTATAGCATTTGTACCCGGCGATGCCTGTGCCTGTTGGACCCCAATCGTGGTTTCCTGTCGCAACTGAAGTTTCCCTCCCGAACCGAAGGTAAGAAATAACCCAGCGCAGCTTCGAATCCCTCGCACTACTTCAGCTACGCTCCTCCGCCTACGCAGCGATAGGTTGCACTGGAAGCGCGGGATCATGATGGAATTTCCATGAAGATCGATCGCCGAAACCTCATCGTCACAGTAGAGAGCAGTGGAGCCAAAACTCGCCAAATCGATTTCATCCATCATCCAGCCGCTACGGAGCAAAACGTCGAGCATCACCCAAGCTGGGTTGTTCGTAAAACGGTCCGCTACAAAATCGCCCGCCTCATCGTAGGTTGGCAGCTTCGCGCCTTCCAGCAAAACCTGCACGCGAGGAATCGACTTTCCGTCCTGGACCCGATTCGGAACGACGACCGAAAGATAAGCCATACTTCCATAAGGATCACCAACCGCCGCCCCACTTCCGTCAGCGAAATTGAGATTAAAGGTTCCGGTTCGGTTACCCTTACTCACCATGTGGTACCAACCGGTGGCGGTCATGTTCGCACCCTCAACCGCCTGCGGAATTTCTACGTCGTTCACCACCACCTTCAGAACGCCGCAAATTTCTCCTATAGCAAGCAGAGCTTCCATTCGTGTCAAATTGCCATCGTTTCGAGCTAAGGTAATCGGCGGTTGCACCCAACAGGTTCCGTATGCCAAGGGCACAAAGTCGTTGTACTTTGCTTCATTGCTTTGCACCGCGCTGGTTGAGTAGCCCTTGTCACCATATCCCCGAACCAACGTCGTTGACGGAACAAACTCGATCCCACCGAATCGGCGAGTAATCTGTACTAGAGCATCCTGGCTGAACATCCCTCGCTCTTCGCAAGATTTTCGAGTATAGTCGCAATTTGTAAACGGAACCGTCCCGTTTAGATTCCCGACGCCCCCGGACTCGCCCGCTGAGTAACCACAACGGAAGAACGGCGAATGGCTCGCGCGCGGCCCCCCGGTAATTGCCTCGATTCGATTGGCTTGGGTCGCGGGAAACAACCAAGGGCATCGTTTCTGGATTCTTACGTCGGGCAAAAGGACCCGCTGAAAGGTAAGCCGGTTGGTAAACGAAACATGCAAGAGTGATTCACTGATCTCATGGGGAGAGTTGCCGATCCCTCGAAAGATAGCAATCGCTTCTGTTGCGGCCACACCAGAGACTAGATCGAAGAAGACAAACTGGACCGACAGTCGCGATCCTTTGAACCCCACAGCCCGTTCGACCTGCGAGTAGTGCGAATCTGCGTTCGCCAATACGATACTCAGCTTGGCTGAAGTGTCAATTCCGTCGTCGGAGTAGGCCTTAATGTCAAAGCCGCTGTGGTCAATTAGTCGGGCACGATATACTTGACCTTCAAACGTCACCTCATGAGTGGCCCAGTATTGGTGTTGACCGTTACGCAGTTCGCAGTCAAACAGCAGGACGGGCGTCTCCAGGATCTCCCGCTCTTTCATCTCGTGAATCGTCAGCATAGAGTTCGTCCAATAACCGCCAAGCCTTACGCTAAGCGGGCAACAAGATTACATTTTGCACTGTTGTCGTTTACCCCTCGCGCTACACGCAAGAACGTATCCGCCGCAAATCGTACTTTCGAATACACGCCAGAGCGTGAAGTTGTCCTTCTGTATCCCGCCGCTGCTGGTTGCGCGTCTACCTGGGCCCCAACCGCTCTCACGCTGGAGCCAGGAGGTTGTTCCCAGCCGAAGCCGATTGACTCTGTCAGAGATGGAAGATCGACGCTCAAGGAGAAGCGCTTCCACTGCGGCCCGACTTGGACATCCAGCGACTGAGTGAACCCGCCCGATGTCGCCATCAGCGTCACCTGGGTCGGTGTCCCCGCCGACAGCCAAATACTGGAGCAATATCGATACCCGCCGGGCGCTGCAACCGCCTGCATAATTGTCTGGGGAGCTACAGCCGTATTCTCCAATTGGAAGGCCCTTTGCGTGCCCCAAGGGTCTTCTAGGGAACCACTTACTGACAGTAACGGCCCCCGCGTCCAGTTCGCCTTGGCGAAGTCCTCACTCCATTGCAGTAGGTTCATCGCAGGATCCAAGAACCCGAACGTTGTCATTCGGCCTTCATGCGTTGAAAAAAACTGCTCCAATCCGGCTATCTCTTCGTCTGTCAGCCCATTCAAATCAAGTTCGATCTCCAGCAAGCTTCCGCCAGGATCGAACGCCTTTATCTGCCGCCCATCGCGTAACCGGTTCACCGCCGACCGGAATACCTGTCTCCGACGAAGCGGATATTGGCACACGACACCCGTTGACAATTGAGGAAAGAAAGCCATCTTGCTCCTATCTAACCTGTCGAATTCTAAGTTCAGTCCGTCCGTCGTGAAACTCTAGGAACTCGGCCAAGATCTCCTCGTTTTCGAACTGACATTCAGAGTATTCCGTTCCGTCCCAAGGATCGGTAAAGGAAAAAATCCCAAATTCACCCTGCTCTTGTGCGTAGAAAGCTTCTATTCGCCCAAGCTCTTCTTCGTCGAGATTCTCTAGTCGAACTGCCCATCGCAGGAGAGACGACGAATAATTTCGGTACCGTTGCTCGCTGCCGTCAACAAACTGCATGACCTCAGTCGAATAACACCGCTCACGCCCGCCCGGATATTGCATCACCGCGCCTGTCTTCAACACTGGAAAGTCGCTCATAAGTCATTCACCACATCGTTCAACGAATGCGAGTTCAACATCGCCTCTCGGACGGCTCGCGCGATGTCCCCGCTGCGATCCATGAAGCTCTTACTATCCATCGCGTTTATGTTGACCGTGATGTTCTGGACCCCCTCGGCGCCTCTAGGTACGAGAGGCTGGGCCTGTGGTGAGACCGCCGCCACAGTTGGAGAAATCACACGCGGCTGATCGCTGCTACCCCTCGCGATTGAATATAGCTGGCCACTGGAAGACAACCCGGCCTCGGCCCGGATCGGCTCTGGTAGGGAGAATCGCTCCAGCGCTCGCTCGCTCTTTTGGTCGCCTCCAAACAGCTTCGCTATTCCCCCAATTAGAGGACCAAGGGTCAACCCCTTGAGTAGGTAGCTGCCTGCACTCTTGGCCGCTTCAGTTCCAATGCCCGCCGCCTGTCCCCCTCGGGCCGTCGACTCGATGGCCTGCGTATTGGCCCTCGTCGTCTCCACCTGCTGCTGTGCGATTCGTGCCAGATCCGCTATATGTTTACTCAATTGCTCAGTGGCCTCACGCCCTTCAGTAACCCCAGCAGAGGCGAGCACCTCCGCACTCTTGTTCGATTCTCCCACCCCGCCGGTGAGTAATCGTTCTATGTCGTTCTTATAGTTATCTGACGCCATTCTCTCGCTCCTTCAACAACTCACTCTCCAGTATTGAGAACGCCTCGACGGACTTAGCGGAATAGCAGCCCAGCTCCTCCTTTCCGCCTAACCGCCAAACATGAAACGCCTCGAGCCAACTCACACTCTCTGGACTAATGTAACTTCGAGGGCATTCCGTGCTCACCACCGTTCCTCGCAGCCAAATCGGTGTCTGGCTAATTTGCCCACTTTGAATGAATCCGCAATTGCGTTTCTTTTCCAAACCTTGTCTTCGGCAATCGTCGCACCTCCACGCGGCTTGGTTCGCGAACTGAAAGTGAAAGGCGACAATTAGTTTTTTCTCTCTTCCTCGCTAAGAAAACACTCTTGCCGAACCGCCTGGGCGATCTCCCGACAAAGTTCCTCAGGGCCCCTCTCAATCAATCCATCTACATCTGCCGCTACGCCATCGAGCTCCAATCCTTCTATTGAAACTAATCCCCAGCGGACATACAGTGATTCGATTGAACCATTGATCTCGGCAGCCATCAACTTGTCCTTCGGATCATCTCCCGCCTCATGGAACGCCAGAGCCAATCCCTCGACTCGTATCCGGTGCACTAAGTCCATTCTTCCCGCTAACGACATCTTACGAACCGAAAAGGATACTTCCGGATATACTCGTGAGCATTGTTTAACCGCACTCTCGTATCTCATGCAGATCATGACCTCACGCGAATGCAATCCGAATTTCGTCATCAAGGGAGCCGTTCGCCTGGCTCAGGCCAAACGCCCACTCTACCCGCGGATTCCGGTCGTCGAACTCTGGGACTTCAGGAATAACTTTCGGCATGTAGATGCCACAAAGCTGTCCCGGCTCCTGCCCTAGTTGCAGCATCACAGAAATTGGCTGCCTTGCCTTTCCAGCGGCATAAAGGTCCTTAGTGGCTGCATCATCCTGTTCCAGAATTCGGAACCGCATTCCCACTTCCCGCTCACCAGCCGACAGACAGCGTGGCCCGTCAAATCCAAACTCGCGCTTACGCATATCGACGTTGTTCCGAACCACCACCTCGGCATCGGTTAACGTGAAGAATTGGGTCGGCGAAGCTCCCATCCATACCTGTCCAATGTGACCAGGAATGATCTGGTAGCCGATTTCGCTAACCGGCGGCTCGTCAGGGAACTGCGTCAGGGCTGCAACACCCGAGCTGAACGACGTATTGTCGAGAAGGTCCCGCGCCTCACCCTGAAACTCGAATTCATGATAGTCGCCGTTCACCTTGATCTTCATCACATCTACGGACGCCCCTGCAACAATTCGTTGTACCGCTGTCGCCGGACTCCAATAGTCGAATATCGAAACGCTTGGCAACTGGGTTGCCGGTGCGTAGGTAATCGTCGGATTCAATGGCGCACCGGTCGCCGGCGAGACCGAGAACGGTGCATTCAGCCGAATTGTGGTTGCGTTCACTACCGTCTCGACGAAGCGTATCTCGCTGCCAAAGCTAATCGCCTGGCCAGCCGCCAAACCATGGGGACCGCCCACGGTAATGTTGTTCCCGGACGTCGACGCAACAACTCCGCTCGCCGCAATCACAGGCGCTGCACCGAGCGCACCCCTCAGCAGAGGACCGCAGGAGGGTTCGCCAGCCGTCTCGCCCCAATTCGTCAAGTACGTCTCTAAACGATAGTCCGTCTTTCGACGTACTCCGGCCGGCATCGCCGCACGCGATCGACTACCGGACTTGTCGCGCCTTCGCGCAGCGGCAGTGTCATGCTGAATGGCCAACTTGATGGCAGGTATGCGATTGGCGGCCGTAACGCTCGCCACGCTACCGAAGTCATTTTCGACAGCCGCGTAAAAACGATTCTGGTTTGATGAGATATAACAAGGCATTGCCTTCTCCCTTTATTTACTAATCTGGACTTCGAAGGTAGCTTTTGCGGTCTGCACAAAGTGTTTTCCGCCAAGTTTTATGGAGCTGAAACTAATTTGGTAACCGCCAGTATAGAACTGGCCGTTTCCCCAGTCGCCTCGACTGGCATCTAAGGTATCAATCAGCGCGTCTACGTAGAGTTGCGCCCTCTGTTCAATCCCCTCCAAACGGTCATGAGTCACTCGAACTTCGACGGACATCACGGCCGTTCCAGAAAACTGGCGAAATTTTTCACGAAGTGTGTTGTTAAGCTTTTCGCAATAAATGTAGTAGCTCGGGTATACAGTCCCGGTTGCCTTCTCCGCTAATTCAGCCGACACATTCAGCATCACAATTTGCTGATCGCTCAGTTCCCCAAGCTGCTGCCCATTCGTCTCGCTAACCGCGGCCAATCCTTGTGCCAGACCGGTCGGTGCCCTTAAGAGCGCTTCAATTTTCTTGACTACCGAAACTGCAAGTTGTGCCATCGGATTAACCTCTAAACACCACAGTCGATCGCCGGAGATACTGGTCCGGACTCTGCCCCGTGATTGGACGAACGCCAGCGATAAGAGAACCGGAAGGCTTCGTCCAACTGCTCCCTAGGCCCACAATCCCCGAATTCTGGCGTTCCACTTGATCGTCGCTCGTGCCCACATATACGTTCCAACCTCGCGCCGTTCGTGGCGCCCCGACGGCGCGCACGCTCAACGCCGAACCCTCTGAAGTGTTGAAAGAGTTAACGACGCTCGCCTGGCTTTCGACTCCAAAATCGTCGGTCCAACTGACTTTCACGAACCAAGTCAGCGCAGCATCGGCTCCGAGTGTCTGCCCAATGACCGGGACCGTCGGCCGCGGTAGTGGAGCGTACACTATGCCAACTCCAATCTGGTACAGTAACTCTGAGGCTTTCGCCGCTAATGCCTCATAAGTACGCCACTTGTGTTTATAGCGATCATTCAGTTGTTGATGATGCGCGTCTCGAAATGTTACGGCAAGCGTGTGGAGAATATGCCACTGTAGCAACGCGTCGGTTGCCACCACGTTCGCCAAGCTGAATGAGCCGCCGCCGGGCGTGCGGATCAAAAACCGTTGCAATTCAAGACCTATCTCCAGCGCCGCAACTGTCCCTTTTGCAACCAAGTCGATGCCTTCGGTTGTTGCTGTGCTGAAGATAGATGTCTCGTACGGCGAGAGGTCCATCGGTTCAGAAGGATTCCCATCTACGAAGAGAGCCATATATTCGTTCCTTAACCTTTACGGTGCTGTAAGGATTTCCATTCGTGTTCGCTGACCAAAGTCACTTGAACCCGTTGCGAAAGTGCTGCTTCCTGTCGGAGTTTGTAACCCTCCGCCTGCTCTAGTCGGTAATAGTCAACCTCATCAGAGGTCGCTAGCCTCGCCTTCTTCTCGACGACTAGCCGTGCCGCAACTTGACGCGACACTTCAGAAATGACGCCCGCTTTACCCCCGTCCCCGGTCGGACGACTTACAACGAGAACGTTTTCGCCTTCGATCGTCTCTTCCATCGTCGCCACTTCGGCGTAATAGTGTTTCAGGTCCATATCTTCTCCTTTGACGCATAACCGGAAGCCGGGGCGGCCTAAACCGCCCCGGACATAGATGACTAGCTGCGAACCTGAACGCCGAAGTTATTGCGCAACACAGCAACTCCGTACAGGCAGTCGACCGTGAATTGCTGGGCCAAAGTATTTGGCTGATAGCTCATCATCACGCGCATACCAAAGTTACCGAGTTCGGAATACTCGGCAATTGCGCCCGTTCCCGGCAACGGCTGGGGCAACCGACGAACGCAGAGACCAATCGAATCCTTCGCAAAAGCAAGATTCTGCGTGGTCGCTGGCCCGCCGCCAGTCTTAGCGACAAATTGGGACCGGAAGACAAAGAAGTCCTTCAGTTTGCCAACCGTCCCATCGATCATGGCCCGAACACCAGCCTCGCCGGCCGTGTTGTATTCGGAGAAACGGGGAATCTGACGAAGCTGGGAATAAGTGCTTCCGTCGACAACCAGATACTTCTGAGCCGAAGTCGGAACTTTCGCGTTGAAGAGGGCCGTTTCCGCCTCGTCTACTAAGCTCTCAGTCAGTGGAGAACCAGCGAATCCGAGCGGCGTATTCGCGGTAAATTGCGAGTAGAGCGCCAGAATGTCAGACTCAATTTTCTCGGCGAGTGCCACAACGGCCGGTTCCATATACAGGCGAAGCAGGTCCGGAACAGCCAGTACTTTGGTCACGTCCGGAATCTGAAACGTAGCCTCCGCGTGGGTGTTCAGCACGATCTGAGCATTTCCCAAGCTGGGGTTCTGCGTCGTAACCGTGCCGCCCTGAGCGAGATTGTTCGCAACCAGGGTCGGAGGAATGGGCACGTTGATCGTGTCACCGGCTTGAGCAAGCGAAGGCTCAAAATTCCGGTTCACTAGGTTGCCCATAACCAGGTTACCCATCAATGCGGGCAACGCATCGGCGGCAACAAGCTTAACGAGCGCATTCGCTACATTCGCTGAAGTAATAGCAGGCATTTCTAATCTCCTTAAATGAAAAAACCCCAGCCAGTCAGGCTTGGGGCGCTTGCGGTGAGTTTGTCTCCAGCCCAATCGGCTGGCCGATACGACGTAGAAATCCATCGCTTCTACGTCTCTCCTCCTGGACGGTTAGTTCGCCCAGGGAAGCAATCTTGATTTAGCGGGAGCCGTTAATCTGTTGAGCAATGCGCGATATCTCTTGCCGCGCCCGCTCCAACTCTTCCTTCGGCATCCCAGGGCGAATTTTGTCCATGTCGAATGATCCAGCCGGCATTGCCGCGGAGGCTTTCGAACTTGTCGACGCGCCAGACCCTCCCGGAATTCTCGCAGGTAACAGTTCCGGATTTTCATTAACAAAATTCGTCAAGTAGTCCTTCACTGTCACTTCGCCATCCCGAGTTCGCCCAACGAGACGACCGTCTTCGGTCCGCGAAATGTCGTCCTTCACCGCTCGAAAGGCAAGGTCGATCTTCTGAACCCCCAACCGTTGCAACTCGCTTCGGATAGATGAACTGCGTTCCGCCTCCTCCGCCAGTTGCCGACTCTTTCGGTTCTCTTCCACGAGTTCATTCATTCGCCTTTCGAGGGTCTCGCGGCGTCGCCTCTCGTCTTCAAGTTCCGCTTTGTAGGCCGGTTCACTCTTGGATTGCTCTAAATTGACGAACTCTCGTACGGCTTCCTGAATCAGATTCCGAAAGTCTACGCCCTTGTTCGATCCAGTCTGATCTTGCTTGTTATCATCCATACTCAGTCCTCCTTATTCGATCCCGCGCGTAAACCATTCATCAATTTCGCGCGTTATTTTGTCCTTCACCTCTTGCCGTTCGTCGCATAGGTACTTGAAGGCCAACTTCTTGTAAACTTGTTTGGCAAGCGTTTTTGACTCGATGTTCATCGCAAGAAGTTTGGCTGCGTCTTCCACCTCACTTGCAAAATCGCCAATATCGAATTCGTCTAAACCGGCAACGCTGATCTGCAACCCGTCCTCCCGTACGAACTCGATCGCCCGCAGAATCCGTTTCATAGAGTCCTTCACGGTGTCTCCAAACCCGCGGAGTACTTCTTGGGTAATCGCAAAGTCTCGTTGCTTGGCTAACCCTGACACGGGTCGATTGTCACCGACAGCTTGCCCCGCTTGACCAATGAGGTAGCACACTCGATAAACTTCGTCCTTCAGCCGATGCAGGTTCTGCGCGGCGATCTCGAATACCTTGCCCTCGGGCTCAGTCCAACCGAATCGATCGCCCGGACCTAATTGCAGGAAGTAACTCTCTCCGACCATTTGGTCAAAAGTCTTTTCGCTATAGACAACCGGCATCGCGAAAAGCCCCATTGTGAGCGCCCAACTCAGTGCATTCGACTTGTTAAAGTGTTCCAACTGAAGCAGGGCCGATTTATTCATCAACCACATTCCGTCGCTCACTTTAAGCTCAAAGAGAGGAACGCGATTGAGCTTTGCGAGTCCGTGGATCCCTTCGTCGATCAGTTCGACCACACCCGCCGGCCCTCCGAGTGTTTTCCTATCGCTGCGACGGAATACCTTGAATCGCTCGCGGTCGTAATAGGTCCAACGAGTCTCCATGATTGGAGTCTGATCCTCCACGCTGTCCTTCCGCGTATGCTGGGTCCGGATGACAATCCATTCAAAGCTCCCGTGCTCATCCCGGCTCCAGTTGATCACGTCCTCCGGGCTATAGTGAACCAGATAGGCGCGGCTGGCCCCGAGCAACTCTTCTTCGGCTCTACTCGTCGCCGTATGGCTCGTTCGCGGAAAGTCGATTAGTGCGTAACCGACGCCGTAAACAAGTGCATCCGTAATCTGTCTACGGTAGAAGTCACTCAGTCCTGTGCCTTTTCGGTCTGCGTCCTCAATGAAGTCACTAAAGAAGGTCCGACCTAAATCGTTCGCGCCCTCTGCGCTAATCACGGGTTCCCGCCGAAAAAGGGTGGCCGCGTACCAATCAATTATTGAACCTATATAGTTTTCATAAAAGACCCGGCTTAAACGTTCCCCATAAACGTCTGCGGGTTCTTTCTGCCGGGCCACTAGATACTGGGAGGCGTTGTCTTTAAACTGCTCGCCTCCGGCATATAGGTCTCTGTAGCGACGCCATAGCAGTCGCTTCGTCTTGTACTCAAGATGTTCCTGGTCAATCGTCGTAACCATTCGATTCTCCCTTTGTTCTTAGAAACCAGGCAATCGCCGGTTCTGTAAGCCAACTGTGCCCCGGTCCTGATTCCCGAGAACCTGCCAGACCAAATACCCCAGCGCATCGGACATATGAGTCCGCTTCGGGTCCTTCCCTTTGTCGATGATCATGGTTCCCTCCAGCAGGCACACCTGCTCAAGGTCCTTTATCAACTCCACGCACCTAGGGTCCACAAATAGCCTACGCTCTCCCGCCGCGTCCAAGAGCTTCGTGTTCATCAGCACGACTCTCTCCCGAACGGCTGGATTCTGCGGTGGAAGTTCAACCTTTACTCTTTGAATGTTGCGCATTCGGAAGAACTTACTAATCGCTTCGCCATCTCGCGGCCCCGTGGTTTTCATCGAATTCCCGGAGGCATCACCATATACCGTTAAGCCGTGAGAATTCGGGTAGCGGCTGAGGAACTCTTCACAAGCGTCCCAAGTTGTCGCTCTCGCGAGAGAGATTTCATCTACTACGTTGACTGAGTCCCCGTATACTTGAGCTACGATTGACGACATCGGGTCGACGTTGAAATCCAGCGCCCAGAATAGTGACCGATTGGGATCGATCTTACAGTTGCGGACTGTCATTGAACGGTCAAAGTTGTAATAAGCCTGACCTGCGCTTATGCTCAGGTATTGCCCCAGAACTTCTTGTTGAAAGAATCGCGCGTCGTAACTGTGCTTCAGACGCTCGTAGAAGTCTGGAATCTGTTCAAGGAGGTGCCGGTTTTCCATCGGCTGGGCTAACACAGTCTCATACCCGGAGACAGGCTTGGCCAAAAATCGTTCATAGACCCAATCGAACCCTTTTGGCGTCCAGACAGCGAATCCGCATAGCCTTTTTGCTCCAGGGTCTCGAAGTCTTCCTTCGAGGCGTAACCATGCCTCCTCGGGGCAATAGGTCAATTCGTCGACCCCAAACCATGCGAGGTTTGTTCCCCGCAGTCGCTCGAAGTCATCGACACTTCGAAATACGATTTTTGATCCGGTATCGCGCATTATAATGCAATTCTCGGCTTTGTTAAACTCGAAGGGAAGGTTATTCAGCTCAAGGAGTTCGAATAGTGTTCTTTGGGTCGCGTCACGAAGCATTGGAAACGTTGGTGCTCCGATCAGGCCGTGGCGCCCCGGGTTTTCGTAGCTTAAACGGATTGCCTCATGACAGAGTGCTTGACTTTTCCCAGATCCTATTGGTCCAGAGAAGCCTTTGAACCGAGCTGAGCTCTTGTGAAAGCACTTCTGAGACGGCAACAAGTCGTAGTGAATATTGCGCTTGATATTCATTTCTCGACATCTTGAGAGTCGTCCGCTTGATCTATCCATCGGATGAGGACCTCTTTGGGTCCGTCTGACTGTTCCATCGAACCGTGAGCCTCGACAAGTCGTATTAGATCGCCGAGCGTTGCTTTCAATTCACCCTCGCTCGCTAATTGTTTATGAAGTTTTCGCAGGGCCATTTCGACGAGTTCCACCTTGAACTTGGCGGTGACCTTTTTCTTTCGTAACTTGGTGTCTTCCATGTCCTAGCTTCTCCGAGTCAAGAATCGGCAACACTCTTGTGTGCAACGCCTTCTCGCAATTCAAATCTATCAGGCGGAAATACAGTAATTCAGCCCAGGCATTTTGCAACCTATTGAAAACGCGGCAAATATAAATCTGAACACCTTGTGAGGCTCTTGCAAAACTCCGCGCAAAACGCTTGACAGGCGTGGTAGTGAGCAGCGAAAAGTTCTTTTCTGGGCCAAGTATGCGCCAAAGCTGCCGTAGGTCGTTTTTTAGGAATACGGGTCTATTGCCTTCCTAAATAGCACTGCTTAAAGCGTAATCAGACTACGTGTTCAAGCGGAGAAGTTGGTCGA
>Ga0163144_10008063_pt1 | contig 22869 bp, 20 predicted proteins | sample OliLak19BULKMAT1_FD_123175 | JGI IMG/M metagenome (GOLD analysis project Ga0163144, IMG submission 123175) | Freshwater microbial mat bacterial communities from Lake Vanda, McMurdo Dry Valleys, Antarctica - Oligotrophic Lake LV.19.BULKMAT1 | ecosystem: Environmental > Aquatic > Freshwater >...
CTTCGTCGGTTTGCTCCCGAGGCCGCAGCCGATCGGATTGAATGCCCATCTTCGTGTACCAACCCGTGCGCAGGTCGCGCCAGTATTCGTACCACTTCATCGACTCGTCGGGATGGCAGAAGAATTCGATCTCCATCTGCTCGAACTCGCGGGAGCGGAAGGTGAAGTTGCGCGGCGTGATCTCATTGCGGAACGCTTTGCCGATCTGCGCGATGCCGAAGGGAATTTTAAGCCGCGTGCTGTCCAACACGTTCTTGAAGTTGGCGAAAATGCCCTGCGCGGTTTCGGGCCGCAGATACACCTTGTTTTCCTCGCTCTTGTCGATGCCCGCATGCGACTCGAACATGAGCGAAAACGGTTTCGGTTCGCCAAGCGGCGCGCCGCACAAGGGGCAGGGATCCTGAAAGCCCGTCTCGGCAAGGTTCGCTGTCGCGAAGTAGCGAATCATCTCCTGCAAGTCCGGAGGCGACTGCGGTTGTTCATCCAGGCGCGTGGCAAGCGGCGCAAGCACTTCCTGGGCCGACTTAACCAGGGCGAGATTGGGGGCCAGCTTCTTGCCCTTGCCGTTGGCCCATTTCGACAGTCCCGCGGCGTCGATCTGACCCTTGCCGGGCGTGAACTCCTGTGAAAGCGACGTTACCCACTCGCTCGCCGTGGCGAGAATGTCCCAAAGCTGATCGGCGCGCACGAATCGGCCGCATCCGGAACACTTTCGCGTCGGGTCGGCGAAGGTCGCGACATGCCCGCTCGCTTCCCACACCTTTGGATTCATGATGATCGAGCAATCGACGCCGACCATGTGGATTTCTTGCCCGTCCGGTCCCGGCGGGGGATTGCGCACCATGTCCTGCCACCAGGCGTCCTTGATGTTTTTCTTGAGCTCGACGCCCATCGGGCCGTAATCCCAGAAGCCGTTAATGCCGCCGTAGATTTCGCTCGACTGAAAGATGAAGCCGCGTCGGCGGCACAGGGCGACGATTTTTTCCATGTCCATATTCTGGCCTCGGGTTCGTTTGTCGTAGAGCAAGCTGCCGCTTGCGGCTTAGCGTTTGCCTCGCGCGTTCAGAAATCAGGAAGTTATTTTCCGAACGTCCCTAGCAGTTTGTTTTACGATCCCGCCGGACAGGCTGGAAGCCTGTCCTACGATGTTATTTGTTCCAGTGGCCTTTGCGGATGCCGACGCTGCCGATTTCCAGACGCAACGGATCCCGCTTCAGTTCGGGGACGATGTGAAACTTGTCCACCTCGGCGGCAAGGCGGATGTCGGCTTCCAGGCCCAGTGCGCTCAACTGTCGCCCTCCCTTGCTTAATTCCAGTGTTCCTTGCAGAAACGAGCCATGGTTCTCGAAGCAATCCCAGGCGAGGCGGGCGCTGTCGTTGAGAGCCACTTCTTGTTCCTCGCACAGGAAATCGACAATTGCGCCCGCGAGCAACGTGTCTTCGAGCGTCACGTCCCCGTCGCTGCCCGCGCAGACGATGTGAACCGGACGCGTATCCTGGGCCAGTTGTTCGCACACGGCGCTGAAATTCACGAAGGCGGCCGCGAGCACGCGCTCGGCTTCGACGGCACGCAGCAAGGCGCGGGTGCCGTTGGTCGTCGTCATGACCAGGATCATGCCCTTGCAGCGCCGCGCGGTATACTCGGCGGGGGAATTGCCCAAGTCGAAACCGGGCAGAGGCAAGCCGCCGCGTTCCCCGCCCAAGAGCACTTTGCCCGCGGGCAGGTTGTCCGCGAGGGTTTGCGCGTCCTCGACTTTTTCCACGGGCCGGATGTTCGTGCAGCCCGCCGCCAGGGCATGGACCATTGTCGTCGTGGCCCGAAGCACGTCGATGGCGACGGCGATTGACCCCTGGACTTGGCCGGCCCGCACCCACTCCGGCGTCAGATGTACGACGACCTCCCGCTCCATTGGCATTCCGATCCCGGCGCATGTTGCGTAACTTAAGGGTATGATAGTGGTTCGCGGCCGTTTCGTTCCCGTCCACCAAGCGAATGACTGGCATGACCGACCTTCCCTGCATCAACCCTGTTTGCGATCATCGCTTTTCGGCCCATGAGGTTGCGGGCGCGTATGTGCTGCTATGTCCCCGCTGCGGCCAGCAATTCCAGGTGCGCGCCGGGGGGCCGACCGCCGCGCCGGCCAAACCCGCGCCGCCCGCGAAGAAAACGCCTGCCGCGCCGTCGCCAAGGCCTCCCGCGCCGAAGCCGCAGCGGACGCCGCCCCTGATGGCCAAGCCCTTCATAATGCCGCCCGCCCAAACGCCGCGCGCGGCGCCCGTTCCCCCGCCGCAAGCCGCGCCGCCCGTTGCCATGCCGCCCGGTCCGCATCGATCCGCGCCCTTGGATTTCTCGAACTCGGACCCTCTCCCGGATTTGGACACGATTTCGACGGGGCGCGCCGCCGTCGCGTCCCGTCCCGAGGCGCGCCGTTGGTCGTATGTCACCGTCTTCGCGATCGGGTTCATTTTGCTAGGGGCCGTTTTGGCCGTCTTCCTGGGCATTCGCCGTTTCGGCGGCGGGGGCGATGCGGAATCGAAATACGCGGGCCCGACGAAGACCACGCCCTATGCCATTTTCAACTTCGAGAAGGCCAAAGAGGTCGTCTTCAACATCATCGTGCCCAGCGATTCGGATTGGACGCCAAGCCATGATTTCGAGAAGAAACTCAATCTCCAGGCGGAGTGGTACGACAAGGGCAAAGATGTTTGGTTGGGAGTTTCCGCCGCGGACTTCGGACTTTTCAAGCCGCGTGAGCCGGAGTTGATTCGCACCGGCATGGATCAGTTGTACACGCTCTTCGGCGAAACCCTTGAGATGGAACAACTGCCCAAGTCCTCCAAGGTTGCCGGCAAGTCCGCGCGCAAATTGGAGTTCAAGGGACGCGACGGCGCCGTCATCCGCTGGGGCGAAATGCACATGTTTTCCCACCGGGGCGTGGCGTTTTGGGTTTATGTGCTCGGCCCCGATTTGGAAACCTGTCAGACCTCGCTGGATTGGCTGGAGAAACGCGATCTCGGCGTCGCCCTGGACAGCGACATGCGCAAAGGTTGGCGTCAGCAACCTCCGCGCATGGAGTCGTTCACCAGCATTTCCGGAAGAGTGTCGTTGACCGTGCCGCACGGCATCTACGAGAAACAAGAGGCCCCGATGGAAAAGGGCGTCGACATTCCCGCCGACTTGTATCTGCTGGGCCGCTATCGCAAGGAAAAGGACAACCGCAAGAACGCTCATGTCCAGGTCGTGCAACTGGAACCGCAAGCCAACCTCGACGACGCCATGAAACGCGCCAAAGCCCATGTGCTGGCGCTGGCAAGCGCGGGAGGCGGCGTGGGTTACACGCTTGTCGTTTCTCCGGACGCGGACGGCGAGGCCGAAACGGGCCGCGATGTGGATCTCCGCGGCCGCAAAGCGAAAACCGGCGACTTCTGCATGTTGCTCAACGACAAGCGCGAGCGATTTTTCACCATTTCCGTGGTGAGCGATGCCGATCGCATGTATGTGATTGCCTGCGATGTGATCTGGGAGAATCGCCAGATTTGGGGCGAGGACTTTCATGATCTTTTCCTGACCACGAAAATCTCCAAAGGCATGCCCTGAAAGCCCAGGGACGGCCGTCCCTGGGCTTTCAAGCAAATTCACGGCGTCCCTCCGATGGTTCGCCCGCGTTCCCGCAAACGATCCGCATCCTGCAGCACCGGCTCCGGCGCCACGATCTGCAACGGCTGCAACGGATACCCGGTGTCTCCGCCCAACCGCCTCACGTCCCGGAAGCGATAGGGTATGACATTCTCGGAGATGAAATCGACCAGAAAAAACTGATACCACGGCGGCTTCACGTTTTCCTCGATGACGGTTGTCTGGTAGCCGTCCTTGACGAGCGTGAACCGATATTTGCCATAATACGTGAAGGGCTTGTCCACCGGCGTCGCGCCGATGGGAATGTTCTTCTCATCGTAAACGATGGCGCCGGGCGGACTCGAGGTGATGACGAATCGGCGTTCCACGCAGCCGCTGGAGCAGCAGGCGGCGAGAAAGACCACGGTCAAGGAAAGCCCGCGTGCCGTCATGGTTATCTCTCGAACTGCGGCGCGCGCCGCGGTTTTCGTTCACAAAAATCGGGGGCGTCTCATAACATGACCCCGACGTCGCGTCAACACCAACAAGAAAGCGCGCGCAAGCACGAGAACGATTTCAGCGCGATTCGCGAAAAACGAAAAAAAACGCGATTGGCCTGCCCGGACGCGAGAATCCCGGTTTATGATTCAGTAATGTGGTAGAATGCCCATGAGGGGCGGTGAAATTCGTTTTGATAAAGTCCCCAATGACATTGATGGATATCGACCATGCAGCCCTGACCGACGTGGGCGTGCGCCGCAGTCACAATCAGGACGCCCTTGCTGTCCTGACCGCGAGCGATGCGGACCAATGGCAGCAGCGAGGCCACATCTTCATGGTCGCCGACGGCATGGGCGCCCACGCGGTCGGCGAACTCGCCAGCAAGATCGCCGCCGACACGGTTCCTCATGTCTACAGCAAACATGCCGGCGAAGGTCCCGTCGAGGCCCTGCGCACCGCGTTTACCGAAGCCAATATCAACATCCACGCCCGCGGCCAACAGAATCCCGAATTCCACGGCATGGGCACCACCGGCACCGCGCTGGTTTTGCGCCCCGAAGGCGCCTGGATCGGCCATGTCGGCGACAGCCGCGCCTACCGCATTCGCCGCGGCAAGATCGAGCAGATGACGTTCGACCACAGCCTGCTCTGGGAAGTCGCCCGCCGCCAGAAGAAAGATCCCGACAAGATCAGCAACATACCCAGCAACGTCATCATCCGCTCTCTCGGCCCCGAACCAAATGTCCAAGTGGACGTCGACGGGCCCTACCCCATCCAGCCCGGCGACGTCTATCTGCTTTGTAGCGACGGGCTTTCCGGCCCGGTTTCGGATCGGGAAATCGGCGCGGTCGTCCAAAACCTGCCCCCCGAAGACGCCAGCCGTTTTCTCATTCATCTCGCCAATCTGCAAGGCGGTCCAGACAACATCACCGCGATCGTCGTGCGCGTCCAAGGCGATCCGGACTCCGTGGAGAACGCGACCCCGACAGAGGCGCCGCCCTCGCGGAATGTGCGCGTCGCCGCCGAATGGCGCCATTTCGTACGCAAGGGATCGTGGCCCCTGGCGCTTCTGCTAGGGGGCATTCTCCTGGCCGGCTTCGCGATCTTGCTTACCTACAATCGCATCCCGGGAGAGTTGTCGACCTTCTTGTTCGCGGCCGTGGCGCTGGTAGGTGGCCTCGTGGGACTCATGTACCAGAATTACGCGGAGAGCAGAAAGCCGGTCGCGCATGTGCCCGTGGCCCGAGCCCAGATTCACCGCAGCACGGAATGCGACATCACGGTCCCCTTGTTGCAAAAGTTGGACCAGGCGAGGGCGACCCTGGAAACCCGGGTCAAAGAGAAAAGCTGGGATACCGATTGGCAGCAGTGTCGGGAATCGACCCAACTGGCGCAAATCCAACTGCGCCGCGAGGATCTGACCGGCGCGTTTCGGCACCAGTGCCGTGCCCTTTTGACCTTGATGACCGTCGTCGGCCGGCACCGGCATAAGGAAGAAGCGTTTAAGCCACTTTGGGATCGTGCCGTAACGCATTAGCGTGTATCGCATTGCGGTTTCATGTCTTGGCTTGCGCCAGGGGCGATTCTCAAGCCAGAGTTATACGATATTGAATGTAATACGCCGGGGAAACAGTAATTTATTGCAATCACGTTTTTGAAATATGAGCCATTATTAATCTACCGCCCGTAAATTTTCCTTTGCATTTCCTGCCATTCCCAACTAAAATGAGTTAATGGACCAAAATCAAATCAAGGAAGTGATGACGGTTCAAAAGAATCAATGTGGTCGGAAATCTTCGGGCTTGAAGCTGACTGCCAGGCGGACAGGCAAAAGAGTAATGTTTAGGAAAGAATAAAGAGGCGGATGGGGTTCTCGACCAAAAATTTGGAAATCCCTAACGGCAAGGCTTTGTTTTAGATCACATCGGACTCAAGCATCTTCCACACGTTGTGGATTGTTATTTTTCTGTTTCTTCCTTAGGAGTTGTGGAATGTCGAACCTCTCCCAAACGTCAATGAGACGGCAGCGATCGGGCTTTACGCTGATCGAGTTGCTCGTCGTCATCGCAATTATCGCGATCCTGATCGCGCTTTTGGTTCCCGCGGTGCAGAAAGTTCGCGAATCGGCGGCGCGCACCCAGTGCCAAAACAACTTGAAGCAACTTGCCTTGGCAAACCATGGCTACCACGATGTTTACAAAATCCTTCCCGTGGGGCAGTTCAACGACGATAATCGCAACTGGGGTTGGGGCACGGCAATCCTGCCCTACATCGAACAAGATCCCATTTGGCGCGCCCTCAAGGCGGATGCGACCAATTTCATGATTTTCATCCCCGGCGGCGGACGCAATGCCGCACCGAACCTTGCAGGTTCTAACTCGGATGCGAATAACACTGCCGGCATCATCAACATCAATGCGGGTGGCGGTGTCGCGCGTGTGGTTCTGAACATTTATCAGTGCCCCTCGTCCACCTTGCCCAAGGCTCAGGTCAATGGTTATGGCCGCACAAACTATCTTGCCAATATGGGCAGCGACACCACGAACGGCGTTTTTAACAGCTGGGCCTTTCCGAACGGTGGCACCATGACCGGTCCCTTGGTGCAGTCTAATAACAACGACTTCACCTGGTGCTTCACACTGCCCCAGATCAAGGACGGTACCAGCAACACTGTGCTGATTGGTGAAATTACAGCGACGGAAGACCCTCTCGCCAGTTATCCCGACTCCAACTCTACCAATGTGCCGATCTGGCCGGGTGGGAATCCCAATTTCCAAGGCCAAGGTCGCCAGCACAATTACTTCCGCATCATGGACTCCAGGTTCCCCTTGAACCTCCGGACCACTGCCAACGCGGACCGTTGCTTCGGCAGCGACCACACGGGTGGTGCCAATTTCGCCTTCTGCGATGGCTCCGTTCGCTTCATTGCCGAGACGGTGGATGCCAGCGTCTACCGCGCCATCGGCACCCGCAACGGCCGCGAGCCGAACACCAGCACGAACTAAGTGCGATTCCAGAAAAAATCGGCTTGAACTTTGGGCGGCTTCCTTTATTTCTAAGGATGCCGCCTTTTTCTTCTCTCCAAATACTGCGAGCAATCTAAATGCGAAGCAACTCTCGGATCCCCTGCCCTTGCCTTGCGTCAATGTTGTTTGTAACAAGCGCTCTCCTTCTTGCCGGATGCGGCGGCAGCGCCAATGCGAAGGTGAGCGGCAAGATCACCACCAAGGGTGAAGCCGTCAAAAGCGGTAATCTGGTCTTCAGTCCTCTCGATGGCGGAGAATCCCAGGGTAAGCCGTTTTCAACAAAAGTGGACGGCGGAACGTTTGCCGTTCCGGACAACGTCAGATCTGGAAAATACCGCATCACCTTCACTCCCTCCGAACCGGAAATAACTGAAGAGCAACGTTCGAATCCGAAGTTTAACCCGCCGCCGCCACCTTATGCGGGCATGGCGCCCAAGGACGCGCAAGTGGACATCAAGTCCGGCGATAACACAATTGATGTGGAACTCGTGAGCGCGCCGCCGCGCAAGTAACGATTCCCGTTTGCCCGATGCGCAAACGAGTGAATTCACTCGCTCGCGCGTCGTGCTAGCGACGTCGTTCCGGATTGATGCGAATCGCCGTCGCTTCCGCTTCCAACTCGCCCGCCGTGTTTCCCAACACCTTTTCGCATTCCGCGAGCAAGATCCAGTCTTCCGGGTGGCGCCTCAAGGTGGTCAGCTCGCGGAAGATCGCGCGGGTCTCGGCGAACTTCTCGCGCTTCAATCTCTCAACAGCCGCCAGGCGTGCAGCTGGCACTGCCGACGTAGTGGGCCGCGGCGCTGGTATTTAGAAACGGGCTGGAAGTCAGAGGCGGGACGGGTATTTCGGCCGGCACTTTGGGCGGCGGTTCGGAAGGCTTTTTCGGTTGCTCCTCCGGTTTCCCCAGCCAAATTGCCAAAGTCACTGTCGCCGCCGTCATTGCGCCGACGATCAGAATGCCGCGTGCAATCGGCGCCTTGGATTTGCTGGAACCGCCCTCAGTCGGTCTATCCGGATTCGGTTGCGACGAGTGTTCGCTCATGGTCGTCCTCACGCGCCGGCAAGCTCGAAAGGGAAAGGGCCGCTTAGTAATATTCGGAAATTAACTTCCCGATTTAACTGCCGCTTGCGGCTTAGCGTTCGCCTCGGCCGTTTGCGAATCGGGAAGTTATTTCTCGAACATTGCTGGAAAGACGCGGCTGTCATTAAAACGCGACTTCGCGAACCAGCAGAAACAGATACGTCGCATACGTTGCCAGTAAAAGCGCCCCCTCCAGCCGACTGATGCGAATGCCCGTCGCGATGATCGGAAACAACGCCGCCGCGATGCCCAGCATCCACCAGGCGTCCCATGCCGCGATTTCCGGGGCGAAAGGCAACGGCTGCACCATCGCGGAGAACCCCAAAATCACTAGGATATTGAAGATATTCGAGCCGATGATGTTGCCGATCGCCACGTCGTCCCGTCCGCGATAGCTTGCCACTGCCGAGGTGACGATCTCCGGCAAACTCGTGCCGATGGCGACGACGCTCAGGCCGATGATCCGGTCCGAGATGTTCAACAGCCGTGCCAAATCGACGGCGCCCAAGACGGCGAAATGCGCTCCCCCGCCCAAAAGCGCCGCGCCGACGAACAAAAACAACAGACTCGGAACCCAGCGCGGGCGCGTATCGAGTTCCTCCGAGAGCGAGTCCACTTGCTTTTTGTGATCGTGCACTTCCGTCTGCGTCATTTGGCCGCGCACCAGGCTGACCATGTATGCCGTAAATCCAACATAGGTCGCGAGGAACAAAATGCCGTCGAGCCGGCTGATCATCCCGTCTTCGCCTACCGCGACGCACATCAGCGTCACCAGCAGCATCGCCGGGTATTCGAGCTTGATCGTGTTGCCTCGAATCGTCAGAGGCAAGATGAGCGCCGCGACCGCCAAGATGAGTGTCGAGTTCGCGATGTTGGAGCCGACCACGTTGCCCACGCAGATGTCGGTGTTGCCCTGGATCGCCGCTCCAATGCTGACCGCGAGTTCCGGCACCGATGTTCCCGCCGCGACCACGGTAAGCCCAATAATCGCCGGCGTCATGTTCAAGAGCCGAGCGAGCGCGACGGCGCCGCGCAGCAGCACCTCCCCGCCGATCACCAGCAACACGAATCCCCCGACCAAAAAGGCAATGGACGTTATCATTCCAAGATCTCGGTTAGCACGCCGCGCAAGCTAATGGTTAGCACGAAGGGCAAGCAAGTGACCCCACTCGCTTGCGCGTCGTGCTAACTTGCTACTTCTTTTCCTTGGCGTCGTCTTTCGCGTCCTTGGCCCAATAGTGCAACTGCACAAGTAGGGGCCGGGGGCGCGTGATGTCGCGATTGAGTTGGATCTTGTTGTCGTCCAACTTGACCACGTTGCGCGCGACTTGCCCTTCCAGGAACTCATCGATGGGCAGCAGATCCTCAAAGACCGGCGTGCCGTAATGCATCGGGAAAATGTATTCCTTCGGCTTGAGTTGTTCGACCACGCGCTTGGCCTCGCTGCCGTTGAGCGTGTAGATGCCGCCCACGGGAACTATCACGACATCGAGCGGGCCGATTTGGCGGAGTTGCCGGGTCGTCAACTCATGACCCAAATCGCCCATGTGAGCGATGCGCCAGCCGTCGACCTCGATGATGAAGATGGTGTTCTTGCCGTAGCGCATGCCCTCCATGCCGTCATGAAATACGCCCACGGACTTGATCTGCACGCCCTTGATCGTCTCGTCCGTCGCGACCCAATTTGCCTTCAGACCCGGACCGGAGAGGCCGCGGATGATCTTGGCAGCGTCCCTGTTCTCAATCGATATGATCGCGTTGTGCTCGTTATGCTCATGGCTGAGCAGAATGATGTCGGCTTTCACGCCCAGGATGCGGTTGTACTGCGGCATCGCATGGGGATCGAAAGCGACGACCGTGCCGTCGCTCGCCGTGACCGTGAAGAACGACTGCCCGTAGTACGTCACCAGCGGCGGACGCTTTGGTTTGTCTTTATCTTGCGCCGAACCGAAGGGCGCGATCACCGCGAATAAAAGGGTCGTACAAAGTATGCCGAATCGCAACATAGCGGATACCTCCCAAGGTAGGACGATTCAAGTGGATGATAACCAACGGGGCAGGGAGGGCAAGCCGCGAAAAAGAAAAAGGCGACGACGCGGATCCTTATTCGGTAGTCACCGGTTCGGGCCGGGAGACGGCGGTTGCGGGATTCTTGGCTTCTTCGGGTTGAAGAAAAAAGGCGTGAATCAGCAGCACCCCCGCGCCGCAAACCAAGCAACTGTCCGCGATGTTGAAGATGGGAAAATCGAACCAGTATACGCGCAGAAAATCCCGCACGCCGCGAAAGACGATGCGGTCGTAGAGATTGCCCACGGCTCCCGCGAGAATCAGGCCCAGCGCGAAACACAGCCAGCCGTCTTTCGCGCTGGGGCCCAGCGTGCTCCAGACGATGATCGCCAGCGCCGCCAACAGGCTCACGATCGCGAAAACCCGATTGGAAACCTGCCCATCGAACCCCATCTGCTGGCCCCAGAGCGCTCCTTCGTTCACGTAAGGCATCACCTCGCCGTTGATCGTTTGCAACGGCCTCAGAAAGTTGTCGCTGGGTTCCGGACTGGTCAGATGGGGGTATCCCGCCGAAAAGCTGAAGGTATTGTCGATGATGACATGCTCACTGCCCATGCCTTCGTTGTAAAGGGCGCCGAACGCCCAGTATTTGCTGCCCTGGTCGATAAAGAGGCCGGCGACGGCCATCGTCCAGAAAAGCCAACGATAGGAGCGTGCGGCGGGCGGCGGATTTTGGGTCTGGTCCGTCATTTGGCGTGAACTCGGAGAAACTGGATAGGGCGGGCCGCCCGGGTAATTTACGATAACCGGTGTCGTCCCATTGGTCAAGGACGCTGCCATCCGGAATCGCACAGGGCTATAAGCGAAATTCCATCGCCAGGCAAGCGCTGTTCCCACCGCCGCCTCCCCCGTTTCGCGCTCGCCCCGCCCCAGCAACCGCGCCTTCCCCTCCCACTACCCCGCGCGCACCGTCGCCCATTCCACAACCACCGCAACATACTCCCGCCACAACTCAGGAAAGCACTTGCCCTTGGCCTCATTTCCCAGCAAAGAACGCGTCGAGATAAAACCCCGTCCGACTCCCCGCCGTTCGCGCCACCTCCTCGGGCGTACCGGACGCCACGACATTTCCCCCCGCCTCCCCGCCGCCCGGACCAAGATCGATGAGCCAATCGCTTGCGGCGATCAAATCGAGGTTGTGCTCGATCACCAGCACGGTGTTGCCCGCGTCGACAAGCCGGCGCAACAACGCCGTCAGGCGGGCCACGTCCACGAAGTGCAGCCCCGTCGTCGGCTCGTCGAGCAAATAAAGCGTTCGACCGGTGGAAGTACGCGCCAACTCCGCGGACAACTTCACGCGCTGGGCTTCGCCGCCCGACAGTGTTCGCGACGGCTGGCCCAGTGTCAAATATCCCAGCCCGACTTCCGCGAGAACGGCCAATGGCTTCTCCAAGGTCGGCACGTTTGCGAAGAACGCCAGCGCGTCCGCCACCGTGAGATTCAAAACGTCCGCGATCGATTTGCCGCGATACGCCGCCTCCAGCGTGGCCGGATTGTAGCGCTTGCCATGGCAGACGGGGCAGGGGATGCGTAGTTGCGGCAACAGCTTGAGCGTCACCCGCAGCGTGCCTTGGCCCTGGCACGTCTCGCAACGGCCTCCCTTCACGTTGAAGCTGAAGCGGTTCGGCTTATAGCCACGCGCCTTCGCGGTTCGTGTGGCGGCGAACACTTTGCGCAACTCATCGAGAATGCCGACATAGGAAGCCGGCGTCGAACGGGAAGAACGCCCCAGCGGCCTTTGATCCACCTCGATGACCTTGTCGAGATGCTCCAACCCCTCGATCTCAGCGTGTTCCCCCGGCGTCGGCGCCACCAATCCCAAATGCCGCCGCGCCGCGGCGAGCAGCACGTCGCGCGCCAGCGAACTCTTGCCCGACCCGCTCACACCCGTGAGACACACCAGCCTGCCCAAGGGAATCGCGACATCGACATTCTTCAAATTATGATGCGTCACGCCACGCAATCGCAAGCTGGGCGAGCCAGGAGCGTCAGCGACTGGAGTATAAGCGACTGGAGTGTGCGTTGACTCCTCCAGTCGCTTACGCTCCCGGCTCGCCTTGTCGAGATAGCGGCCCGTGATCGAAGCAGAGTCGCGTATCACCTCGTCAACGGTACCCTGCGCGAGCAGACGACCGCCTTGGGTGCCGCCGCCGGGGCCGAGGTCGACGAGATAGTCCGCGGCGCGCAGCATCGCCGCATCGTGTTCGACGACCACCACGGTGCTGCCCTTTCCTTGCAGTTGACGCAGCGCGTGAATGAGCCGATCCGTATCGTGGGGATGCAGGCCGATGGTTGGCTCGTCGAGGATGTAACACACTCCCAACAAGCCGCCGCCGAGGTAAGTCGCCAATCGCGCCCGTTGCAATTCGCCGCCGGAGAGCGTTGGCCCGGGACGATTGAGGGTGAGATAGCCGAGACCGACTTCCTCCAGAAACCGCAACCGCCGGGCGATTTCGGGGACGAGGGCGTCGCACACTTTTTCGCGCGTCGCCGATTCTTCGACCAGGGCGGCACGGTTGGCGGGCGTCTGCAACTCTTGAAACCACGCATGGCCCGCGTCGACCGGCCGGCGCGTCAGCGCTGGCAACGATTGCCCATGCAGCGTAACCGCGCGTGCCAACGCGCCAAGGCGTGCCCCGTCGCATTCGGGACAAACCACGTTCGTAAGCAGCGGCGCCAGGTAGTCCTCCCACGAGACGTCTTCCTCCTCCTCCTCTGGCGCGCCGGGCGGCGTCAGTCCCCGGAACAAACGATCTTCGCCAAAGAACACCGCCGCCACCGCCTCCTCCGGCCAATCGCGCAACGGCAACTCTGTATCCCAGGTCGCCCCCTCCTTCGGAAAGCGCGTCGGCAATTGCTTCAAACTTTTCCGATCCACCGCGAATACTTCCAGCGCGTCCGGAAACGCTTCGACCAGACGCGCCAGCACCTCGCCCAACGTCTTGCCGCGATCGGGAATCACCTGTGCCGGATCGAGTTGTCGCACCACGCCCAGGCCGTCGCAGCGCGGGCAGGCGCCGACGGGCGTGTTGAACGAAAAGAGGCGAGGCTCCAAATCCGGGTAGAGCCGATCGCACCGCAGGCATTCGAGTTGCGTGCTGAACGCCCGGTCCTCCCAATCCCCTTCGTCGATGTGCGTCAGCACGACCCGGCCTTGTCCCACCTTGAGCGCGGTCGCCAACGATTCACGGAAGCGGTCATCCATGCCGGGACGGACCACCAGACGGTCGATGACCACTTCAATCGAATGCGGTTCCTTGGGCGGGAGTTTGGGGATGTCGCGAATCTCGTTGAGCACGTCGTCGATGCGGGCCCGTAAAAATCCACCCTGGCGAATCTGCACGAACGCTTCGCGATGCTCGCCGACTTGGTTCCGCACCAGCGGCGCTAGAAGGAAAACTTTGCGCCCTTCCCCCATCTTGTAAAACGCCGCGAGGATGTCCGCTGAGTTGACCTTGCGAATGGGATCGCCGCAGGCCGAACAATGCGGCGTGCCCAGACGCGCCCAGAGAAGCCGTAGATGGTCGTCGATCTCCGTGATGGTTCCCAGCGTGGAGCGAGGCCGGGCCGCCGACACATGCTGCGAAACCGACAAAGTAGGCGGCAACCCTTCGATCCGGTCCACGTCGGGCCGCTTGAGTTGGTCGAATAGAGCCCGCTCCTCGCCCGGCAAGGTGAGCAGGAAGCGCCGTTGGCCTTCCGCGTGTAAGGTGTCGAACGCCAACGAACTCTTGCCCGACCCGCTCGGCCCCGTCACCGCGATCAACCGACCGCGCGGCAAGTCGAGGTTTAAGCTGTGCAGGTTATGCGTGCGCGCCCCGCGGATTCGGATGAAACCTGTTTGGTCGGCCATGGCTTTAGGTTGACGCGGCGTCCTTTGGGGGAAAAACTCTCGTAGGACAGGCTTCCAGCCTGTCCGAATAATCGAACCGCCAATACCAACAACATAGGAACCCTCCTACCACCTCAACAAACCAAAGCCCGAACACCGACGCGTCACGATCCCCAATGCCCCCCCCAAAGTCTGAAATCAAAATCCCCGCCAAAACCAGGGGGCATTGGGGATCGTGAAGCATCAGAGTGCGAAGGCTAGGTAAGGTGCCCGGATTTTCTCAAGGATGCGGGGGAATCGGCCCGATGAGACAAGATGCCCGCGTCTAGCGACTCGTGGAGCGATCCACGTCCGCGCGACTCGGCAACCAAGGGGCCAACTTCGTGCGTGTCGCGGCCTGGATTTGCTTCCTGTGTCTTTTCGCCGCCGGGCTGACCGGCTGTTCTTCCTTCAACAAGAAGAACGGCTCGACCGCCCCGCCCGCCGGCGGTCCCGGAGGCGTCGCGCCCCCCAAGTTCCCCTCGACCACCGATCCGATACTCAACACGACCTCCGGCGCCCATTCCGGACACACGATCATCGCCGGCCGCGTATTGGATGAGTACGGCCGACCCGCCGCCAACACTTACGTTCGCCTGGTCGCCGTGGGCGAAAAAGACGCCGCCACGCCCGTGGACATCGCCACTTCGAACGAAGGTTATTTCACCATACCCGGCCTCAAACAGGGCGCCGACTATAAACTGATCGCCCGCGCCAAGACCGGCGAAAAGATGATCGCCGGCCAAACCCAGACCTCCGCGCCCAATGTCCACATCGTTATCAAGATGCGGAAAGATTTGGTGGGCGCGACGACCCCGGACCTGCCCGCCCCCGTCGGCGAAAGCAAAGGGCCCGAAAAGACCGCGCGCACGCTAGGCACGCCGGAGCCGCTGCCCGCCTGGAAGCCCGGCAACGGCAGCACGGCGTCCATCAGTCCGGATCCCGCCTCGCCGCGACTGTCCCTGGAACAGGAACTGCCGGCGGTCAAGGTGCCGACGCCCGGCCCGATCCCGCCGCCGCCCAGCGCCACTCCGGGTTTTGTCGATAAGGGCGCGACCTGGCCGCCCGCTTTGAGCATCCCGCCGCCCGCGATCCCCCGGCCGGACGTCAAGCCGCTCATCCCCGCGGTAACTCCTCCGCCCAGCCCCGCAACGGGCAGCACTCTCGGCGCCGCCCGCGTGCCCTCCTGCGTGCTCGTCGGCAAACAACTCATCAACTTCGCCCTCAACGACATCAACGGCGAACCCTGGGAATTCAAGAGCAATCGCCAGGGCAAGCTGATTCTGCTCGATTTCTGGGGCACGGGCTGCATCCACTGTCGGGAAACATTGCCTTTCCTGAAGCAACTCGACCAAAAGTACCGAGGCCAAGGTTTGGAGATTATCGGGTTGGCCTATGAATCGTCCGGCTCGCCCCAAGAACAGGCGTACCGAGTCAGTTCCGTGATGAAAGGGCAGGGCGTGACCTACCGTCAACTGCTCGGCGCGGGGGGAACGTGCCCCGTGCGCGGCCAATTCGGCGTGCGCTTCATCCCCACCCTCGTGCTGCTGGACGAAAATGGCTGGATCCTCTGGCGCCATCAGGGACGGCCCGACCGCGCTTCCCTCGATGAACTGGAACGCTGGATCCAAAGACGGCTGCCTGTCAAGGGAATGTGATGAAGACCGCCGCCGGCACGCTTCTTTATCGCCAGGGAGAAAGCGGCCTCGAGGTTCTACTCATCCATCCCAGCGGCTGGTACAATCGCAAAAAGCCCTGGGGCATCCCCAAGGGCGAACCCGACCCCGGCGAAGACGATCTGGAGATCACCGCGCGCCGCGAAACCTGGGAAGAGACCGGCGTCACGCCCGGCACGCTCGTCCCCCTGGGTTCCATTCGCTACACCAAGAGCGGAAAGGTCGTCCATTGCTTCGCCGGTGCCGCCCCCGTCGATGCCGCGCCGCAGTGTGCCTCCTGGGAAGTCGATCAATCCTGCTTTCTCCCGTTGGAGGACGCGCGGGAACGCATCCATCCCGATCAACTGCCGTTTCTGGATCGCTTGATCGACGACCTGGCCCGACGGCAACAAACGGACTGACATGGACACCGCAGCCGCCCAAACCACGGAACGCCCCTCCAACGCCGGCCGTGCCGTGCGCCTCGTATGCTGGCTCGGCCTTGCATATATCATGCTCTTGGGCGCCGCCTCTGTGCTTTTGCATTACCAGGTCGATGCCGCCCCCGCGCGCGCGTATTTCAGCGACGAGGAGATCCAGATCGGTCTGGATTACTCCTTTCAAAGAAAGCTCATCGGCTGGAGCAATCAGCTGGTTTCGCTCTTATTCCTCGCCGTCTTGGCGCTCACGCCGCTGGGGCCGCGTCTCATCGAACGACTGCAAGTTCTCACCCGCTCGTGGTTTCTCACGGTGCTCGCGACCGCGGTCCTCCTTTACCTCGCTCAAGAATTGCTCGCCCTGCCGTTCGGAATCCTCGGCTTTCTCAATCGCCGCGATTGGGGCATGACCGAGCGCTCGCTCTACGACTGGTTCATCGATTTCTTCAAAAGCCTGGGAGTCGCCGGCGTCTTCGCACTGCTCCCCCTCGTCGGCGTCTATCTGCTGATGCGCTGGAAGCCGCGCGGCTGGTGGGTGCTCGCTTCCGTCGGCGCGATTCTCTTCGGCGTGGCGGCCGCCTTGCTGCATCCGATTCTGATCGATCCGCTCTTCAACACCTTCACGCCCTTGGAAAAGACGAAATGGGCGCCGATCGAGCCGAAGGTGCGCAGCCTCGTCGCGCAGGCCGGCCTCGCCGTCGGCGACGTTCTCGTCATGGACGCCTCCCGCCAGGGCAGCCACAGCAACGCCTACTTCACCGGCTTCGGCGCGACCCGCCGCATCGTCCTCTACGATACTTTGCTCAAGAACCACACTGAAGACGAAACGCTCTCCATCCTCGCCCACGAGATCGGCCATTGGCGGCACGATCACATCGTCAAGGGACTCGCTTTGGCCTCGGTCGCGGCGCTGGTCGGGTGTTTCCTGCTCTCGCGCCTGCTGCTCGCCTTGTTGGGCCGGGCCCCGTGGCGCTTGCACAGCCCGTCCGATCCGCGCGGCATGCCGCTCGTGTTGTTGCTGTTTCTGCTTGCGAGTTGGCTGCTCTTGCCGATCCAGAACACCGTGAGCCGCTACTTCGAAAACCAAGCCGACGCCGCCTCGCTCGAACTGGCGCAAAAGCCCGACGCCTTCGTCGGCGCCGAGATTCAACTCTGCCGCACCAACAAAAGCAACGTAACGCCGCATCCCGTCAACGTGTTCTTTTTCTCCACGCACCCGACGGCGCTGGACCGCATTTTGCGAGGGTTGAATAAATGAGTCAGGTTGATCGTGAGCGCGACAACGACTCGCGACTCTTTGTTTGTCTTCTTATTTTTCTTCCGAATACCGGTTGAAAATCGCAGATCATTTCAATCGCCGGAAATTGCTGCGATAGGAATCACCTCCAGGTTTCGTCTTCATCGACGTGGGCCGACTCTCGGTGCTGCCGCAATAGCTGAAGACGTCGCCTTCAATTTGGTAGACGGACAAGACGGTCAGCCCCTTGCCCACGCCGGTGAGTATGACCAAATCCAGTTTCTTGGGAACGCTGCTCGCGTCCACGATCTTCAGCGTGCCGCTCTGGCTGATGACTTCGTCGTTGCCCAGCGTCCAATTGTTGCCCGAAACGGTGAACTTGTACGTCTTGTCCTCTCCGGAAACTTGCTTTATGACCTTCCGATAGGGCATTTTTAGGCATTCCACCTCTTTATGATTGAAGAATTCCCATCGCATCGGTACTTTCGTTTCCGGCGATGTCTCCCAGCTTTGGTCGATTCTCACCAACAATCGGGAGGTCTTGTCAAAATAATAGTCGCGACGGATGCCCTCGTGCTCCGTTCGCACCCCGACGGCCGCTCGGTCTTGAATCATGACCTCGCGCAGCGCGGAGAGCTTCACGCCCTCTTTTTGGAGTTCGAGCAAAGACCTCACGATCCCGATGTAAGGACCAAATTCTCGCTCGCTGTCCGCCTCTTGAACTTCCGCGCCCTGGTCCCACAGCCAAACTTGCCCTTTCCGCATGAGAACGTGGGCGGTCTTTTTCTTTCCTCTAATCGTGCCGGATATTGTTCTCTTCCATTGCGTGGGCAGGTCAAATACTTCTTCCGTGATGATCTCTCCATCGCTGGTCGCGCCTTTGAGCATGCCCATTCGGGGCTTGGCAAGCGCGTCCTTGCCGCCGTGGGCAGCGATGGCTTTTTCGACAACGGATCGCGCATCCGGAGCACTTTTGCAGGAATGTAACATTGGAAGAACAAAAAAAACTCCTACCAGAAAAAAGATTCATATGTAACCCTCACTATTTGGTCCACTGAGTACGCCTGCCGAGCATCATCGAAGGTGTAATCTAAGTGGATTGCTATCGCGGAAATCATATGCCGCGAATAGGTGGCTGTCACCTTTTCTGTCTTCGACCTTTTCTGTCTCCCCATGCAGCTTCTTCCGCTAGTACTTCCAAGAGCACACGTATTCCCAATTGATTTGGTCGGAAAAAACCCGATCCTCATGGAACGGAAACATCCACTCCTTATTAGTCAATTCGCGCGCGCTCGAAATCATTGCCAATAAACCCGTATATGCGTCTTGGCGAACCTCGAGGGCTTCGGATCGGTCCAGGACGACGTCGGCAAGGATGGTTCCCGTCGAAAGCTTCCTTTCCCGCGTCCCATAATTATTGACAACGACCCCAAGAACGCATAGCGCGCGTGCTCTCTCTTCCGTGGCTGCCTGGCTGAATGCGAATTGTTCGAGAACGCGCATCACGGCCTCCCAATCTAGATCTTCAGCTTCATTAAGCCGGCAACAAAGAACCTCCAAGGCCCAGCTTCGCACTTGCTGACGCGAGTCTTCAAATGATCGGACGAGAAAGTTCTTGTCTTCCATCATTTGGCGAATGATCGGGTTCTCCAAAGCGCGTTTCTCGAGATCCTCACGAGCCTCGCGCTGAGCAATCGCAAGTCTCCTATCGAGTTCCTCTCTACGTAAGCGAAATTCAGCGCTGCTAGGATATTTCCTTGGTCGGAATAAGAACTCAAACATGCTTGTCTCCTTCCACCGTTGTCATCTTAGAGCATCGATCGCCCTTTGAACTACCTCCCGCTGAAGTGTATATTCTCTTAACAATGCCTCGTTCGCTGGAATTCTCGGAAGGGCAGCTGCGGCACGGATACTCCTATTCCATGCGTTTAACTCCGTCGTCAACCGGGCAATTTCAACGGCTCTGCGCGCCGCGGCGGCTGTCCGAGCTGCTCGGATTGCCGCGGCGCCGCTTGCTAATTCAGCGGCGCCTACCCCGACATTTGCCGCGCCGTTGGCAAACCCATACGCGCCGCCGTTGCGACGAATGAGATCATTGACATGGTTATTCAATGGGGAATTACCAAATGTGACCGAGTTGAGTCCCGCATTGGCAATCATCTTGGTCCCATCCCACATGCCTTCAAGCCCAGCGCCGACATATTCCCAAAACGGATCCACAAACGTCTGCCCCGCCGGATACCAGTTCATGTGCCCGGGCGACTTATCCGGTTGCGTTTTCGAGATGTCGTAAAAATCCTCCAGTAGGTCGTAGCGGTGCGTGCCGGTTTGGATCAGGTCGAAGACGCCGCTTTGGGGGTCGCCGGCTTGTTCCCAGAAATAGTCGAACGCGCCGGTGTCCGACGGCATTTCGGCGCCCGCGCCGGTCGAGGTGCGGCTGTAGGTTCCGTCGCCTTGGATGGTGCGGTCGTAATGGCCGGTGGCGAGGTTGCCGGCGTCGACTAGCGTATAGGTTTCCTCGCCGCTGACGGTTTGCGTATAGGAACCGCCGGTTTTCGTGCCTATCACTTCGATATCATATTCATCCGAACCGTTCTTGGTGCGGACGTAGTCGCCGGTGACGGTGTTGCCTTCCTCCTCGTCGGTGTACATGTGCGTCCCGGTCATGGAAAACGATCTGCGTCCTCCCGCGTCCCCTTTTCCGCTCCCTTATTTTGACCCACCACATTCCAGGTATACATGCCCCCTTATTCCTTGAAAAGAATCATCAGCATGATAAGTCACGTCAATTATATAATGGGCATGCGGATCCGGAACGAACACGGAGGAGATCGGCTGGTAGAGCATAATGAACTCCCGGTCCGAACGAACGTACCGGACATGTTCATGTAAATGACCTGATGTCTTGGCAATCAGTTTACCGCCTTTTTCTCTCAGTTCTAAGATAACTGTCGCTTGATCCGTCATTTTCAGTTTCTCTTCGACACTGGAGGCATTGTTCAACTTTTCGATGTCAAAGTACAAAATGGATGGCCGGCCAATGTTCGGCAACCCACTGAAATGATATGTGCCACTCATGTCACGAGACAACTCAAACTCGGAAAACTGGACTGCGTAGCCTGGGACAGCAAACGGCCAAGAGCCGCGGGAGATATCTTGGTAGACCCCCGCTCCTGTATACGGGCTTGGAGCGCCGTTTAGAATTAGCTCCGGGACGTTGAACCGGTTCAATATGAAGAAACCAGTAACCAATAGAACCGCTAGCCAGCCAAGTCTGGTGCGCATTTGGGTAGACATAACATGAGTACTCAAAAACAGGATGCCGCCAATCTTGGATATCTGCGGCAGGCCTCGAGGGAGCGGCAGTGGAGGTTCCCAGTGGATCTCGCACTTGGGCAACGCTTTTTTCAGATCGGCAATGCCTTTTTCCGTCACAAGGGGAGCGCTGCCGAGGTCCAGATATTCAAGCTTCTTTAGTTTTGTCAAGTGTTTCAGCCCGTCATCCGTGACACGGGCCTGAAGTAGGTTAAGCCCTTGGAGTTTGGAAAACGTCCCGACAATCTCCATGCTGGCATCGGTGATCTGTATCCCGCTAAGGTCCAATTCCACTAATTCCTTTTGGTTAGCCAGCGCCAGGACACTGGCATTGGTAATATCATCGCAGCAAGCAATGGACAGCATGCGCCACTGCCGTTGCCGCGCTAACTCCTTCACGCCGGCATCGGTCAACTTGGTGAAATCGACGGAGAGTTCGCGCAAGTTCTTCAACGCGGCCAGGTGCTTCAATCCCGCATCCGTGACGTCGCTGTAGGAAACATTCAGGGTTTCCAGTCGGTGAAGCTCCTTCAACTCTTTCAGGCCGTCGTCCGTGACGGGAGCGATAAAGAGGTTCAGATGGCGCAGGCTCGCGATCCGACCCACCTCCTTAAGGCCGGCAGCAGATATGGGAACGCTTGGGAGCGACAATCGATCCAGGAGGGGAAGAGCACTGAACACTTTCAGTCCCTGCTCAGTAATGAGTTTGCTGTGAAGCTCCAACTCGCGCAATTCCTTCAGAAAGACCAGTTCCTTAAGCCCCACATCGGTAATAGGCCCTGCAATCGAGAGGCGCTGCAGCCGGTTCAGTGACACGATGATCTTCAAATCCGCATCCGCGGCATGCGCCTCGATTAGATCAACATGGATGACGGGTTTGCCTGGCGCCTTCTCATCGCGAGAAAGCTTTCCACCGCGTTCTTCAATCAATGCAATAGCCTTGTTCACGGCGTCGTCCGCTTGCAAGGCCGCCGTTGCGATGATCAGGACGGAGAACGAACGAAGAAAGTCCATGACCTTTCACCCCACCTAAAAGACGTAGTCGAAAACTGCATATCGCAGCTGCTACCCGTCAATCGTTTCAAATAGTTCCATTCAACGGTATTGAGTTAATTCCCAGCAAATAGATTAAGTGACACCGCTCGCATGCGCCTCAATGTCATGAAGCAGCTACGTTGAACCGGTCAGTAGAGTGGTTGGATCCAGCGAGGTAACCGGTACCGCTTGGACGTCCTATCCACAGCAGGTGTCCAAGTCCCACAGGCAGCATATCAGGTGAAACAAACACAGTTATCCTGCTATTCCCGCCAGTCGTGATTGGATTCGCATTCTGGTTCAACGCGACACCACCGACCGCCGCCGTATAGTATTGGAGCAAGTCTCCGTTTATGCCTTGTAGCTTGAGATGTACGATTGCGTTTGGCGCTCGTGCATCGATCCTCACTTGGATCCGAACTCCCATTCCCTGTCGATATGTCAACGGCCCAACATTAACCGTCATTCTAACTTGCGTGACGCGCCGCTCTTGCACCCCGACCATTTCAGGGGCCGGTCCGAGGTTTGGCACCTGTGTCGCCGGTTCGCTGATTCGCTGGTTCGGATCGGGATTGCCGACGGCGACGACAAGCGCTGCCCAAGCATCAGACTCCGTATCGTTCCATGAAGTCAGCGCAGCGTCGGTCTCCAGCAAGAATGCGCTTTCGGCGTCGACGATGACCGCATCGAGATCGGCTTGAATCGATGCGAACGAACTAAGGTAGAGGTTCCAGTAAGGTGTGTCCTCGTAAACATAGTCCATCCAAGCTGTTGCTTCGGCCGACACATAAGCGTCCCAAGCGGTTTCCGCAGCCGCGAAGTAGTCGGATTCGATGGCGCTCATGGCGTCCAGGTGGGCTGTCAGAGCGTCTTGCGTGGCCGTGGTGAAATCAGCATCGGCGGCGGCCAAAGCGTCGTCGTGGGCATCGAGCGCGGCGTCATAGGCGGCATCGCGATCGGTCTGAGCCAACGCAATGGCGTCCGCCAAGGCATCTTCCGCATCGAGGTAATTCTGCTCCGCTTGTGGA
>Ga0163144_10008064_pt1 | contig 22867 bp, 24 predicted proteins | sample OliLak19BULKMAT1_FD_123175 | JGI IMG/M metagenome (GOLD analysis project Ga0163144, IMG submission 123175) | Freshwater microbial mat bacterial communities from Lake Vanda, McMurdo Dry Valleys, Antarctica - Oligotrophic Lake LV.19.BULKMAT1 | ecosystem: Environmental > Aquatic > Freshwater >...
ACGGTATAGATCCCCAACCCTCCTGCAAACGTCGCAGAAGGAAAATAGGTGGACGACTTTTACGCCGCCCGAAGCGGGACTATCCCGCCGCTACCGTGGACTAATTTTGCACCGCCGCTCTCAATTTTTCCCGTCGCCGGTTCATGTTGACCAGTGGCGCCCTGATCGGCCTGTCGCTGCTCGACCAGAAAGCTCTTGCGTCCGCAAACGCAGGCTACTTCTCACTCGGCGTCGCATCCGGTTCTCCGCGCCCGGACCAGGTCATTCTCTGGACCCGCCTCGCACCCGATCCCCTGAACGGCGGCGGCATGGCGCCGGAGCCCGCGAAGGTCCGCGTCCGGCTGGCCCGCGATCCGGGGCTCAAGGACGTCATGATTGACGAGATGGTCACCGCCGCGCCATCCGAGGCGCATTCGGTGCACTTCACCGCCCGCGGGCTCGAGCCAGGACGCGAGTACTGGTACCAGTTTTCCTACGGCACCGACGAGAGCCCGATAGGCCGTACACGGACTACGGACCCGAAAGCCGGTCAGGCCCGGATTGCACTCGCCTACTGCCAGCACTACGAAGCGGGATATTACGCAGCCTACCGGGACATGGCCGAATGGCTACCCGACTGCGTTCTCCATACTGGCGACTATATCTATGAAGGCGGCGTCGGCACGCTCGGCGCGCAGATGCGCGCCGTCGGCGGCGGCGAGCGGCGGCTGTTCGAGACAGTGCGCCAGCACAATGGTCCCGAGATCGTCACGCTCTGGGACTACCGGAACCGTCACGCCCTTTACCGGTCGGACCGGGACCTTCAGTCGGCCCATGCGGCCGCGCCCTGGATCGTCGCGTTCGATGATCACGAGATCGACAACAACTGGGCTGGCAACACGCCCCAGGACCCCGAAAAACAGACCCAGACCGAATTCCTCGTCCGCAAGCTGGCGGCCCTTCAGGCCTATTACGAGCACATGCCGATCGAGAAGCCGCCGGTCATCTCCGGCCTCAATGCGGGTCTCCAGATCTACGGTGCCTACCGGATGGGCCCGGCCCAGGTCCACATGCTCGACACGCGCCAATTCCGCTCCGATCAGCCCTGCGGGGACGGCCGCAAGGCCTATTGCGAGGAGGCCCTTTCGCCGAAGCGAACAATGCTCGGCAAGGACCAGGAGACATGGCTGAAACGCACCTTGAAACAGTCAGACGCGGCATACAACGTCCTGGCCACCCAGGTCTGGTTCACGCCCTACCGATACAACGAATCGCCTGAGGACGCGGCCCTGAACCTGGACAGCTGGGACGGTTATCCGGTTGCCCGGCAAGCGTTCTCCGACCTGCTGGCGGATGATGTGTCCAACCCCGTCTTTCTGACCGGAGACTGGCATACCGCCATGGCCTCCACGGTCTATCAGCGGCCCTTTGATCCGGCATCAAAACGCATCGGCCACGAACTGGTCGGCGGGCCGATTTCTTCCGGCTGCCCATGGGCGCGGGACATGGAGCAGGCCAGAGCGGCCAATCCGCATGTCGCCCACCTCAATGGCCGCCAGCGCGGATACCTCAGGACGACTTATACAGGCGATACGTGTACTGCAGAGTTCCGGGTCGTCGAAGATGTGGGCCGCCAGGATTCGCCTGTCGTGACCGATATAGAATTGCGCACGAAGGATGTCTGATCCGCCGCCACCTGTCTCCTCCACCGGAAAGAAAAACCCATGTGCCGAATCGTCCTCTCCGCCAGCCTTCTGGCAATCGCCTCGTACGCGGCGCCCGCTTCCGCCCATGAACGGGCGGTCGAATTCCCGAACACGGACGATGGCAGCATCGTGCTGGCCGCAGACCTGCACACACACTCTGTCTTCTCGGATGGTCAGGTCTGGCCCTCGATCCGGGTCGAGGAGGCTCACCGCGACGGTCTGGAAGTTCTCGCAATCACCGAGCACCTCGAACACCAGCCGAAGAAGGCGGATATTCCGCACCCGGATCGTAACCGCTCCTACGATGTTGCCGTGGAGTCGCTGGTCTCCCAGGGTTATGAAGGCCTGCTGGTCATCAACGGCGCGGAAGTCAGCCGCGACCAGCCTCACGGACACATCAATGCAATCTTCCTGAACGATGCAAATGCGCTTCTGGTCAGCAGCCCGCGCGCGGCGATCGAGGCCGCCAACAAGCAGGGCGCTTTCGTTTTCCTGAACCATCCGAACTGGATACCCCAGGCCCCGGACGGCATCGCACGCCTGACGGATTATCACCGGGACCTTATTCGCGACGGACTTCTTCACGGCGTCGAGGTCGCCAACGGCACGCTCGACGGACATTCCGAACACGCCCTGCAGATCGCGCTCGACAACAACCTGACGATACTGGGCACTTCAGATATACATGGCCTCGTCGACTGGACGCACGATGCCGGGCATGGCGGCCACCGTCCCATGACCCTCATCCTTGCGCGGGAACGCTCCGAGGCGTCCATGAAGGCCGCCCTGTTCGAAGGGCGCACGGTCGCCTGGCACAATGACGACCTGATCGGCAAGCCGGAACATGTCCGCTCCGTCGTCGCGGCCTGTCTGAAAATCGAGGCCGGCGCCTTCCCGGGCAAGACGAGCGTGCTGCCGGTAACGATCCACAACGCCTGCCCGGTGAACTTCACGCTGCGCAACACGAGCGAGGAAACCTTCCAGAACGTCAGCGATCTGGTTCGCATCGAGCGCGGCGGCGAAACCAAACTTTCGGTGCGCATGGGCGAAGTGACCGAACAGGTAAATCTGCGCTTCGAGGTTCTCAATACCCAGGTTGGCTTCCGCAAGTCTCTGGACCTCGAACTGTCAGCGCCCGTCGCGGCGGCGCCGCTCGAAGCTATTGTCCGCTGACGCTACCTCAACCGCCTCTGCAAGCTCGGCCTGATCCGGAGAAATCCGAGATAGGCCTTCTCAAGCACCCAGAGCAACACAGGCAGGCGGGCGAGTTCGCCGAGCGGGCGTAGCAAGGGAATTGCACGCCACATCGCGGCAAAGGCGGCGGCGCCGGACACGATCGGCTCCCCGCGTTCCTGCGCATGAAAGCGGGCAAGCAGCCGGGCCTTGTCAATCGGGCACTCGACGGCTCCGGTGCTGATGTCCTCGAAACGAATTGCGCCGCGCCGGTCGAGACGGCGGAAGAGGGCGATCTCGCGCCTGCACAGCGGGCATCCCCCATCGAACCAGACCGTGAGAGCAGCCGGCGCAGCAGGCACCGGCCCCTCGGGCGCAAGCGGGTCGCGTGTCCGTGGTTCGCTCAGGTGCATCATTTCGGCCTCTCGTCACCTCGCGGCGTCATCCTGAAGGCGCGCACCTCAATATACGCAGGTTCGACGAAGTCGGATCGGCCGGACGCCGCTTGTCCATCAGCCCAGCGAGAGCCGGCAGGGTTGGGGGCTGCGACACCGGTCTTGTCATCCGACAGGCTCTCCAGCACGTACTTGCCGTATTGACGGGCAGGTTTTTGTGGTGCTCGTCCAGGCAGCCGTGCAGGATGAGGCGGCGCGTGCGTATTCAGTCAAGGCCCCTTCCATCCGGGCCCGTGAGCCATAACCGACATGGACGATAAACCGAAAACGCCGAAATCTGTGCCAAAGGAGGCTGCCTCGTCGAGAATACGGGCGCGCATCCAGAGTGCCCGGAAGCGGTTCCATGCCAATGACAACATCTCGGCCTTCCTGCAGCCTGGCGAACTTGACGAGTTGCTGGCAGAGGTCGAGGCAAAGTTCAAAGGCGTGCTCGAAAGCCTCGTGATCGACACCGAAAGCGACCACAATACGCAGGACACTGCCCGCCGCGTGGCCAAGATGTACCTGACCGAAGTGTTCAGCGGCCGGTATGTCGAGGCACCTGCCGTTACGGAGTTTCCGAACGCGTCCTCCCTCAACGAGCTGATGATCGTTGGCCCCATCAAGGTGCGCAGCGCCTGCAGCCACCACTTCTGCCCGATCATGGGCCGGCTCTGGATCGGCATCATGCCCAACGAGCACTCCAACCTCATTGGTCTGTCGAAGTACTCACGCCTGGCCGAATGGGTGATGTCGCGCCCGCAGATCCAGGAAGAGGCCATCACGCAGATGGCCGAAGTGTTGATGAACAAGGTCCGCCCGGACGGCCTGGCGGTCGTCATGGAAGCGGATCACTTCTGCATGCACTGGCGCGGCGTGAAAGACGACGAGACCAAGATGATAAACAGCGTTATGCGAGGATCCTTCCTCAAGGACCACATCCTGCGCAGCGAATTCCTCGCGCTCCTGAACAACAAGAAGTAAGGCCACCCATGCTCGTCCGCTGCCTTTATGCAAGCCGCCCCCTGGAGCCGCTCAGCGGCGCTTTCGTGAACAGCATCCTTGAGCAGTCGCGCAAGAACAATCCGGCGCTCGGCATCACGGGCCTCCTGTGCGTTTCCGAGGATCTCTTCATTCAGGTCATCGAGGGCGGCCGCGACGAAGTCTGCGACCTCTTCAACGCAATCGTGCGTGATCAGCGCCACCAGCAGGTGCGCCTTCTGATTTATGAAGAGATCGAAGTGCGCCAGTTCGGAAACTGGACCATGGCGCAGGTGAACATCACCAAGCTGAATCCGGCGATGCTGCTGAAATACTTCAAGCGCGCTGAACTTGACCCCTTCGCCTCCTCCGGCAAAGCCACACTGGCCCTTCTGTCCGATCTGATCGCAACCGGTGCCATCATCGGACACCGGGACTGATCGGGTGGTTCAATCCCTCGAAGCGGACACCGGGAAAGCCCTCATCTTCCAGCGAGCGGCGTGAAAAAGGCGGCAACTTCCTCTTGTGTGGCCCGGTCCACCGCGCCGGCATCGACCTCTGCCTGCGACCAGATCCATGTGGCCGCAGGATCATGCAACATGGCCCAGTTCGCGAACATGCGCTCTTCAACCGACCCCTCGACGTGAAGCTTCATTTCCAGATGGCGGTCATCGCGGCCGATACGGTCAAGCGCAGCCCTGACCATGTCATGCTCGCCCTCCAGCCACTGGATGTAGATATCTGCGCGGCAGATGAGGGCGCCCGTTATGCCATCCCGCGTGTTGGCGCGGCGCGCGTCCATGAGTACGCCGGCCAGAATGCTGGTGTCGAAACCGAATGGCCGCGACGTATAGATGACCCGGTACAAGCTCATGATGCAGTGTTCCCCTGTTGTTGATCGGCTTCAAGTTCGCCGCCATGCGGCAGGCATGATACCGGCGAATACCGGTTCTGCCCCTGACAATACGCAAACACCATACTGCCGGATGCAGGCGCCTGCGAGATAGGCATCCGGCGGGCTTTCCTGAGTTTGCCCGTCGTCAGGTGCGACCACAAGCCACCGGCTGTGGCCGCGCCAGGACGGGCTTTACGCCGGCTGTTCAAACCTCGCGGGTCCGTCCACCCGATTCGAAATAGGCATGGGTACCGCGCGTGACCAACCGGTCGCCTGACACCACCTCATGCGCCTCGAAATCCGGCGCACCTTTCACCTCGGAATAGACATTCCCGAAATCCTGGTAGCAGGCCTCGAGCAGCGCCTCGAAACTGTCGATGACGAAATAGGTCTGCTGGAAATCATCAATGATGTATTTCGTCCGCATCAGGCGTTTCAGATCAAAGCCGATCCGGTTGGGGCTCGCATCTTCCAGCGCGAACACGGTCTCCTGCGGGCTTGAGAGGATGCCGGCGCCGTAGATGCGCAGACCGTCCGCTTCCTGAATAAGTCCGAATTCAACGGTGTACCAGTAGAGCCGCGCAAGGTTGTTGAGCTGGCCCAGCTTCATCGCCCGCTGCCCGCCTTTGCCATAGGCTTCCATGAAGTCCGCAAACACCGGATTCGCCAGCAGCGGCACATGGCCGAAGATGTCGTGGAAGATGTCCGGTTCCTGCAGGTAGTCGAACTCCGCCTCGGGCCGGATGAAGGCGCCTGCCGGAAAGCGCCGGTGGGCGAGATGGTCGAAGAAAATCTCGTCCGGCACAAGTTCCGCCACCGGCATGATGCGCCAGCCAGTCAGCGATTCCAGCCGGTCCGACAGGCGCCCCATGTGCGGAATGCCGGACGGCGAAAGTTCCAGCGTGCCCATTGCCTTAATGGCCGCCGCGCAGGCCCTGCCTTTGGTCACCTCGCGCTGGCGGCGGAACAATCGGTCCCACCGGTCGTGCTCGGCCGCGCTGTAGGTTTCCCAAGCCTGGTCAATCGTGAAATCGGCCGCACGTGGCGCGCCGGAATAGCGATTCTTTGCAAATGCAGTATCCATGCGGCACATCATAGGCCGGATGGCAAACTAGTTCCAGATGTAACTAATTCAGGCGCCCGTCACGCAACAGCGCGGCTATCGACAATCTCGGTCAACGTCACGCCCAGTTCCCCGTCGGCGACGACCAGCTTGCCGCGCGCAATCAGCCGTCCGGAAACGTAGATATCAACCGGCTCCCCGGTCTGCTTTTCCATCGTCAGCACTTCACCGGGCGACAGGGCCATCAGCTCTTCCATCGTCAGGCGCACTTCGCCCAGCACGACTTCTACGCGCACGGGCACATCCATCAGCATACGGTGCAAGGCGGGGTTTGTCGGTTCGGTCATTCCGGGCCTCTTCCAGTCTCGGCAAACAGGTCGCCCTGCCCGCCGGCAATGCGCGCAGCGGCGCCGTCGATGAGGCTGCGCAGGCGCGCCTCGGTTGTCGCATGATATTGCGTGGAAGCAATGAGGCGCATCACCTCAGCTATCTCATCCAGCGCCTGGCTCAGTTCGGCCGTCACGGACGCGAGCCGTTCGCTTTCGCTTTCGGTTCTGACTTTCGCCACTTCCGCCAGCGTCTCGGCGCGCACCTGCGCGATCAGGCCAGCAATTTCCTCGCCGGTGAAGCTTACCCGCGCGCGATCAGCAGCAAGGTCTTCCGGCTGCGGGCCAAAGTCGGCGCGGAAGTCAAAGGCAGAAACGGATTTCACGGCGCGTGCGGTCATTCGATCAGCTCGTCATCGCGCGGCGCCTTGCCGGCATGGATTTCGCCCCGGCCGATCAGTTGGCGCGCCAGTTCCACGAGTTCGGCGCGGGCTGCGTCCACATCGCTGCGGCGGACCGGGCCGAGGGCGGCGATCTCCTCGCGCAACAGGTCTCCGGCGCGGGTGGTGACGTTCGCGAAGAAGGCCGCCGCAGTGGTTTCCCTGGCGCCTTTCAGCGCCGTCACCAGAGCGGCGCGGTCAGCGGACGCGAGCAGCGTCTGCAGCCCCCCGGCGTCGAGATTGGCGAGATCATCGAACGTGAACATCAGAGAACGGACCTTTTCGCCCGATCCTGGCTCGGCTTTCTCCAACGCAGTCAGGAACAGCATGCCGGCGCGCGGATCAAGCCGGTCGAAGATGCGGGCGATACGTTCGATGCCCGCCGTTGCCCCGTCCCGCGACAGCGCCGCGATGCGTCCCTTGAGATGCTGTTCGAGACCCGCCATCGCGGCGGGATGCACTTCGCCGAGGTGCAGGAGGCGCTGCATGGCTTCGATCGAAAGCGAGGGTGGCAGGACGCGCAGGAGTTTCGCTGCGGCTTCACCCGTCAGGCGTGAAAGGATCAGTGCGACGATCTGCGGCCGCTCGTGGCGCAGCAGCGAAGCGAGCACCGGCGTATCCAGCGCAGACAGTTCCGGCCACACACCCGCGCCGCTGGTGGCCTTCTGGGCCTGCGTAAAACGGCGCAGCGCGTCACCGTCTGCCGACGGATCATCGGCTAGCCGGTCCATGGCGGCGCTCAGGGCTTCGGCTTCCTCCGGCCCAAGCTCCGCCCAGATCGGGGCCGCATCCGGCCCGAGGGCCCGCATCAGCCGCGCCGAGCGGGCAAGGCCGGGCGCCAGCGCATGCGAGGGTTTCACCAGCGCGCTCATGCCGGATCATCCTTGGCATTCATCCAGCCGCGCACGACGGCTGCCGCGCGCGCCGGATCACGCCGGGCCATCTCGAGAGCGGCATCAGGCGGCGGCGCGGCGGCAACCGGGCGCACCGCGCGCGCCGCCTCGCGCGGCCGCTCGACAGGTTGCGGCGGCGGCAGGATTTGCGCAGCGGGCATCGGCGCGGGTGCAGACTTTCCGGCCAACATGGCCAGCGCGCCGCTGATCAGCACCAGCGCCGCGAGGCCTGCAAGCTCCATCGAGGCGGCCGCATCCGGGCGCCCCGGCAAGCCGTCCGCGAAAGTGACGGTTTCGATCACAAGCCGGTCGCCGCGCTCGGGAATGATCCCGGCGGCTATGGGCGCGATACGCTGGAGTTCAGGGAGACGCGCCGAGGCCCGCGCGTCGACGAGGAGCAGAACCGTGCGCCCACCCTCGGCATTGTAGGTGACATTGAGGCGCGAGAGTCCCGGGCCGGCGACCGGGGAAAGAACATCCGCCAGGGCGGCTTCGGCGGGGCTGGCGGAGACGGGCGCGCCCGGCCCGGTCAGCAAGGCCGCGCCGCGCCAGCACAGGAGGCCGAGCGCCAGCACGCAGGCGAGCATCGCCAGCGGGCGGATCAGCCCCCCGGTTGCCGTTGCCGTGCTGCCTCCAAACGCCATCGAGCCCTCCGGGGCCAGCCACAGGGCTGGCAGATTCCCGGAAAGCTAGAAGGCCCGCCTTAAGGCAGGTTTAACAAGGCGAACGCCGCGTTAACGGCGATACTGCTGGAGACGCGTTGTCCGCAGGCCTTTCGAGCCGTGGCGCGCGTAAAGACGCTCCCAGGCGTCATACTCCTCGTCGGTCAGGCTGTAGCGTTCGCAGGCGCTTTCGCGGGTCAGGAGACCACCCTGGACGGCGGCCACCACTTCCGCCTTGCGGCGGGTGACCCAGCGGGAAATGCCGGGCGACGGCAAATCGGCGAGGGTGAGGGTCTGGCCATCCGGGCCCTTGACGCTCATCGGGCGGGCATTCTGCATGTTCATGTTCAAAACCACTTCACGGTCCTATGCGTTTCACCCCGCTTCTGCGGGGGTATGAAACGGACATTACACGAGGCAGTTTAAGCCCGGCCTTGACTTGAAAGATGAGTTTGGACGCCCCCGTTAGGAGGATGTTTGGAAACCTGTTCCGGGCCGGGACAATCCGGCCGAATGAGGCGAAATGGCGCCGGGACGCGGGTTTATGTGCCAGATTCTGGAAAGGTTTGGGGTCGTTCCAAGCCCCCTCTCCCCTGGGAGAGGCGCGCGTTGCAGCCAGCTAAACCAGCGTCTTCAGGAGCTCGAGACTGTTATTTTCACGGATCTGGGCGCAGTGGCGGCGCAGCATCGTGAGGAACATGTCATCGCCGCGCTCGGTCTGTTTCACCAGCATGGCGGCGGCGAAGGCGACCGAGACACCGTAGAAGGCGAACCAGCGATAGTGCGTGTAGAGATCATCGAAGCTGTAGCTGGTGATCCCTTCTGCCTTCAGGCAGTCGTGATAGTGGCGCAGCAGGGCTTGCTCGTGCTTCGGGCGGTCCTCGCGGGTGAGGCCGGCGCCGATGAAATAAGATACATCATTGGCGGGCGCGCCCTTGCCGGCGGTCTGCCAGTCGACGACGGCGAGCGGCTTCTTGGCGCCCGGCTTGCCGAACAGCATGTTGTCGAGCCGGTAATCCGAATGCGTGAGGGCGAACGGGCCCTGGTAGGCCTCGCCCCATTTCGGCAAGCTGGCCGCGTAGGCGTCACCCACTTCGATCAGGTCAGCATTGAGTTTCTCGGCATACCGGTCCTTGAAGCCGCCCCAGAGGCCGGCAACCATTTCAGAGCTGAGCCCCGGCGGCGGCGCCGCTGCAGAGCCTTGCAGCCAATCATGCTGGTCGAGGTCCGGATCTTCCCAGTGCGAAGCATGCAGGATGGCGGCGGCTTCCATCGCAAGACGGGCCTCCTCGACGCAGCAGCCTTTCAGCTGGTCGCCCTGCTCGGAGGGCGACATGTCTTCCATGATCAGCGCGAAGCGGTTGGTCTCCGGATCATAGTCCGTATACAGCGCGTTCGGCGTGATCCGGCCTGCCACCTTCGGGAAAGTGCGATAGAACATCACTTCGCGCTTGTAATGGTTCAGCAGTTTCGCCGTCATGATGCTGGCTTCGCTGGCCGAGGGGAATTTGCCCACCAGTGTCTTCGGCGCATTCGCCCCGGCGCGCGCATAGTCGAAGACGAAACGCACATTCTCGCCGATCTGACCGGTGCCAATGGATTTCGCGGTCAAGCCGTGCACATCGGCATCAATGCCGATCTCCGCGAACAGCGTGTTGAACCAGTCCGCTTTCAGTTCAAGCGGATGGGTATCGAGTCCGGGACGGGTCATGGGGTGGCTTCTTCGGTTTCTGGTTTTGTAGCGAAGCGCCCGCCGGTGAGGCGGCGCAGCTGGCCGAGGCGTTCCTCGGCGCGGCGAAGGCCCTTGTCGAGCGCCGCCATGGTGAGGGCAAAGTCACCACTGGTTTCCTTGCGCCAGGCGCGTTCGGCCTGCGCGATGACGAGCGCGATGGCGATACGTTTGAGGCTGGCCGGCGCGCCGGCGTCATTGTCGAGGCCGGACGAGGCGAGCGCCCAGGCGGCGCTGGCATGGCGATGATTGGGCAGGCGCATGAGATGGAAAAGCGAAGATTCGCGAAATTTCGTAATCTCGCTGATGCCTGCGCGATAGGCTTCCATGGCCTCGAAGCGCAGCATGATGACGTCAAACAATCGCTCGCGCGCCGAGGTCTCGTCCGGCACGCCTTCGGCCGACATCGCCTTGTCGAAATAGGCGTCGATAGCCTCGACGAGATCTTCTCGCGAGGCCACGCCGTGAAAATCCGAAAGTGTCAGCTTGGCTTTCGCGGCAATCTCCGCCAGCGGAATGTCCGACCAGGCGCGGGTCGCGGCCAGGTCAAGGGCAGCCTTCAGCCCCTTCTCGATGATCTTTTCAGCTGCCGCCAAGGCGGGCCTCCCGGGGTTTCAATCCGCCTCTTTTGACAACTGCCGGTCGCGGGCAGCGGCGGCGCGCAGGGCGTCTCTGAGCAGCCGGGGCATCCCACCCGTGTCCATGAGGATGTCAAGGGCTGCCTGGGTGGTGCCGCCGGGGGAAGTGACCGCGCGGCGCAGGGATTCCGGGTCATCGCCACTGGCCGCCATCAGCGCAGCGGCCCCTTCGATGGTGCGCCGCGCAAGGCGCTGGGCGAGCGCTCGGGGAAGACCTTCGGACTCGCCCGCCTCCGCCATCGATTCCGCGAGCAGGAAGAGATAGGCCGGGCCGCTTCCGGAAAGCGCCGTAACGGCGGACATCAGGGACTCGTCGACCGGCCCATGCACGTCGCCGAGCGGGGCAAGCAGCGCGGTCGCCGTCTCCAGGTCGGCCGCCGCGAGGCCGGGCGCGGGCGAAAACACAGTGATGCCCTGCCCGATCGAACCCGGCGTGTTCGGCATCGAGCGGATGATGCGTTGGGTTTCGAGGCGGCGCGACAGCTGCGCGATGCGTACCCCCGCCATGATCGAGACCACGAGCGTTTTCGGCCCCACGAAGCCCCGCGCCGATTCGGCAATCCCCGCGAACTGCTGCGGCTTGACGGCAAGCACGAGGACGGCGGCGGGTGCCGGCGGCAGATTGAGGATGATCTTCCCGTCAGCGGCCCATGCCGAAATCTCTTCGGACGGGCGGGGCTCGATCACCGCGATCTTGCGCTTCGGCTTGCCCTTCAGCCAGCCGCGCACCAGCGCCGTGCCCATGCGGCCGGCCCCGATCAGAACAAGGGTCGGCGGGGCAGCAGCCATCTGGATCTCAGGCTTCGCCGTGGGTTTCGAACATCACGGCGTCAATGGCTTCGCGCGGCGACTTGCCGGCCCAGACGAGGAAGTTGAACGCGGGCATGAACCGGTCTGCCGCGCTGACGGCGGCCGCGATCACGGCGCGGATTTCGCCCTGGCTGACCTCGTCGCGGCCCTCCATCGGGAAGGTGTAGCGGTAGATGATGACACCGTCGTCCGACCAGAAATCGAAGTGGCCGACCCAGAGGCGCTCGTTGGCGAGCATCACGAGTTCGGCAATCGCGCTGCGCTTCGCGGCCTGCGCTTTGACGTCGAGCGTCAGGGAGAAATGGATTGCTGAGGGTTCCGGCCGGTAGGCAAACAAGGCGCCCATGTCGCCCCAGCGGGTTTCGGCAACAACCTGGAGGGTGCCTTCCTCGTCGCGCTCAAACGGCCAGTTGGCGGCTTCCAGAACCACTTCCACGATATCGAGCGGATCGATGTCGAAGTCCTGACTGTGTTCGAGTTCAAGGCTCATTCGGGCGCCTCCGCATCGGTTTCCTGGATTGGTGCCGGATTCGTGTGACAAATCCACACCCGAACAAACCGGGCCGTCTCAGGCTTGTCTATCGGCTTCAACAGTGGGCGTTCAGGATTTCGGGGAATTCGCCTGCGCCGCTTCAAGAGCAGCCAGGCGAGTTTCCAGCGTTTCGACACGGTCGAGCGCCGCCGTGGCGATTGCTTTCAGGGCTTCGACCTCGTCGCGTCCGGCCAGGTCCATGTCAGCGATCAACGCACGCACACGGGCCTGCGCGGCAGTCTTGGCTTCCTCGCCTGCTGCGCGCGCGGCGCTGAGGGCGCCGGTCATCAGACTGGCGATGTCATCAAGCAGTGGATTTGTGCCTGCCATGCCGTTACTCCTTCGCGCCGGGTGAGGCGGTGCCTAACAGATAGGCGCGCCGGCAGACAGGGAAAAGACGCCGCATGACCGAACTGCTGACGATGATGAGCGTTTACCTTAACCAGGCCGCGATGACCTTTCCGGAATGGCGCCCGGCGCTGCTCTCGCTCGATTTCGGCTTCGTCGGGCTCGGCGAGTTCCACCTGCGCTGGTACGCGCTCGGTTACATCGCGGGCATCGGCGGTGCCTGGTGGTATGGCTCCCGGCTGCTGAAGCGGGCCTCGCTGTGGAAGAGCGAGCCGCCGCTGTCGCAGGAGGGCCTCGATGACCTGATGTTCTGGATCATCATCGGCATCATCCTCGGCGGCCGGATCGGCTATGTCCTGTTCTACATGGTGCCCTACCAGATGGATGTGCTGACGGCAGACCCGCTGACCGTGCTGCGCATCTGGGACGGCGGCATGGCCTTCCATGGCGGCATCCTGGGCGTGGCCGTGGTGCTCTGGTTCTTCGCGGCCAAGCGCGGTGTGCCGTTGCTGTCGGTCGGCGACATTGCCGGGGTGACGGCGCCAATCGGTATCGGACTTGTGCGGATCGCGAATTTCACCAATGCAGAGCTGTATGGCCGTCCGACTGACGCGTCTGTGGGCATGGTATTTCCCGAGGGTTATGTGCCGGGCTCGACCCCGCCTGCCTTCAACTGGGAGACGAGTGAATGGGTGTACCGGGGCGACGAACTCGCCCGCCATCCGAGCCAGCTTTATGAATCCGTGCTCGAGGGCTGGATTCCCTTGATAGTATTGTCGATTCTGATCTGGAAATTCGGCGCCCTGAAGCGTCCCGGCCTCGTGGCAGGCCTTTTCCTGATCATGTACGGCTTCGGCCGGTCAGTCGCCGAGAATTTCCGGGAGCCCGATTCTTTTGTCAGCGGACTGCCGGAATGGCTGACCATGGGCATGATCCTGTCGGTGCCGATGTGGCTCGGTGGCGCATGGTTAATCTGGAACGCCTTGAAACGGCAGGAAAAGCAGGTATAAGAAATCGTTAATAAGTAGTTTTACGGACCAATCGCGCGATCCTGGGGAGGGGTGCGACTGTGAGAGCAGAGAGTCTTTATCGGATGTCGGCGGCGTGTCTTTTCACGCAAGAACTCGATTCCACACTTCGCCAGTCCTGGAATCCGCTGTCGCTCAGTACGAGTTCCTACGCTTCGTTCGACCAGCAGATTTTCATGTGGGCCCATGTGCCTATCGTGATCGGAATGCTGCTGCTCGCCGAAACGGGGAATCGCGCGGCCATTCGCTACGGGCTTTGCGTGTTCGCGGTGGTGCATGTGGGTCTGCACTGGTTCTACCGGAACCAGCCAGTCTATGATTTCAGCTCGGTTGCCTCCTGGGTGCTGATCCTGCTGGCGGGCATCTTCGGCGCCGCCTATCTGGTACCGGCAAAGGCGCGGTAAGCGCGTTTCCGGATACATCTGAACCATGACGATTGAAGACCGGCTGGTGCGCCTGATCGAGACGGGCGGGCCCATCCCCCTGTCTACCTACATGCAGATTGCCCTGCATGATCCGCAGGCCGGCTATTACGCGACCCGTCCCGGCATCGGACGCGATTTCACGACGGCGCCTGAGACAAGCCAGATATTCGGCGAACTGATCGGCGTGTGGCTGGTGCATGAATGGCGGGCGCTGGGCGCGCCGGAAACATTCCAGGTGGTGGAGATTGGTCCGGGTCGCGGGCAGCTGATGCTGGACGCCCTGAGGGTGGCCGGCGCGGTGGGCGGCGAGGACTTCGTGCGGGGGATGCGGCTCGTGTTCGTGGAACCGAGCCCGGTTCTGAAGGCGGCGCTGGGCGAGCTGTTTGCGCCGGCGCATCCGCACTTCGCCGAGGCGCTGGCGAACGTACCGGGCGGGCCGGCGCTGATTATCGCCAACGAATATCTCGACTGCCTGCCCGCGCGCCAGTTCCGCCGGGCGGGCAGCGACTGGCGCGAATGCGTGGTGGGCCTTGCGGAGGGCGGCCAGCTGGCCTTCGGCCTTGCCGCCGATGAGCCGCGCCCGCCCAGCGCAGCGGCGCTGGCCGGAGACGCGGTGGAAGTGCAGACGGGGCTGGACCTGGTGGTCGCCGATCTCGTCTCGCGCAGTGGACCCGTGCGCGCGCTTTTCATCGACTACGGGCCCGACGACCGCGCGCCGGGCGATACGCTGCGCGCCTACCGCGACGGCCGGCAGGTGGGCCCGCTGGAGGCGCCCGGGATGTGTGACCTCACCGTGGATGTGGACTTCGGGCGGCTGGCGCGGCTGGCCTCGGCGGCGGGGCTCGACGTGGCGGGGCCGGCGCCGCAGGGCATGTTCCTGCTGGGCCTTGGCGCGCAGGCGCGGCTCAACCAGCTGGTGGCGGCCAATCCGGACGACGGCGAGGCCGTATTCCAGGCCGCCCGCAAGCTGATCGACCCGAACGACATGGGCGCGCGCTTCAAGGCGATCTGCCTGTCGTCGAAGGGCCTCGCCGAGCCGGCGGGGTTCTAGACCCGCGCACGGGCCATTGGCATTCAAGGCGGAATGCCCATCTTAACGCGACCAGATCAGAGGACGCTTGCATGGCGGCACTTTCCATACTTGAACTCGGGCGCGTGCGCGAAGGCTTCACACGCGGCGACGCGCTGAACGAGGCCCGGCGTCTTGCGCAGCATGCCGAGGGGCTCGGTTACAAGCGCTTCTGGGTGGCAGAGCACCACAATATGGCGGCGGTGACCACGGCGGCGACCTCGCTCGTCATCTCCCACATTGCGGCGGGCACCAGGACGATCCGCGTCGGCGCGGGCGGCATCATGCTGCCGAACCATTCGCCTTACGTGATCGCCGAACAGTTCGGCACGCTGGAGGCGCTTTATCCCGGGCGCATCGATCTCGGCCTCGGCCGGGCGCCAGGCACCGACCAGAACACGCTGCGCGCGCTGCGGCGCGATCCGTCCGCCTCCGAACATTTCCAGCAGGATGTGCTCGAGCTTCAGGCCTGGCTTGGCCCGGCGCGCGAGGGGCAGCGGATCGAAGCCGTACCCGGATCTAATTCCAACGTGCCGCTCTGGATCCTCGGCTCAAGTCTCTACGGCGCTCAGATGGCAGCCGCGTATGGATTCCCGTTCGGCTTTGCCTCGCACTTCGCGCCGCAGATGCTGGACCAGGCACTGGCGATCTATCGCGGCAGTTTCCGGCCCTCCAGGCAGCAGCCGACACCCTACGCCCTGATCGGCGTGAACATCATCGCGGCAGAAACCGACGAGGAAGCGAAGTACCTGGCGACCTCGCAGCAGATGTCCTTCGCCAATCTCGTGCGCGGCGAGCGCAAGCTGACCCAGCCGCCGATAGACGACATCGACACTTACTGGACCCCGGCGGAGCGCGCGCAGGCCTCCTCGATGCTGAACTTCAGCATCATCGGCAATGCCGGCACCGTGCGGCGCGGCATCGACGCGCTGCTGGACCGTACGCAGGCGGATGAATTGATGATCGTGTCCGACATGTACGACCAGGAAAAGCGCCGGCAATCGTTCGCGATCATTGCAGAGGTGATGGGTAAGCGCGCGCTGGTGGCAGCGCGCGCCTGATCCCTGTACCCTGCGCCAGGCCGGCGCAGGGTGATTTGCGGCTCAGAACCGGACGGTCAGCGTGGCCTGCGCCGTGCGCGGGTTGAGCGGCCGGAAGGTGGCGTTGCCGGTCCCGGTGGTGGTGAACGTGAAAGCCAGCGTGTCTTCATCGAAGATGTTGTCGATATTGAACCGCAGGCTGACATTTTCCGGCAGGCCGAAATTGTTCGGGCCGCCGAGATCGACATAGCCGCTCCAGAGGAAGTAGCTCTCCATCACGTTGCCGGGAGATACCGCCGCCTCGGCAAAGTCGGCATAGCGCTCGCCGGTGTATTTGGTCGAGATGTTGGCGACCAGCCACTCGGTCGGCTCATAGGTGACGCCGCCTGTGAACAGCCATTCCGGGCTGTCGGCGAGGAGGCTGCCGGCCGGGTTCACGCCGAAACCGTCTTCCAGTTCAGCGTGATTGTAGGTGAGGTTCGCATCGGCATAGAGCTGGTTGTCGAAGACCTCCGGCTGCCAGACGCCCGACAGCTCGAAGCCATAGGCCTTGGTGCCGCCGGCGTTCAGGAAGAAGGCTTCGGGCTGCAACGTCGCCGGATCGATCACGTTGCCGGCAACCAGCCGGTTCTCGAACTTGGTATAGAATGCCGCGAGCGCGCCGTTGAAGGTCGGACGGTTCGTCCGTACACCGACTTCAAAGTTTTCGGATTCCTCGGCCGCTGGCGGCGGCGGGGTAAAGCTGGTCGCGATCGAGAAGATGTCGTCGGCCCCGCGCGGCAATGCATAGTTCCTGGAGTAGGACGCGAAGGCCTGATCGGTATCGTTGACGGAGTAGACGGCGCCGATCATCGGCAACGGGTCGCTCTCATAGTTCGCATTGACGATCTGCGGTCCGAAGACGGTGTAGTCTGCGAAATCCCGGTAGCCATCGAGCGTATAATCGATGTCGAGCATTTTCAGGCCCAGCTCGAGCGCGAGCTTGTCGTCGAGCAGGCGGACCGTGTCCTTGAAGTAATACTGCTTGGTCTCGCGAACCGAGTCATAGTCGCGCCGGAAATACACGACCTCGTCCCAGATCACATCGCCGTCGGCGGTGCCGCCGGTCTTGTTGAGGCGCAGCTGCGTGCGGTGGTAATCCTCGTCCTCGAACCAGGCGCCCGCCTCGATCGTGTGGTTGGCAATATCCCAGGTCGCGCCTGCCGTGATGCCCTTGCGGATGCCGCCGACGCCCGAGAGGCCGTACTGCACGCCGCGCGGATGGATGACATCAAGCCCGGCTGCGAGCTGCGTGTTGAACACGTTACGCGAGTTGGCATAGCCATCGGGCGAGACGCCGTAGCCGTCCTTGTCCTCGTAATAGAGGGTGGTTTTGAGTTTCAGGTTCTCGCCGACCGGCAACTCGCCGCTCAGTGAATAAAGAGAATCGTCGCGGATGTTGATGCGGTCTTCGAAGTAGTCGAGGCACGAGGCGCCCGTGAAGACGGGCTCGAAATCACTGCCGTTGATGACGGTGTCGCCGTTGAAGTCATAGACATTGCCGACGGGCACGATGCAGCTGTTCGGGACAGCGCCGACATAGCCGAAATCCCGCCCGACCGTGTTGTAGGTCGCCCGGTTGAAGGACGGCGAGTCGTAGTCGAAGAAGTTGTTGCTGACATAGCTCGCCTGCAGGAAGGCATCGTTCTGGAAGTCGTAGCGGATCTTGCCTTCAATGTGCTCGCGGTCGATCGAGCCGGCGCCGCGCCACAGGTCGCTGTCGGTCTTGGAGCGGCTGACATAGGCAGACAGGCCGCCGATCCTGCCGGTCTCCAGTTTCAGGAAGCTGCGTTCCAGGTTGTCGTCCCCGATCGTCAGGGACGCGATCCCGCCCATCTCGTCACTCGGAAGGACGGTATTGTAGGACACGATCGGACCCAGCGAAGCATAGCTCGGCAGCGAGACATCGCCGGCGCCGGGAGAGGCGACGACCGAGCCGAGGTTCTCGTTGTCCACGTAGCGAAAGATCGGGCTGCCGCCGAACGCATCGGAGCGGCCCATCGGCACGCCGTCGAGCACGAAGCCGATCTGCTGCAGATTGAAGGCGCGGACCGTGACGGAGTTGCCGAACTCGTAGAGGCCGAGCGCGCCGTCGGTCTGGACGTTGAAGCCTGGCAGGGTCTCCAGCATCTTGAGGCCGGAAATCCCTCCGGGGGCGGAGAGAAGTTCCTCGCGCGTCACCGCCACCGTGTTGGTGGCCTCGTCCATACCGATCGCAACATCCGTCTGCGAAATGCGCCGGCCTTCGACCACGACGGCCTGCATCACCGCGTCCGCATCTTCCGCCTCCTGAGCAAGGGCGGGTGTCAGCCCCGCGAATGTTAGCAGTGCGGCGGCGCTGATGCCCGCGCGCATGCTGTTGCGAAAACCCTGGCTCATGAATGCCTCCTGCTGCTGATGACCCATTTTCGTGGGTAGGCCTTCGCACCTGCAGCGCAATCCGGAGACCGTGAATCTCTTTTATTTGCTGAAGATTTGGAGGGCTGGTGCAGCATGTTTGTGCATCGCAGCAAAAATTTCGGGCGAGCAGCGGCAGCGGGACCACCGGGAAACAGTCAACCCCGAGGGCGCACCGCTCCTTGGTGGCGGCGGACCGGCAACACCGCGCGCCGGCCATCGGCAGTTGCGCGCAATACCGTAAGGAGAGAATTGCGGACGAACTGGACAGGCGCCGCGGACTCGATTCTAACCCGCATCAGACTCTGGAGGCACGGATGACCGATCGCACCTGTAAATCTTTCATCCGCCTGCTGATAGCCAGTCTCTCCGGCCTTTTTGCAGCGCCGGGCGCTGGCGCCTTTCCGCTCGCCCCGCTTGCGCCGCTCGTCTCGCCGGAGGTGATCGCCGAAGTGCAGTTGCTGCGGCTGGAAGAAAACCTGAATCAGGCCATTAAATCCGGTGATTTTGTAGGCCTCGCCGTTGCCGTGGTGCGGGGCGGCGAAGTCACTTTCCTGCGCACCTATGGCGAGACCGAAATCGGCGGCGGCGAACCCGTCAATGAGGACACGCTGTTCCGGATCGCTTCGCTGTCCAAGGGCTTTGCATCCAGCATGGTTGGCCTGGCTGTGACGGAAGGCAAGTTGTCGCTGGACTTGCCTGTCAGCGGATTTGCACCGGAACTCACCCTGCCGGGCGGCGCGGAAAATTCGCTGACGCTGGCCGACATTCTGAGCCATCGCACCGGACTGCCGCCGAACGCCTATGACAACCTGCTCGAAGCGGGCCTCTTGCCGGACGCGATCCTGCCGGAGTATCGCAAAGTGAAGCCGGTCTGTCCGGCGGCGGACTGCTACGCTTACCAGAACATCACCTATGACCTTGCCGGGCGCGCGCTCGAGAAGGCCTACGGCGCGACCTACGAAGATCTTGTCGCGGCGCGGCTGTTCAGGCCGCTCGGCATGAAGACGGCTTCCTACGGTCTAGACGGCCTCAAGCGAGGCGGAAACTGGGCCCGCCCGCACACTCGCAAGAGCCAGAAAGATCCTGCACGGCCGCCCCATCCCTGGACGAAGATGGATGTGAAGGCGCCCTATTACGCAACGCCCGCCGCCGGCGGCGTGAACGCTTCGATCCGCGACATGGCGCAGTGGCTCAAAGCGCAGCTCGGAAACGCGCCGGATGTTCTGCCTTCAGGCATACTGGAACAGATCCACGCGCCGCAGGTCGCCACCCCGGCAGAGACCCGGCGCATGCGCGGCGCCCTGCAAGGGCTTGCTTCCTCGCATTATGCGTATGGATGGCGCGTCTATGGTTATGCAGGCCAGACGGTGGTCGCACACGGCGGCACCGTTGACGGATACGGAGCGCAGATCATGTTCGTGCCGGAGCTGGATGTGGGCATCGTGGTATTGTCCAGCACCCGCTCGAAGCGCCTGTGGAGAATTGCGCCGATGTTCCTTGACCTGACGCTTGGCCTGCCGCCGAGGGACTGGATGGAACTGGCCGGTACGGCGCCGTCCGGCTCGAAGTAACTGACGGGTCCCCTGCACTGTTTTCAGGATGAAGACAGCCGGTCTGGTGATCAGTCGAAGACGGCTTGCTTTGAACACGCAGCAATCAGGATCAGCTTGCGCGGTAAGCCGTGAAGCCGGAAAGCCGAGAGGCGCAGCGGGACATGGCAATGGCGCGCGGGACGCGGCGAAAGCCCCGAGGTTCACGAGTTCCCGGAAGGCTTGCAGACTGATGCACGCGAGCTGGCCGCCTGACGGCGGCGAAGGCAAGCCAGATGGCAGGGATAAGGATTGCGATCACAGGCGCCTGTACTTGGCGCCCGTACACACCGCGCAGGCCGGTTGTGCGGCCAGTTCCCTGTCACGAAGGACCGGCTGCGCGATCTGAACAGGTTGTGCCCCCTGTTCGGTGTCAGCCCCGCGCCGGCCGGCGTGCAAAGCGCTTCGGCTCAAACCGCGTCCGGGTGAAAATTCAGGGGCAAGTCGCCTCGGTCCAGAGTTCGGTTGCCGGCCAGACGCTCTCGATCATCGGCGCGGATCAGGGGAGATCTCAAGCCGGCCGTGTCGGATCGCTGGAGGTCGGCGAAGCAAGCTCGGGATCGTAGGTCACGCTGATAACCTGCCGCTCCAGCATCCGCTGAACCTCGGGCGGCCAGCTGCCACGGTGCAAGGCCCGGATAATGTTGATGCTGACATCGTCGGCATGGGTACGCCGCTCGTTGTGCAGCACATAGTCCAGCCACCGGGCAAAGCTGTACTGCTCCAGCCAGACTTCACTGTTTCCCAGGTCGCGCACCAGCGACCAGGCCCGTGCCCCGTCACGCAGGTGAATCCGGCGCCGCTCGTTCATTGCCGCCAGAAAACGGGGAATGTCAGCTTCCGGAATGTGATACTTCACTGACACGTGGACCGGTCCGCTACGCGGCTCCACCGGCACCTGCATGTCCGGCTGGCGCCAGCGCCCCGTCAGGTCAAGGTTCATCTCCTCTACCTGCGGCAGGCGCAGGAACAGCCCCGCAAAAAGGCTGATCGATTGCACCGCTGCCATCGTCAGCAGCGCCTGCGTTACACCAATGCCTTCCGCCAGCTGTCCGGTGATCCAGCTGCCGGCCGCCATCGCCCCGAATACGGCCATCTGGTAGAGCGATAGCGCCCGGCCGACCACCCAGCGCGGCGCCGCCATCTGCACGGTCACATTCATGGTCGCCATCGCCAGCAGCCAGCCGGCGCCGCAGATCACAAGGCCCAGCACGGTGAGCGGCAGGAGGCGGCTGAACGCGACAATCACCACCCCGGCGATGATCATCAGGATGGTCATCCGCAGGATGCTCTCGGCCGTCAAGCGCCGGCGCAAACGCGCATTGGAGAGCGCCCCGATCACCGCGCCGATGCCGAACGCGCCGGAGAGGATACCGAACGTCACCGCCCCGCCTTCAAGCAGCTGCTGCGCCACCAGCGGGAGGAGGGAAAGGGCCGCGCTCGCGGCAAGACCAAACAGCGCCGCACGTGCCATCACCTGCCGGATCGGCGGGGACATGGACACGTAGCGCACCCCTGCGCCGATCGCAGAACGCAGGTCTTCCTTCAGAGCCGGCTTCGGAGGTTTTTCCGGCTTCCACACCAGCAGCACATAGATGATGCCGAAATAGCTCAGGACATTGACAGCGAAGGCCGCCGCTGCGCCCGCCGCTGCCACAATGGCGCCGCCCAGCGCGGGCCCGGCCGTGCGCGCGATGTTGAACCCCAGGCTGTTCATCGAAACGGCCGCTGCAAGCGTTTGCCGCGGCACGATATCTCCCACACTCGCCTGCCAGGAGGGCGCGTTCAGCGCGGTTCCGCACCCAAGCAGGAAAGTAAAGGCCAGAAGGCTCCACGGGGTCAGCCCGCCAAAGAAGGCAAACACACAGAGAATGGCAGAAACCAGCAGCATGTAGACTTGCGAGATCAGCATCACGCCGCGCCGCGGAAAATTGTCAGCAATAGCGCCGGACAGCAGCGACAGGATCATGATCGGAAGAGTGACCGAGGCCTGCACAAGCGCGATCTGTATCGCGCTGCCGCCCAGCTGCACCATCAGCCAGGCGGCGCCTACGCCCTGGATCAGTCCGCCAAACTGTGAGGCGATGTTGGCCACCCAGATACGCTTGAACATGGGTACAGAAAATGGGCTGGGAGGCTTTGGCGGGGTCATGGGAAGACATATTGCACAATTCGCCGCGGCAGGCCGCCCGGCGGGACTTAGCCGGGCCTCCCGTTAGTATGCGACAGCGATACCGCCTTCCACACTGGCTGAATAGGTACGCGCGCCTTCAGGCAACAGGCGAGCCTGCCCGGGACAACAGGAGATGGGAGGCTACCGGACTGCGCGGCACGCTCAGCTTGCCAGTTCAAGCATGGGCCGGCGCGTTTCCACCAGTTCAGGCATGCCAACCCAATATCCCTGCATCTGGTCGCATCCGAATGACGCAACGAGCGCCGCGGTCTCAGCGCACTCGATGCCCTCGACAGTACAAGAAATACCGAGTTCATGCGCAAGCGAGATAGTCGCCCTAAGGATTTTCTGGATGGTGGCGCGGTCCTTCAGTTCAGCAACGAAGGCCCGGTCCAACTTGATCTTGTCGAGCGGCAGTCGGTCGAGCATTGCAAGCGAGGAATAGCCCGCGCCGAAATCATCCAGTACCACGCGGAAGCCGAGCGCCCGCGCCTG
>Ga0163144_10008065_pt1 | contig 22866 bp, 23 predicted proteins | sample OliLak19BULKMAT1_FD_123175 | JGI IMG/M metagenome (GOLD analysis project Ga0163144, IMG submission 123175) | Freshwater microbial mat bacterial communities from Lake Vanda, McMurdo Dry Valleys, Antarctica - Oligotrophic Lake LV.19.BULKMAT1 | ecosystem: Environmental > Aquatic > Freshwater >...
AAAAAGTATTAGCTAGTAAAGAAAATCCGGATTTTCAGCAAATAGAAATTTGTCATGTCCGAAGTTTGAATGAGGTCATCTCACTCGTGGGAGGGACTATAGGAGAGTCAAATTATATAAATTTGTTCGATTTGGATGGAGTGCTAATTAATAGTTTTATTAAAGGTGATATTCATCCGCGTTCCAGCGAACTAGCAAAAGGTTCAATAATTGCTACAAATAGATCGGGAAGCATTGATAATGTTAGACCATGGAATACGGAATCAAAATTAGCTGTTTTGAGATCTCATTATGGTTTTGAACAGATCTTTGTGGGTTTAGATAAAGCAAATCCTCGGGATAGATTCACTCCTAGAAATAAACAACAATATCAAGCGCTAATAGAGATCATAATCTCGCGTATAAATAATACAGAAGGAGAAATTGCTATTCAATATGTTGTTGACACAGTGGGTTGGAGAGCACCGTTTCAGAAAATATTGGGAATGAAAGATAAGTATTTTCTAGATAGAATTTCACAATCATTGGTAGAAAATAATATAGACTTATCCAGAATAAAATTCAAAATGGTAGTCGTGGGGTCTATCCTAAATGATATTGAAGATTTCTTGGGTAAAATGAACGATTTCTATAACAATATGTTCCCTACAGAATCTTAATTTGAAATTTGAATTTCTTCTTCATTCGAATCATAGCATCTACATAGAAGCTAACAAACATGTAAAAGAGGGGATATGCCAGCGTTGCAATAATTAAATTTCTGTTTGGATCTTCTTGAAGTAGTAAATATGTTGTTGTAATAAACCATACAGCATTCAAAATCCAAAATGTTCTCCACATAAAGTCGTTTTTACTTGGATGCAAATATCTAGTGGGAACAAACGACAATACACCAAGAACTACCAAAATTATTGAAGATAGAGTTTCTGACGGTTCTAACCACCACATATACATTGCTACAACATTCCAATATGTAGGAAATCCCATAAAAAATCCATCTTCGGTTTTCATATTACTTTGCCCATAAGCATACATAGCGCCAATTGCAGGGAACAATAAGAAAATTTTATTTTCAATTAAATCTTGAGATGAAATTATTAAAATTGGAATCCAAGCATATGTAAGTATATCTATTACATTGTCTAGCATTGAGCCATCGAATTCTGGAAGATACTTTCTAACATTGAATTTCCTAGCTAAAATACCGTCTGTACTATCTATAATATTCTGTATTACTAGCATTAAAAATGCTTCTCTAATTTGGCCTTCGCCTACAAAAATTAAAGCAGCAACTCCAAATAATCCCCCTAAAGCAGTATACGCATGAACAAGCCAAGCTCTTAATTTGTATAGAGTTTTTTTATCTAATTCCAACATTTTCTTTGAAAATCTTCGACACTATATTAACATTAATTAATTATAGATGTGTAAATTTATGAGCAAAGTAATACTAGTTTCTGCAATGTCTAAAAATAGAGTAATTGGTAGGGATGGGAAGCTGCCCTGGCATATTTCCAAGGATTTTAAGTTTTTTAAGAGTAAAACAGAAAATAGTATTTTGGTTATGGGCAGAAGAACTTATGAATCTTTAGGAAAGCCTTTGCCAAATAGAATTAATGTGGTAGTTACCAGTCAAGAAAATTACCCAACTCCAGAAGGAGTTGTGGTTGTTGAATCTATAGATAAGGCAATGGAATATGCTAATAAAAATCATCCGGAAATAACAATTTCTGTAGGAGGCGGATCTAGAATTTTTGAAGAAGCTTTAGAAAAAAACTTAGTAGACGAGATGTATTTAACATTTATTAATAAAGAGTACGAAGGGGATACATTTTTCCCAAAGTATGACGAGAGTAAATGGAAATTAGAAAGCACCGAAGCCCACGTACGAGAAAAAGATGGGCTGCAATATGAGTTTAGAAAATACGTTAAAAGCGATTAGCTTTTAGCTTTTAACTGTTAGATCAATAATCATTTAATTCATAGATCATAAATCTCTATCTAATTGTCTGACTTCTGAACTACTTATCTACTAATCTACTCCCTAAATTACTACCTCCTAATAACTTTCTCATATATTTCCAAATATTCTTCACACATTCTCTGCACTGTAAACCTTTTTTCAAAATCTTCTAAGCATTTTTTTCTATCAATTCGATCGATTTTACCAATTGCTTTGGATAGCTGATCAACAGTTTTTCTTTCATCTAAAGTGCTCGTCTTTGCATTATTAATTACTAATTTTTCTTTATTAATTTTTTCTTCGACAAAACCTGTTTCTCCATTTTTAATAATTTCAGGAATTGCTCCTGGATTTAAACCAATTAGAGGAGTTCCACAGCTTAAAGCTTCAATCATAACCATTCCAAAAGGTTCTTCCCAAATGGAAGGAATTATTAATGCCTTTGCATTAGCTAAAAACTGTTGCTTCTCTTCATCCTTATTAATAAATCCAATATATTGAATTTCTTTCCCATCTACTTCTGGTAAGATTTTTTCTTCCCAGTATAGGTCATTCGACATATCGCCATAGTGCTTACCAGCAATTTTAAGAGTTAATAGTTTAGAGTTCCGAGTTCGGAGTTTATTGTATTGTTTAACAGCTGCAATTGCTAAATGAACTCCTTTTGGTTCAATAATCCTACCGAAATATGCAAGATAGTGGCTAGTCTCACCCACAGCAAGCGGTCCCCCTTCTCCTAAAGGAGAGGGTTTCGATCTAGTGATACCAAAATGTTCATGTTTTCCCCCATCTTCTTGCTCATTGGTAATTTGTCCCGATATATCTGGAAAATTAGTAATTCGGTTTTCCCTAGCGGGAAAACCGTGATACACATTCCCAACCCAATTAGTCCTTTCTGGCATAGTTTTTCTTTGGGAATAAGAAATTGAAATCCAATTTTTATGTTCATACTTTGGAAAAATGGATCGATATTTTGCTAAAAAATTGTAAGGTTCATGGTGCGAAAATACCACCGGTTTATTACATAGATCGGACATAACTAAAGCAATTTCTTCTTCATTCATATATACGTGAACCAAATCGAACTCATTAGCATTTGCCATTTTGTACGCCTTAAATATTAATTCATTTTGAATTTGCCTTGCTAAAGTTGAAAAAAGAAGAGGATGCTTTTTTAAAAGTTCACTGTAACCGTATCCTCTTAAAGATAATTCGTAATCAAACAACGATAAATCCCCAACAATATTTTTTGCTTTTGTTGTAACTTTTCCAGGAGAGAATAATGTTACATCAATTCCTAAATCTACTAATCCATCTGCCAGGTTAATTGCTAAACTTCCAGGAGAAAAAATATGTTCGGGCATTAAGTCCTCTTGCATGAATATATGTGGACAAAGAAGTGCTAGTCTCATATACAATTCTAACATCCAGATTTTTGTATTATTACACAAGTCTCTTTTTTTTTGTGATAGATTGGAGAGTTTAGAAAAATTTTAATGAATAAATTCAATATAGTGCTATCACTTTCTATACCTATGGTTCTACTTTCCTCGTTATATTCTCCAAAAATAAATGCTCAAACTAATCAAGGAGCATTTTATACAGGGAACTATAAAAATCTTTTTCTAGAATGCGGTGTTACAAAAAGAGTTAACAATGCAAATGTTGCAATTACTTCTGCAGATGTACAAGCCAGAAAAAATGAATGGTTCAACCAGTTATTCTACGGCACAGATAACCAGAAAGTTTACTACGAAGTTAGTAACGACATGGCATATATTCTCGATGCAAATAACAACGATGTTAGGTCTGAAGGAATGAGTTATGGAATGGCTATAGCAGTTCAAATGGATAAAAAAACTGAATTCGATAAATTATGGAAATGGTCTTACACATATTTAAAACATAAACCAACATCAAACCAAGATAGAAGTGCGTATGCCAGAAAAGGCTATTTTGCATGGCAAGCTAATAGAGATGGTTCAATAAGAGATGCAAACCCTGCTTCAGATGGGGAAGAATATTTTGCTACAGCCTTAATTGAAGCAAGCGAAAGATGGGGTGATGGAACAGGTATTTATAAATATTCAGACCAAGCAAAAGACATCTTGAATGTAATGATTCACAAAGAAGATCCAGATCCTAACTTCTATAATTCTTGGGAGCAAGGACAAGGTCCGAAAGATTCTGTAACAAACATGTTTAATACAACAGAGAAGCAAGTTACTTTTGTACCATATGGAAATGCAGCAACATTTACAGACCCTTCTTATCATCTGCCTGCATTTTATGAACTTTGGGCAAGATGGGCAACTGTGGATAATCAATTCTGGGCAGATGCAGCTGTAGAAAGTAGACAACTATTTAAAGATGCTTCTAGCAATGTTGTAAATCCTAACAACACGAGCGGTTTAATGGCAGACTATACAACTTTTGGTGGAGTACCAACTGGAAGTCAACAAGATTTTAAATTCGATGCATGGAGAACTTTAATGAATGTGGGAGTTGATTACAATTGGTTTCAACCAGATGCATGGGAAGTAACATATGCAAATAAAATGATAGATTTCTTTGCTAGAGATAAACAAAGAGCAATTTCTCAAGGAAGAACAGACCATGCAAGTACCTTTAGATTGAATGGTAGTCCAATTGACGATTTTGGTACAGCATCCATTGGATTGAAAGGAAATATTGCCGCAATTGCTCTAGCTGCTACAGATTCAAGAAGGTGCGAATTTGTTCAATCTTTCTGGGATGCAAATTTAGATGAAGGTCAATTTAGATACTATAGTAATTTATTAGCTATGATGGCTTTTTTGCATGTGAGCGGAAACTTTAAAACGTATCTAGACGATGACGTTACGCCACCACCTCAAGCAGATGACTATTGTTTAGGAGATTTTAATAGAACAGTTGGCGCTAACGGAGCTATTGTAGACACACAAGATTTAATAAAATTTGTTCAATATTTTATGAAACCTTTGGATGCTACAGTGCACGATATTGTGAACACAGATGGACAAAATAGATTGAATCTAAAAGATTTTTCAATATTCCTAAAAAACTATCTGCAAACAACTTGCATTAAGAAAAGAAGCCACTATCCGTTGTAGCTCCCTTCTCCTTGCAGGAGAAGGTGCAGGATGAGGTAGAATAGCCAATGAGTTCGTAACATCTTTACAACCCTAAATATAAGGAAGTTTCAAGAAAATTAAGAAAAGATTCAACTCTTGGAGAAAGATTATTATGGTCAAAACTCAGAAATAGACAATTCCTGAATCTTAAATTCAAAAGACAGTTTGCCATAAGTAAATATATAGTAGATTTCTATTGTCAATCATTGAAAATAGCAATAGAAATAGATGGTAGTTCTCATGATGATAAGAATACGATTACGATCAACAAAGACATAACCATATAGAAGAATTAGGAGTGAAAATATTTAGATTTACAGAATATGATATAAGAGCTAAATTAAATGATGTATTAACTACTCTAGAAGTTTACATTCAAAACCTTTCTACCTCACCTTAATCCTCTCCTGTAAGGAGAGGAGATAGTTTATTCCTCACTATCCTTTTCCTCATCGTCGTCTAAGAAGCTTAGATCTAGTTCGTCTTCGTTTAAACTTGCGTCGTCGTTAGCATAAGTATCTGCATCTGGAGTTGTAGTTTCATCTGCCATAATTTCAAATTAATTGTTAATGAAGAAATTCTAGAATAACAGCACTAAAATATCAAGTATGAAGGCCACGTCAAGTAGGGATAATATAATTGATCATTGTTAATTACTAATTATAATTATTTATCCTAGATTCTAAAATCAAAACCCTATATTCTGTATCTTATGAAGTTAACTTTTATTCGTCATTCCATAACAAATGTAGATCCGAATGTTTCTCCTTTACTTTGGGGATTAACAGACGAAGGTGTTTCGCTATCCAAAAAACTTGCACAAAGTAAGTACGTTAAAGATGTAGAAGTACTTTATAGTTCTCTCCAATTGAAATCTTTAGAAACTGCAATTTTAATAGCTAAAGAATTAAAAATTCCTATTCGTACAAACGACAATTTAACAGAAGTAACTTCTTTTACGCGAGGGTTTATAGAGAACTACGAAGATTCTTCTAAACTTTTTCATTTAGATAAAATTACGAGAATTAACGAAGGTGAAAGTAAAGTAGAAGCAGTAGATAGGTTTAGTAGAGCAATTGAGAGAATTGTTAATAGAGAAATAAATCGAACAAATATTGGGATTGTCTCGCATTGTAATATTATGTCTTTGTTTGCAGAACAGTTTTCGGAAAAGAATTCGTATAAAATCCACAACCAAATGAAGACTCCAGACTTTGCAGTATTAGATTTAGACGAAAAGGAATTTGATGTTATGTTTGGAAGTTGGTGGGAGTAATTACTTTAGTATTTTAAGATTAGGTTTTTGTATTGGTTTGCTGGGAGTTTTGGTAGTTAAAGTGGGTTTATAACCCAATTCACTTTCTATTTTTGTCATTTTTTCAATTAAAATTTCAATTATTCTTTGTTTTGTTTGTTTGGTCACCCGTTAGAGTTATGGTCGTTTGTACTTGTCGTAAATTCCTAAAAAGTTCTCTATAATTTCTTTCGGATTCTATATTGCTAACTTGGTTTGGAAGATCTTCGGTTGCAATACTATATCTTGGATCAGGAACTAATCTTATTTCAGATTTCCGGAGTTGTGAATTTTCTATATTAAGACCATCTGGGAAATATCCCAGTAAAGCAACAACTTGATCCAAGTAATGTTCTAACGTATCAATTTCTTCCCAGTAATCTTCTGGGTTGTAGGCAGTTATTAATCTGTTCAATTCATGACCTAATTGAAATATTAAAGTTTCCAATTCGTTGTTTGATAAACCTTCTAAATCCATCTCATGTGAACCCCAATCTGTATTAGTGGGATTTTCATAATTTAATAATTCAAATTCTTCAGGATATGCAGTACCAAAAATAACATTAATTTCACTAATAAAACTCTTAGATGCTACATTTATTTCAATTAATGAAATAACTTGTTGCTGAAATTCGTGCAAATCTAATTCAGTTCCTGTTATGGCCAATTCTTCTAACAAAGTTACGATTTCTAAATCGCGATTTATGTTTGAGAAATGCGAGTAAGTAATAAAGTTCCAAATTTCTTGTAAATTGAAATTAGCTTCGTATTCATAATTCGAAATTCTAGCTGCAAACTCATTCAAGAAGCTTGTAAATTGATGCATAACTGTACTTATTTGATCCTGATTTTCGATGTTTTTTTTCAGTGGTATCCATTAGCAGCATTATATCTTGTCTATATATTATATTCAATACTTCTATTGTAAATTTTTCTTCTGTACTCCTTAGTGATAAGATTGACTATATAAACTTATGTCTATGTATCTATCTCTAAATACAGGTTCTTCTAGTTTAAAATTTAAATTGTTCGATAAAGAGCTGAAAGTTATAACTGAAGGGCTGTTTAAGCATCATAATAGCGCAAATTTCGTTTTCACTCAGAATCTGGAATCTGGAATTCAGAATATAGATATTTTAGAGGCCGACTATACAAATGCAATTTCATTTCTTTTTACTAAACTTCAAGAATATAAAATATTAGAAAATCCTGGAGAATTAGATTTTATTGTTCACCGCATTGTTCATGGAGGAGAAGAATTTACAGAACCAATAGAATTAACCAACGAGAATATAACAAAAGTAGAAAAATATAGTGAACTAGCGCCCTTGCACAATCCATTTGCTTTAGAAAAAATTAAGCATATTGCTGCAACATATCCAAATTTGAAGCAATTTGCAGTGTTCGACACATCTTTTCATTTAACTAATCCCAAAGAAAATTTTCTATACGGATTGCCTTATGGGTATTATGAAAATATTAAAGTTAGAAAATATGGTTTTCACGGAATCTCGCATAAATTTGTAACTGAACAGGTTTTATCGTCCAACGTCGAACGTCCAACGTCTAACTTGATTATTTGCCATTTAGGTTCTGGTTCTAGCGTTTGCGCAGTAAAAGACGGAAAAAGTTTAGCAACAAGCTTTGGATTTACCCCGATGGAAAATTTAATAACATCTACAAGAGTTGGAGAAATAGACTACGATGCAGTTAAATTTCTAAAAGCTAAATTAAATTTGTCGGATATAGATATTGAACATTTGTTAACAAAAGAGAGTGGTTTACTAGGAATTTCTGGATATTCAAACGACATGAAGCAACTTCTTGCTGACTATGAGTCTAACGACAGAGCAAAACTCGCAATAGACATGTATGTTAATTCAGTTATTGACTATATTGCTCCATTTTATGTTCTATTTGGTGGTTGTGATTATTTAGTATTTACCGCTGGTATAGGACAAGGTTCTGATAAGATACGTGAAATGATATGTGAAAAACTTAAAATATTAAACATAAAACTTAAGATAGAAGCAAATTCTGGACAGATAGACGTAGTTAAAAATCTTGACCTTACTGATTCAGATTCTAAAACCCAAGTTTGGGTTATTCCAACAAACGAAGAGCTACAAATGGTTAACGAAGTTTTAAGTAGTAAGTCATAAGTAATGAGAGTTTCGCATTATATAAATTTTCAATTTTTAAGACCTCCTCCAAAGGCGGACAAGTAATTTCTAAGTAAGCAATTTTGTTTGAAAATTAAGAATTGAAAATTAGAAATTAGTAAGGTCGTTCCATTATCAATATCTAATGACATCTCCAATATGAATTTGTAAACTTGGCAAGGTTGTGCCATAATTGCTAAGTCAAAAATTTTTTACATTTATCCATTATTTCATTTTATGAAGAATCAAAACAGTAAAAATGTGGCTTCTGAAGAACACGACGAAAGTCACTTGGAAAACCATGGTGAATTAGGAAAAAAGTTTGCAAACATTAGTAAGTTTTTTGCAAGCAAATTTAGAATTTCGCTATTACTTTTCTTAGCAGTAATATTGTTAGGAACACTATCGTATACAAATTTCTTAAAGCGAGAAGGGTTTCCCAGTGTGGAGATTCCCATTGCAATAATTCAAACACCATACTTTGTAGATAACGCAACACTTATAGACGAACAAATTACATCTCTAATTGTAAATGAATTAGCAGATGTAACTGAAATATCGAAAGTTACTTCAAATTCAACCGATAACTTTTCTGTTGTAGTTGTTGAATTTAGTGAAGGTACTAGCTCTGCAGAAGGTGCAGAATTAATTAAAGATGATTTAACAAACTTAATAAATTTGCCAGAAAACGCAAAACCTGAAGTTTCAACAATCAATGCTAGTCAATTTAATGGTGAATATGACATGATTATTTCTTTAAGTAATGATGATAAATCTGTTCAAGAACTTCAAACAAAAGCAGATGAAATTGCTGAAGAACTTAAATCTGTTGGAGTTATTGCGAATGCAGAAACTATAAGATTATTGGAAGTAGAAACAAATCCAGTTACAGATGAATCTTTCGAAAACTTGTCCGGATTCAATAGAGTAGGATTTAAAGACGAAAACGGAAACTTATTAATAAAAAATGCTATATCAATTGGAATAGTTAAAAAAGGTGAAGCTACAGATACGCTTTCACTTTCAAAAGCAGTACACGATAAAGTGGATTTGTTGGAAGAAGAAGGTGCGTTTGCAGGTTACGATGTTCACTATACAGGGGATTTCGCTATAACATTAGAGCAAAATTTTGAATCTCTAGAGGAAAACGCCATTGGAGGACTATTAGCTGTATTGCTTGTATTGTTTATTATGGTTAGTTGGAGGGCTTCGATAGTTACAGCTCTTTTTATACCTTTAGTATTAGCAGCCGTATTTATTACGCTGTATCTTCTAGGGTTAAGCTTAAATGTTATTACACTCTTTGCATTAATTCTAGTTTTAGGATTGTTTGTAGACGACGCTACAGTTGTTGTAGAAGCTATAGACTATCAAAAGAGAAAAGGATTAAAAGGTTTGAATGCAATAAAAACTGCAGTAACAGAAGTTGCCATTCCCGATATTGCTGGAACAATGATGGTCATTTTAGTTTTTGCTCCATTGCTATTTGTCTCTGGTGTATTGGGAGCATTTATTGTTCAAATTCCTATTACAGTAATTTTAGCAATGGCATTGTCTTTAGTTTTTGCTTTAACTTTAATACCGTTCCTTTGCAATTTAATAATTACAGATAAATCTGAAAAAGAACCAACAACTATTTTAGGTTGGACTGTTTATTACTTTACAAATGGTACTGAAATTGTAGTTCATAAATTAGCGAATGGTTTAGCAAATTTTGTTAACTTCTATTTGAGTAGAAAAATATTTGCAGTGCTAACAATAATTTTTGCTTTTGTATTAATAGGAATTGGTGCTTCTTACGCAGGTAAACTAGTATTCTCTATTTTCCCAAATCCTAAAGATGCAAATGAAATGTTAGTTCAAGTTACATACCCTTTTGGATTAGAAGTTGAAGAAGCTTCACAAAAAGCTGAAGAAATTGAGAAGATTATTGTAGAAACAGAAAAAGAATATATTACAGATGTTGTTTATCAAGCGGCGGATCAAGGTGGTGCTACAATACTAATAACCTTAACAGACTTAAATAAAAGAGATAAAACAGCTGTTCAAATATCCGACGAATTGAATGACAAATTCAGTTTATATGAAGATGCAGAAGTAAAAGCTGGTCTTTCTTCTGTTGGACCACCAGCTTCGGAATATCAATTCACAATGCAAATCTATGCTAACAATCAGGAAACTTTGGAAAGAGGATCTAAGGCAGTAGAGGAGTTTATAGCAAACAGAACTATAGATGAAGCAAGTAATGCAAAAGTAGTAGAAACCAAGATTGATAACTTAGAAATAGTATCTAAAAACAATAATAGAAGATATGCAGAAGTTAAAGCAAAACTTTCGGAAAGTGAAAATACTGGTCTAATTTTGCAATTACAAGAACAAATTGAAAATGAATTCACCGAAGAAAAACTAAGTGAATTAGGATTGGCTGACGATGCTTTAGGGTTTGATTTAGGACAAGAAAGTGAGAATTTAGAATCTTTCAACTCTACAATCTTTGCTTTAGGTGCAGCTTTGATTCTAATGTACATCTTGTTAGTAGTTCAATTTAATTCGTTCTCACAGCCATTGTTAATATTCTTAGCAATCCCTTTAACATTCCCTGGACTATTCCCAGGATTGTATTTAACAGACAATCCATTTAGTTTCTTTGTAATGTTGGGAATTATTGGATTAACTGGAATTGTAGTAAACAATACAATTATGTTGGTTACATTTGCTAACCAAGGAATTGCAGATGGTCTAAGTATAAAGGAAGCTACTGTAAATGCTGTAAGAAGAAGATTTAGAGCAATTATTACAACATCATTAACAACTATTGCAGGGCTTCTACCATTAGCTCTAACAGATCCATTCTGGGAAGGTTTAGCATTCTCAATTGTATTTGGATTAATTTCAAGTTCGATTTTGGTATTAACACTATTCCCTTCTTTCTACTATTTTGTAGAAAGTGGAAGAAGATGGTTTCACAAATTACCTGGGAGAGTGAGAGGAAGATTATTTAGAGCATAAAACTATAAAGTAGTGGCCAAGCATGCTTGGCCACTACTAATCAAATATTTATCTATTTCTTTCGCGAATATCCTTCTTTATAGCATTTAATGTGCTAACTGTTCCTAGATTAATAACTCTTACAAATCCTTTAACAGGACCCGATTTCATATTATCTAACCCCACGCTGGTATTAGACATAGTTTTTTCATCAAAATCATAACTATAAAATAAATTGTGGAAAGTATATCTCATAACTCCATTAATACGTGTAGGAAGACATGGTTGATTTAAATAATCCTTTGAAGTTCCTTGAGCAAAATATATTTCTCCAAGATTTAAGCTAAGCTCTATAAGCGTACTTTTTTGAAAAATATCTTCCGATCCAATTTGTGTTACCTGTTCATATGTCAAATTATAATCTCCTGACTTGCTTCTCGGAGCTTTGTTAAACTCAATATGTACAGAAGTTCCATATATTGTTATGTCTGTGAAGAAGTTATTCCGTAGTCCATAATCCGATCCTTTATTCCAATTACTTAAAACAAGTGGCAGTCTTTCCAAAGGTTCTTGGTAAATGTAAAATCCAGCCTTATCATGGTCAGGAACATCGATAGCATCTAAAACTTCCATAAAAAAAATTTAATTCGCAGATTATATGGTGCATTTCCGTTGGAGTTAAATGTAAGCTTACAATTCGTTAGGATAGTTTTGTAAGGCGTAAATAATATCCCTGACTTGATAAAGGTCTGTATTGTCAAAACAAATCCGATTGAACAAAATGTAAAATTCTGTAAACTGTAGATAATCTGTAACTATGCTCGTATATGATTTCTGAAAATTTGTTTAAAAGTTTAAACGAAGTCCCTCATTCCATGAGTGGGACTGTACACGAGCAAAAAAGCGCGGGAATAATCTTTTCTGAATATAAAAAAAATAATTTTAATCCTTTAATTCAAAGTTATTCAACTTATTTAGTAGATTCTATTTTCGAATTAATATTCCCAATTGCTTTCTTTTTAGCTGCTTTAATTTTAAATTTGCTTGCAAGAAAAGATTTCGCTATGGTTTCGTTTTTACTAGGTTTACTTACCTACTTAACTTATGCTTACCCAACTGTAAATTTGCATTCGAAATTTTTTATAACAGAGCATAGAAATATAATAAATAGAATTAAATCCCATAAATTAGCTAAGCCTTTTAAAACCAAAGCAATAATTATTTACTCAAATTACGATAGTGAGCAAGAAGAGAAAGAAGGGATTGTTCAGAAATATATGAATAGTTTTATTAGCAAAGTTTTTCCAGAAGACAAAACAAATCCTTATGAAATAGGTAAAAAATTAGTTTTAAAATTCAATATTATAATCTGTATTGTTCTACTTATAGTTGTTGCAGATGCATCCATTATAAATTTATTAGCATCCTTTCTGCTTATTGCCTATTTAATTGTTTATCTTTTCTATATTTTTGAGCATATTCATTTTACTTCTAAAAAGAATCCGAGCAAGATTTTAGCTTCTAGTTTGCTTTTAGACGTAAATAATAAATTAATGCACGATGTTAAAGTGAAAAATAGCGATGTATATATTGTTCACACATCTACAGGTTACAAAGATATTAAAGGAATTAATGAATTTTTGAAAAATTATCAATTTATGGAGGACGATAATATTGCACTTTTGGAATTAAATACCATAGGAAGTGAATTAGTTTTGAGTTATGAAAATATCCAACCAGACGAAAAGAATAAATTTTATAAGGCGTTAAAAAATATAGTTAGCCACTATAATGAACCAGAATCTAATTTGAATTTGTTTTTAACACCAGACTATAAATTTCACTATGAAAAGATTTCAGACCATCCATTCCTAAGTATTAGTGGAACAAATTCTGGTGAATTAACCGAGAAAAACATTGAACATATAGTAGATCTTATTACTAAACTTGTTGTTAAGATAGACGAATTAGAGGAATAGTTAATAAATAGTAACTAGGAAATAGTAAACAGAATCTTTGAACTTAATGCGAAATGGAATATATGTCACCCTGAATTTATTTCAGGGTATAATATAGTTAACAGGCTTATATTCTGAAACAAGTTCAGAATGACAAAGTGTGAAAATTATCATTTCGCATAAAAGTTCTTTCAACAAGTTACACAATTGTCTTTCGTCTATCGTCAATCGACTTGATGCTGTATAATTTCATAATTAATAAATTCAAATGACATTAGAAGAGCTTCAGGCTAAATCTTGTGCTAGTGTTTCAGCAACTAGAATTGGAGATAAGAAAATGAAAGAGTATTTAAAGATTCTTAAGAACTGGGAAATAGATTCAGATGGAAAATTAACTACATATTGTGAGCTTACAGATTTCGATGAAGCAGTTGAGCTATTTAATGCAGTAGCAGAATTGGGAATGAAAGAAGGTCATTATCCAGATGTAATTTTGTACGATCAGAAAAGCATTATGGTCCTTTTATTTACATACGATGCAGGTGGGATAACAGAAAAAGATTTAATATTTGCAGCAAAAGTTGAACACTTAGGAGATTTTTCGTAACAGGTCTTGCGTATTTCAGTAGTTGATCTCTTAGCTCGAGGTTTTGTCACCCTGAATTTGGTTCAGGGTATATTCTCAATCATTCTAAAATCAACAATTTGACCATTTTCATTGCTTAAATCGATCATTTCTATGTTCTTTTCTTTAATTAAATTAAGTTTCCACTCCCTATGCCATCTTTTTAGTTGTTTTTCTCGATCTATTGCAGCATTAATATCCTCAAAGATTTCATAATATATCAGTTTGTTTAAATTATAGTTTTTAGTATAACCACCTATTAATTTATGCTTGTGCTCGTAAATTCGACGTTCTAAATTATTAGTAACTCCAATATAGAGAAGTTTGTTATTTTTAGTTGTTAAAATATACACGAAATAGTAAAGTTTATTCATAGTTAATTATAACTTGAAATACTTGATAGCTATTTATATAGTGTTATGAGATTTATACCCTAAAATGAATTCAGGGTGACAGTAGAAAACCATTATGACAACAATCTTTAGCATAATCACAATTGTTATATTGCTCATAATTTTCCTTTTGTACATTTTTTACAGAAAAGTTGTTGTTGGAGTTTTTGTTTTAATAAACCTTATCTTCTTCTTTAGTCTGCTGGGTGCGTTTACATCTGTGTTTATTAGTGCTCCATACGAAAATCTCGCAGAAAATATTCTTGAAGATATTGGATTTGCTAAGCAACTTAAAAATGCAGATGGTGTTATAACAGGAGTTGGAAGTGCCACCGGAGATGTAGAAGACAGAATTAAAGATATTTTAAAAATTCAACAAAATGAAGACGAGGAAAAATTTGAATCTACTTTATATAGTGGGTTTGTTAAATTGATGTCTCAAATTTTAAGAATTTTTGTTTTTATTGCTTCAATATTTAGTCTTTTAACTTGTTTATATTTTAGATATTCATTTGCTGGTATTCGTGAAGCAACTAAATTAAAACACAGGGTAGATGAACTTGAGAATAATTACAAATTACTAATTACGAATTACGAGAAATAATCTCACCGAGATAATAAAATTCCAAACAACAAACAATATTTAAATAAAAAAAAGTTTAAATATTAAAACATTAGTTATTTCTATTTATTTGTTATTTGATGCTTGGGATTTTGAATTTAACTACTAATATCAATTTACAATATCATCTTCAATTAATTTTCTAATTACTGCGTAAGGCTTTTTTTTACATCATTTTGTATTTTGAAAAAGTCATGATAGACTGATAACATTACTTAGTGAATTTGAGATGAATAATACCTATTTCTATAAGGATCTACCTTATGTAGATGACATCAAAGATATCACTAACGAGCGGCTTTTTAAAGATGTTCCTGTAGATTGGTATGTATTAGTAAGCGACATAAAAAATTCTACCATAGCAATAGAAGAAGGAAGATATAAAGATGTGAATTTTATTGGCGCTTGCGCTATTACTGCAGTTCTAAATATAGATAAACAAATAGATTTTCCTTTCGTGTTTGGTGGAGATGGAGCAACAATTTTAATTCCTCCAGAATATTTAGAAAAAGCTTCAGACGCACTAAGAGATACCCAACGTTTTTCCGAAAGAGAGTTCAATTTACACATGAGAATTGGCGCTGTTCCTGTGATTGATGTTTTGAGAGCTAGATATACAATTAAAATGCTCAAATTAAAAGTTGCAGAAAACTACTATCAGTCAATTTTCATAGGTGGAGGATTAGAACAAGCAGAATACCTTCTTAAAAATAACAGAAAATATGCAATTCGAAAAAGAAAACCAAAATATAAAGCAGATTACTTTGGACTACAGTGCATGTGGCAAGATATCCCTTCTAAGCAAGATGAAGTTGTTAGTTTGTTAATTAAAGCTACAGGATATACAAAAAAACACACAGAAACATACAAAGAAGTTATGGATGAAATTAGCGATATTTATGGAACAAAAGAAAAAAGATTTCCTGTAGATAAGCGTTCAATTAAAATTAGATCTAGCATGCAAAGAGTTCATTTAGAATCTTTGCTCGAAGCTTATCAATTTAATAAAAATAAAAAATTAACTTTCTGGAAAAATTATTTCAAGACTGTATGGTCTGCTGTTACAAAAGCATTTAGTTCTGGAATTAATGTACTAACGTTTAAAGCATACAAAAATACTGTAATACATTCTATTGATTCAGAAAAATTCGACGATATGTTGAGAATGGTTATATCTGGTACAAAAGAGCAAAGGCATCGGTTGATAGGTTTTCTAGAAGAGAAGTATCAAAGAGGAGATATTGCCTATGGAATTCATACTACAAAAAGCGTTTATATGACATGTTTAATTTTTGAACGAAAAGGAAAACAAGTCCACTTCATCGATGGTGCAAATGCCGGCTACACAACTGCTGCTAAAGAATTCAAAAATCGAATTAAATGGCAAAAGATTTATATGCAAACAGTCTAACGAATCTTAAGATTCGTTAGAAAATCCTAAATCCTAAGCACTAATTTCTAAACGAGCCCATAGCTTTATTAATTTCTTAACTATCCCAGTATCTTTCAGTTTTGATATTCTAGTCTAAGCTCCTGTATTCTTCAAATAACCACTTACTAATAACCAATGACAATTAGTGCTATAAGCTATAAGCTATCTGCTATCGGCTATTTGCTTTGTTATCGTAACATCTCACGATACGTATTGTCTCCTTCCCATGGTCAAAAAGCTCATCTTATGATATAATGAATATGTATCAAATGCAGCTATGAAGAAGGTTTTAAAAGTATCTACAACTATAGCAATAGACTTACTGGTACTAGTATTTGTATGTATCCCTCTTTTCGTAAATTCATCATATAAAAAGCAAGTTTATGCTTCTAAAAACTATTCTGAAGAGAGCCCTATAGTTGTATCTAATAACACATTAAACGAGCTTTCTTCATCTTTAATGAAGTTAGAAGAAAAGATAATGGAAGTGTCAAAAACACAAGTTTTAGGTCAATCTACAACTGTATCTACACCTAGTTCTACTGTTCAAACTCAACAACCAATTGGAACATGTAGTGGAACTTGGTTTTCTGTATCTGCTATTGGATATCCCATGAACTTAAACTTTACAACTTTAGAGCAATGGAATGGGGCAAGTGCACCTAGTGTTATAGAAGAAACTAAAAATAACAATAATGTTGTGGTAATTGGTCATAATCCATGTAGAACTGGAAATTGCATGGGAATTCATAGTGAATTTGCAAAAATAATTAATACTAGAATTGGAGATGCCGGACAACTTTGTTTAAACGGAGAGTTATACGAAGGTAATATTGAATTCTCGCAAGCAGTTAGTGAATACGACACACACATTTTAGACAATTGGATGAACAAAGATTCTGTAACAATATTTACTTGTTATGGAAACTGTCACGATCTATATTGTGGTTCAACAGACCAAAGATGGGCCATTGCGTTTGAGAGAAAGTAATATCAGGCTCATAAGATCTTAAAGCTGAGTCTCAATGCAAAAAAGAATATATGTCACCCTGAATTTATTTCAGAGTAAAAAAATCATTTCGTATAAAGACCTAACCTGAAGAAGTGGAGAATTAGATTATAAATTTTTTAGTTGCCTACTTAAATTATTTATTTGAATGGCAGTTTTATCTCCAAAATGAGATAGAGCACTTATAAGACTACCTAGAACTACTCCTTCTGAGTTTAAATTTACTACTAATTTTTCTATCCAAGCAGGTTCAATTTTAAAGGGTGTTTTATATGCAGAGCAAGATAGATATGTTTTTGTTCCACTATCTGCAAAAGATGTTATTACTACATCATGAGTATCGGTGAACTTTTTAGTAAAAAACTCAGTGCTAATTCTTACATTAGAATCTTCTTCAAAATTAAGTAATTCATATTCAAGATATTGATAAACACATTTCAATTGGAAGTATTGACAAATTAATTGGTCTAATTCAGCAGTAGTTTGGGAAAAGAATGGGGTTCGATAGTCTAATAGAATATTTAATTTGGAATCTTCTAAATTAAAAACTATGTTAAAAAGTAATTCAACATAACCTCTTTCTTGACCAATTATTTGCTTACCAATTCTTGCATAAAATGTAACAATTTCATTTCCTGTTTCAGGATCTTCTATTCTATAAATATCAACACCACTATATAGTGCATAACAAGTGTTTATATCTAGTTCTAGCATTCCTTCCCATTGGGGGTTTACATCTTCAACTAAATCGGATATTAATGCCATTGGTGATTGTAACTAGAAGGATTTTAGAGTGGCATTTAGATTGTGTCAACTATGCAAGGCCCTCGATAAATCGAGGGCCTTGTTAAACTCAGAGCTATATTCTCGCTACTCCTCATCATCCTCTTCGTTTTCCATCTCTTCAGCCTCCGAACCGTCATATTTTTTAATTAATATGTATTAGCCCTATCTTATGAATTTAATTTGAAAATTTAACAACGAGAATGTAAAGAAGAGGTAAAGTTAATAAATTCGAAGGGGATATTTAAATGATTCTATAAATTATTGTTCTAGATTATTCAGAGAATCGTTTATTTTTTGAATTATTTCATTTATATGTAAATCCAGTATATCTACAGTGCCTTCAAATAGCTTATTTATTAGGCTTCGATTTATATTCCATTCTATAAACCGAAATCCTAAATCTACAAAATTGTCGCAAAGTTGAGTGAAAATATCGGGAGAATCTGGCACAGGAGGAAGAACTTCGGGGAGATATCGTTCAGGACTTCTAGGAGGACCTTCTGGTACTGCCATATTTAATATCCTAACTATCTAATTATAGCATAGGTATATACTAAATCAATCCTTCTGCATTTAACATTTGGCCATACCAGTAAATAAAAATAAATACGCCTAATGCAATAGAAGCACATAAACATGTAGTGCAATTGAAAATTTTATTTTGTTTGTAACCTAATCTATCTGCTATTTGAAAATACGTTTCAGGAGTTTCTATAAATTTTGTTCCAAGCACGTTTCTTAATTCAGCAAATAGTTTTTCTCTTTCTTCACCTTCAATCGTAACAAATACAGTCGCCAATTTTGTTTTGAGTTGATTTCTATTTTTATAACCAATAACTAACATTTGGCTTTCAGCAATATATTTTGTGAAAGCTTGAAGAGCCGGAGGAACAGCTTGTTTAACCTTTGCTATATCTGCAGCTCGATTCTGACCAGTGTAGGTACTATTAACCAAACCAGCACCCAAAACATGCTGAAGAGGTATTGAACGTGTAAATACGCTACTTTTAATTACAATATTATTATTTTCAAAAGAAATTTTAGGCCTATCAAATATACTAGATAAAGCACTCTTTAAATCTTCAAACATAAAATCATGTAAATTATATTAAAGCAGTTTATAATATATGAATTACAATAAACAAATTAATGAATCCCACAATTTTAGTAATTTTTGGAGCAACTGGAGATCTAATGGCAAAGAAGATTACTCCTGCACTCTATAGTCTTTTCAAAAATAATAAATTACCTTCAAAATTTAAAATTATTGCTTTTGCAAGAAGAGATTTTAACGGAGATAAATTTAATGAACTTCTTAAAGAAAATTTAAATAAATATTTAAAAATTACAGATATAGATGAAAATTTCTATAGTCTATTTGCCTATCATCAGGGTCAACTAGACGACTCTAATGCGTATACTTCTTTAAAGCGAAAAATTGAAGAAGAATCTGCAAACTTGGGTGAAAATACTCAAATATTGTTTCACTTCTCCGTTGCACCCGAATTCTATACAGTAATGATAGAAAATCTTGGAAAACTGAACTTTAATCCTTCAACGAAATTAATTATTGAAAAACCATTTGGAGACGATGTGAACTCAGCAATGGAATTAGACAAGTATGTGAAATCTTATTTCAAGGAGGATCAAATTTATATTATTGACCATTATTTGGGAAAGAATTTGTTGCAAAATATTTTAACTTTCAGATTTGAAAATCCAATATTTCAACCTATTTGGAACAATAAATTTATTAAAAAAGTAGAAATTAAAAGATGGGAAATGCAAGGATTAGAGAATAGAGGTGCGTTTTATGAAACTGTAGGGGCGTTGAAAGATGTGGGGCAAAATCATATGTTGGAAGTAGTGGCTTTACTTACAATGGAAAATTCTGCTAATCAACGTCAAGCCAGAGCCTCTGCAATTAATAAATTAAAAATTTTCAATTCAGAAGAAGAATTCAAAACTAATACATATAGAGCGCAGCATAGTGGATATAGGCAAATTGAAGATGTTAGTCCAGAATCCAACATTGAAACCTTCTTTAGTGTAAAAGTTTTCGTAAATTCACCAGAATGGGAAGGGATTCCATTTACAATTGAAGCAGGAAAAAAATTAGAAAAAGACTGGAAAGAAGTTGTTGTGTATTTTGAAAAAAATAAAATTGTCTTCACTATAATTCCAGAAGAATCCGTAAAGATTGAGTTTATTTCAAAAAAAGAAAATGAGGAATTAGTTTCTGAACAAATGATTTATTCATTGAAAAAGAAAGATTTACAATACATAGAAGAATATGCCAATCTATTTGTGGAGGCTTTTGAAGGTAAGCAAAATAACTTTGTGAGTGTTGATGAGGTAGTAGCAGCATGGAAATTAATAGATCCAATAATAAGGGCGTGGAAAAATAATGTAGTTCCTTTAAACACTTATGATCCAGGAACGATGCCTAATTTTTAATTAATTAAAATGTATACAGTAACAAAAGAAGTGGATGCTGCAAATGTTGCTAAAGCAGCTGGAGAGAAGTTGAATGAACTTATTAAGGAAAATCCTTCTTATGATATTTTACTTTTGCTCTCTGGAGGTTCCAGCTTTCAAATTTTAGATCACTTAAACTTGAATATTTTTAACTCAAAAGTTAGCGTCTCAGTTTTGGATGAAAGATGGTCTGCAGAGGAATCTATAAACAATTTTTTGCAACTTAAAAAAACTCAATTCTACATGGACGTAAAAGAATCTTGCGATTTTATAGAAACCATACCTAACGAAGGGGAAACTTTAGAAGATTTTGAAAACAGAATAAATGCAGATTTTTCTAAATGGATGCAAAGTAAAAAATATAAAATTATTATTACTCAAGGAGTGGGTAAGGATTCTCACACTTCAGGAATAATGCCTTACCCTGAAGATAATAGCTTTTTCCAAGAAACATTTGTTAATACGGATAAACCATTTGTAGGTTACGACGCAAAAGAGAAGAATCAATATAGACATCGATTGACTACAACCATAAAATTCTTAATAAATAAAGTGGATATCGCTATTTGCTACATTGTGGGTGAAGATAAGAAAACTGCATTAGAACATACTTTGAACCCAAAAGCAGAATTAAATGAATCTCCTTCAAGTGTTATCCAAAAAATGAAAGAGGTTTATATTTTCACAGATTTAACATAGTTTTTAAAGAAAGTTTATGAATAAACAAATTGGTTTAATTGGTTTAGGTAAGATGGGGGTTGAAATTGCACGGCAATTAAAAGATAAAGGTTGGGATGTGAAAATATACAACCGAACAGCTGAAGTAACTACTGAAATTGCAAGAGAAGGTTTTGATCCTGCTTATTCTCTACAAGAATTAGTAAATAAATTAGAATCACCTCGTAAAATTTGGACTATGGTTCCGTCTGGAGATCCAACATTTCAGACTATAGCGGGTGAACAAGGACTTATTAATTTCATGTCTGCTGGAGATTTTATTATAGACGGGGGGAATTCATTTTATAAAGACACGATTGAACTTTATAAAAAAATAGAAGAAAAAAGTGTTAATTTTTTAGATTGTGGGACTTCTGGCGGACCTTCTGGTGCTAGAAATGGAGCTTGTTTAATGATTGGAGGAAAAAAAGAAAACTTTGAAAAACTTGAATATTTATTTAAAGATTTGTCTATTCCAAATGGCTACGCTTTTTTTGAAGGAAATGGGGCTGGGCATTTTGTGAAGATGGTTCACAATGGAATTGAATATGGAATGATGCAAGCTATAGCAGAAGGTTTCGATGTTTTAAAACAATCGGATTACAATTTGGATTTAAATAAAATAGCAGGAATTTATAATAATGGAAGCGTTATAGAATCGAAATTAATGAATTGGGTGAAGCAAGGTTTTGAGAAATATGGAGTAGATTTAAGCGAAGTTTCAGGTGCTCCTGGGCATTTAGGAGAAGGTGAGTGGACAATAAAAACCGCAAAGGAAATGGGAATCGAAATTCCAGTTATAGAAGATTCATTTCAATTTAGAATAAATTCCGCAAATAAACCTTCGTACAGAGGTAAAATTATTTCAATGTTAAGAAATATGTTTGGTGGACACCAGGTTAATTAGAAATTAACAATTAACAATGATCAATGAATAATATTTTCATTGTTTAATTCATCAAATGATCCCTCTAACAATTCTTTCCACCTTTCTAAATTATTAGTATAAATAGAAATCGCTCTTACGTTTAATCCATCTGGTAAAAGGGCATTGATATCTCTTAACTTGGGAATAGTCGATGAATTAAAAGTTAAATAGTGTGCCGTTCCATTTCCATTAGGTAATTCCTTCACTGCTTCTATTTGTAAATTACTGTCATTAAACCAGGAAGAATTATTTAAAAGATATGTCAAGTACCCGATTTTTCATACAGAGATTCTACTAGATTTTGTTTAAATTGAGCAGGACTCATCCTTAGGCTTGTATGAATTCGATAGTTATTGTAATAATTTATGAAACTGTAGA
>Ga0163144_10008066_pt1 | contig 22865 bp, 23 predicted proteins | sample OliLak19BULKMAT1_FD_123175 | JGI IMG/M metagenome (GOLD analysis project Ga0163144, IMG submission 123175) | Freshwater microbial mat bacterial communities from Lake Vanda, McMurdo Dry Valleys, Antarctica - Oligotrophic Lake LV.19.BULKMAT1 | ecosystem: Environmental > Aquatic > Freshwater >...
CGCAATTGTTAGCCAAATCAACTTTCAAATCTAATTGAAATCGCGGCAAGACTTTACCGAGCTTAAGATGCCTCTTCACAACAACTAAAGAATTTCAGTGGCGCCCGTGGCCGGACGCGCATGTGATCAAGCATCTCGATATCGACTGCCTTGGACGCCTCGCGCAGAACTCGCGTGACGTGCAAATCCGGCGCGCTGGGTGCGGGGTCGCCGCTGGGGTGGTTGTGGACACACACAATGGCGGCTGCCGCGTGCCGCAGCGCCTCGCGATACACTTCCCGCGGATGCGCTAGCGTTGCCGTTGCAGTCCCCGAAGTGACCTCCACCATCCGAATCAACCGATTCTTTCGACTTAGACATAACACCCAAAACTTTTCGACCTGAAGTCCCGGGAGGAGCGGCCAAAACAAAGCAGCGATCGCATCGGCGCGATCACACAGCACGTTCGACGTAGCAGGATTTCTCATCATTCGACGTGCAACCTCAGCGACTGCTGAAAGCCGAGCGGCTTTCATCCGACTCATGCCGTTGAAGCGGCGATAGTCAGCCGGCTGCCAAGAAGCTAGTCCGGCAATTGACCCGGCCTCGGCGATTAGCCGGGAAGCCTCGGCCAACGCCTTCTCCGCGCGTGTGCCGTTACCCTGCAGGATGGTCGCAACCAACTCGGTATCACTCAGGGCTGAAGCGCCAAACGTTTCGAGTCGCACTTGAGGCTGTTCGCTGCATGCGATCGTCAGCAAGTCGTTTTTGAAAGCGAAACCGTCACCCAGATTCAAAGTGATTTGATTCATTGTGCCTCGCGCACGTGGCACAGCGCCGGCCGAACATCATGTTCGGTTGTCGGGTGCACCTCGCGCGTTGGCCCGTGTCGGCTTGGCAAACCCGGCCCGCACATTGCGCACGGCGTCGAGATCCATGACGGCAGGGGCCACCGCACGAGGAAGAAGTACAATTCCGGCGCGACCGGCACATCGGTCGGCAGGCAAAGCGGAGCGGACCCGTTCCGCATCCACGATAACATGGAAAACAGATGCGCGACAGCTATAGGTTGGGAAGTTGGCGCGGCGCGCTTTCCCGTGAGGTCTAGGAACTCGTCGTCCGCCGGGGCTACGGTGGCGGTCGTAAAGGTGAACCCGTGAGCTCGTGCCCCCCACGTGTGAGGATGAGCGGGTAGCGGCGGCCGACTTCGCGCGTTTTGGTGTGCAGCCGGGCGGCTAGCCTGGACCTCACCCGATAGCCGAAGGAAAGCGCGCGAAGTCGGGCGCCAGCCCGAACACGTGGGGGAGCCAGTAATCGCGGATCTTGGCCGCGAAATCGTCGTTCCTCGGGCGCTAGCCCCTACAAACCATGTTTGTAGCCCTTCTTGTAGGCCGCGGCATCTCGCCTTCGCTACGCGGGCGATCCCTCGAGGTCGTTTCAAGTGAAAACCGCTTGGAGTTATCCACAGCGGGTTTCATGATTTTAAAGGAATCGCCCCTACTGAGTATTCTTAATACTGGGTATTCTTCTATATGAATGAATTCAGCCGGCTGAAGTCTGGTCTTCAGCCGAGTAAAGTCTGGATTCTATCCTGTGAAAGTCTGGACTTTTCGAGTCGTGTCCCGCTGCGACGCCGTCCGAACCTGAAAGTGGACCGTGTAGAGGTTCGTCTTGCCCAATCCGCGTCGCTTAACGGTGACAAGGGAGTGATCGGCGAGTTCGCCGATGAATTTGGACACGCTGGGGACGCTCATACCCATGTCCACTGCGAGGCGCTCTTGTCCTGGAAAACAGAGTTCGTTGTGCCAGGCGTATGACAGGAACATGGCATAGGTGAGCTTTGCGCCCATCGAAAGGTTGGGATCGCGCAAGATGAAATTGGGTACTTGGGTAAAACCAAAGCGCGTCGTTGGATCAAGGGTGTCCAATTGAATGTTCTTTTCGCGAATGACATCGCTGATGGATTGCATGCGTATATTGTATCTTGATTCGAAAACCCGTGCACGTGGTGCGTATTCCACAACTCAGATTTGCCGAGCGGCCTTTCCTTGGCGCACGAGTGCGCGCAACCGGCTATACGAACTCCGGAAGCTGCACCTGAAGGCGGAGTTCGTGATGCTCAGGCTCGACTGGAATCTCTCGGCCTATGCGGACGAGTTCCGCAGCGTAGGTTCGAATTGAATCAGTGACATTTCGGAGTGCGTCCTCATACGTGTCACCTTGGGCGTGGCAACCTGGAAGCATCGGCACCATGGCGAAGTAGCTTCCGCCGTGGGTCCGGCTCATTTTCACCGTGTACGTATAGGTCCGATCCATGCTGCCATTCTATCGCAAATGCGCCACTGCGGTCAAAGATCTCACCGGGCTGGATTCTCTACGCGGCGAGATCTCTTCCCCAGTCGCGCGTCAACGACGATGGATGGTTGCCAAAGTCGTTACCCGTGTCAGCCGCGCGGTCACCCGAGCTGCTGTCCGTGGTAGCCGTCCCGTTACCCGTCTGGGCAACCATGTCCGCCAATTCCATCTTGCCCTCGGTTAGCCGCATGAGCGTTTGAATCCGATCGGACTGCTGCACCGTCTGGGCAACCAGTTTCAGATTCACGTCGTTCAGTTTCATGTTCTGCCCGCTGAGATCGGAGATCTGCCCGTCCTTAGCACCAAGTTGGCCCTTGAGGAGGTCGATCATTTCGCGTTCCATGGAAGGGAACGTGGTATCAACCTTTGGTAAGGTTTGTTCACCTCGGTTCCCCAGCTGGTTAGCCGGTGTCGGTGGTTGATTTGCCGCTTGGGTAGCAGCGGGCTGGGCGGAGTTATCCGGCGGGTTAACCAACCGGAGGCCCGTCGCGCGCATGAACGCTACAGGATCCACCCGCCAAACAAAGTGGGTATCGTCCACAAAGTCATCGCGCCGACAGTCCGCATTCTCGATCAACTTCCCGGCGAGCAAGAGCTGGCGCAGCCGATGCCGCAGTACGCGCACGCTGACATCCAATTGAACCGACAACTCATGAAGGGTGAGAAACTCCATGCTGTGATTGTACCACAGCTCTGGAGTTTGGCCCCCGAATAGATTATTCCCCGTCGGGGCGGCGAAAAGATATTTTGCTGTATCTTTATCTAGACATATGACTAGATGTCATGATGGACTCACTCTTCTGAGCCACCCGTAATGAAAGTCTGTGCGGGTTGATGATCTAAGTGGGATTGTTGGTTGGCGTCAGCAACGTTGGCAAGTTCCCGGCGGAGGGGAGGCGCGGCTTTGCGGGACAGACCGGAGCCCAGCCCAATGGTCAGTCTTTCAACAGTCGGTGTTTTTACATTCATATGGCACGGGTAATATAGCCGGCTCGCTCCTGCGGGCCAGACACTCGCGCCTTCTCATTCCTACTTGTTAGGCGAATTTTTCATTAGAGAGATTGTTCGAGCTTCAGTTATCGTAGTCGTGGCTCATCTTGAACGTTCGGCAGAATACTTCGCGACGATTCCTCCAGCATGCATTCGATGGAGCGGAGCGTGAGCTACTCATCAGTTTCCGGGCAGAAGACTGGGTCCTGATGCTGGAAATGCCAGCGCCGTGAGCATCACATTCGCAGTTCAATGTCGGTTTTCGAGTAACCGCCCTTGATCGCGAGACCGAGGGCTTCCAGCGCGCGCGGCCGGTCACCGGCCCGCTCGTAGACCAGGACGGCATTGAACATCACGGGCACGTTTTGCGGGGCGAGCGTGCGCGCCTGCTGAATCTCGATCACTGCGCAGACCGTGTCCCCGCGAGATGCCGCTCTTTGGGTCTGCTCGGATGTCGTTCGGCTCAATACCGGTCGAAAACTTCGCGATAGGTCACGCTCTTTCCATCAGAGTCGATTCCGCTTGTTGCCAACGTCAGCACCTTTCCGTCCTGCGAAACAGTAACATTTGTCGTCTGCACGACTTTGCCGCCTCTCTTGAAGACTACTTTGCTTGTGATAGCGTCAATAAGTTCTAACGATACAGTATCCCACGGTGAACCAGGAAAAGGATAGTCTTTGCCGTCATATCTGGCCGTGTACCCGTAATTCAAGGTGCGACCTTCGCGGGTGACAGCTTCGATTGTCACGTCGCGACAGGCCGCGACTCGACCACATAGTAGCGCGTGTTGGTGTTGAGGCGAGTGACGAAAAAGGCGCCGGCGGCATGCAACCGATGCAAGCGCAGGAAATCCAAATGACCGCGATCCATCACGTAATAGCTGCCAGGATAAACCGGAATCTCGTCGAGCGATTGGATTGCGTGCGGTCGTACCGGACTCCGCCATTCAAGCGGAGCGCACCAATGTTGGTCGTGGCCATCCCGTAGACCGCGGGCACCGTCTCATCCACCGTGTATCTCGTGGGCAGGTTGGTGTTGTTCCAGGCAGCGTGGTTGAATGCAAACCGGGTGGGGTTGGCGTCGAAAAAGCTCCAGACCGATTTATTTACCAAACACACCCTAGGCTGGTTCGCGCGGCGCGACGCCCCCGAGCCCCACCGACCTTACAAGGGACACCCGACAATTAACTGGCGGACCGCAAAGGCCGGCTTTCAGTCGGCAAGTTTTGGCGAAGCCAGGCGTAGAGCGTTTTTCGCGTCACACCAAGATTCATGGCGGCAGCGCTTTTGTTTCCGTCTGCGTTTTTAATAGCTGTGACGGCGCGCTCCTTTCGCGAAGGTTCCTCGTCGTTCGACCGCTTTGACGGAAAAAATCCCGGCTCAATCGGCGCAGGAAGGAAATGCTGGCCGTCGATGATATTATCATCCTCAAGTAAAAGGGCTTGCCCGATCGCGTGCTGCAATTCGCGGACATTCCCCGGCCACGAATGTTGGGCCAGTCTTGTTAGGAATGAAGAGGAAATCCGCTTGTTCTGCAGGCTCCATTGTACGCAGAAACGCTGCAACGTTGACTCGACCAACGCGGGAATGTCGTCCGGATGCTCCCGCAACGGTGGCACACGTACGGTCATTCCATTTAGCCGATAATACAGGTCCGGCCGGAAAAGCCCCGCGCTTACTCGTTCGGCCAGATCTTGGTGCGAGGCCGAAATGACGCGTACATCGACCGGAATCGATTCTTCGCCTCCGACCCGCGTGATTTCTTGTTGCTGCAACGCTCGGAGCAACGAGACCTGCGCATGCGCAGTAAGGTCTGCGACCTCGTCGAGAAACAATGTACCGTAATTGGCCAGTTCAAATTTTCCCAGGCGTCTCCGATGGGCACCGGTGAATGCTCCTTTTTCGTGCCCAAATAATTCACTCTCGAGCAGGGATTCAGCGATAGCTCCGCAGTTCAGGGTTACGAATGCCCGTGAAGCGCGAGGGCTCATCCGATGGAGCAACGTCGCGACGAGTTCCTTGCCGGTCCCGGACTCGCCTTGGATGACGATGTTCACATTTCGCGGGGCCACCCGCTGAATCAGGGTAAAGAGCCGGCGCATCGCCGTGCTCCGTCCGATCATGTTGCCGAGCCCGATATCGGCATCCGGAGTCACGGGTTGCATGGCTGCGCTTTTGAAATGGCTGATGGTGGCCGTGACACTTTCCTGCACCGGCAACCGCTCGAACACACTGCCGCCTGCGTAGCCTTTGACATCTGTATGCCGCAGGATCTGTTCCAGATCGCCCGGGCTGGTTGCCGGACCACCAAAGGCGAAAGTGAAGGGCTCATTCCCCGTACTGCGCGCCGCCGCCTGCATCGCGCGCAACTGTACCAGCGACTGCTGCAGTTGGTCGCGCCGCTCATGTACATCTTCAACCTCCCGGGTGAACCCGAGCGTCAGGACAAGACCATCCACTCTGGCCGCGGCGAAGGCCCGGGCCGCTTTCGGATCCACGGCAAAACCGACGGTGGCAAAACCGTATTTCGCCGCGGCCCGCAGCATTTCCACCTCGGACGAAATACCTGCATCCTCGCTTTCCATGAGGCGACGGAGACTTCCATCAATCAAACCGACTGCGGGCCAGTTCGTGATCCCGGCCACGCCTAACGCCTTCAAACGGCGGAAGCGCTCCTCGAGCGGACACGTCGGGTCGCTCGCTAGTACGCCTGCCACCACCGGCAGGTTGCCGCACGACGGCAGGATCTGGGTGCGGAGCAATTCCTCGGTCTGGTCGTTCGCATTTCCATAGGCGAGAAACGAGGCAATCGAGCCCGCGCCCAACGTGCGGAAGACGCTCGCGCTCAAAGCGAGGACGAAATCGGCTTCCGCCCGCACGGCGCAGCGGGTGATGAGCCCGGACCCGGCGACCACCGCCACGAGTCGACGCGCGCCAGTTTTCTGGTTGGCGGCAAACAACTGGCGGATGGGGTTTTCGGCCATAGTAAGTTGGATACTCGGTGTATCCTGAGGAGCAATAAAATATCCAGTTTGGGTATACACTCTGGGAGGCGTTCAGTGAACGTTGGTGCATAACTAACTATACATAAACGCGTAATAACATATGAGAGAAGGTGGCACGCGTGCTGCAATAGCGAATTACCCGCCGTCCAAGGGCGGGCAATCTTCCGCTAGAACCCTCGAGCTTATTACGATGGCCTTCCAGTCCCGGCTGGAGGCGCGGCGTACGTTCGTGGCGTTCCCCCTCATTTCCCCACCGCCTACCTATGAAACTATGCATTGCTACTTTTGCCATGTTGGCTATCGCGCCGCTTTCCGGCTTGGCCCAAGTGGCGCCGAATACGACTTCATCAGCCGCCGGCACCGTTGCCCAGGACGTGAACGGCAAAGAAATCGTTAAGCTAAGCCCTTTTACGGTTACGTCGGGTACCGGGTATCAGTCTTCCAGTACAGTTTCCGCGACCCGCACTAATGTTAAAAGTGAAGATCTCCCAATGGGAATCGAAGTTTTGACGAATCAGGCCATGATGGACTTCAATATACAGGAGCCATCCGCAATTCTCGGCCTGCTTAGCTCGGTCTCCACGGATCGCGACAACGGCAGCTTCACGGGGGTTGACTTGGCGCGAGCCAACCAGCTACGAGGAGGCACCTATATTCGCGGCCTGCCCGTGAACACGACTCTTCAGGATGGCATGAGACAAACCCTGCAGAGCAATTCAGCCATGATTGAAGCGGTGGAACTCCTGAAAGGGCCGGCTGGCGTCCTTTACGGGCTGACCCAGCCCGGAGGCATCTTTAACGCCATCACCAAAAAGCCAGTATATACCAAAACATTCGGGTCCATCAAGGCTCAGTATGGGCGCTTTGATCAATCCCAGTTCGATCTGGACCTAAATCGCGCATTCGGGTCGGACATTGCCGTCCGCTTCATTGCTTCCGATCGCAGACAAGACACCGAATACATGTTTAACCGGGCCAGATCCAAACTGTATAACGGGATGGTCTCGTTTCGACCGTTCAAAGAGACCGAATTAGTGGTTTCGTTGGTGAAGGACAAACGCTGGACGAACATCATCGACAACCGGCAGGCGTACGGGAATATCGTTGGGGTTATCCCAGAGGCATTTTATCGATCCCTGGGTTATACGGGCCCTTTTCTGGGAACCTTTATGCAAGTCCCGGTTTGGGAAATGCCACGACATGCAAACTGGAACCCGAAGTTCAATTGGACCGGCCCGGACTCCTATCGAAAGATCAATCTGACCCAGTTAGACGTGACGATCCGGCAACGAGTCTTCGCCGGACTAAATTTCCAGCTGCAATTCCGGAATACGGACGAAGTGGAACGCCGGTTTCAGAACAACATAACGGTCATCGGTCCTTCCACCTCCGCGGTATTCTTCAACGATGTCTTTGAGCCGTTCATGCTCGGAAAGTGGGAGGCCTTCGACACCAAGCGCGACGGGAAGCAACTTGTTTTCACTGGGATTTGGGAGAAGAAAATGAACATGGGCCGGCTCGGTGAATCCCGCCACCAGATCACCATGGGTTTTCAGGGCTACGAGGAAAAGAGGTCCCAGCGCGAGTCTGTCGACCAGCGGGATCTCCGGAAGCGAGATTCTGCTGGGAAAATTATTACCCCGCCGTCAACCCCTTATTTTGACACCGTAAAGCAGCAAGTGCTGGCCGGGCTGCCCGCTGCGCAAGCCGCCTCAAATCTACTGAACTATCCAAGCCTCAATGGCGGGCTTCTCGATACGCGCCCCAACCGTCCCCCCGGCGGCGTGTGGTTCACCTATGTCCCCCTTCGCACGGATTTTAACGTCAATCTGCCTACAACCGCCGGTTTGCGCTCCCCCGGGACCAACTTTGGAGAGGACTTCCTTACGTTGTTGCCGCCCGGTGTAGGCTCGTTTTCCGGGATCGGAAACGGCGCCTTCCAACATGACACCAACCAGACCGCTTGGATCCACTATCACGGGTCGTTCGCCGACAACCGGATAATTCTGATGGGGGGAGTCTTCTTCAGTGAAATCTTTGACAAGGACGGGCGGGGATGGGAGTCCCTCACGGTCAACTACGACAAAAAAAAGACCCTGCCGCAGGCGGGAATAATCATACGCCCATTTAAGCATAACAAGGGGCTTTCGTTTTTTGGGCTCTATTCCGAGTCGCTCGACTCTAACTCCAGCCGTCGCAACGCGCTCGGCAAGACCTTTCCTCCGTCCATTGGCGTGGGTAAGGAGTATGGCCTGAAGTTTAACATCATCGAAGAAAAACTCACCGGAACGATCAGCTATTATGACGTCAAGGTCACCAACCGGGTGATCTTTGATCCGAACGAGCCCAACCCCACCATTCCGCAAGGTTCCAATCAGGCAGGCGACCTGGTAGCTCGTGGATTCTCCAAATCCACCGGTCTCGACGCGAGCTTGACCTATGTCCCCTTGCCGAATCTCTCGACGATTTTAACATTCACCTCCACCAAGGTCACTACCGGAGGAAATCCTCAGCCGTGGCTGAACGGCACGCGTGAGATTGGCTCTTTCGATCACTCCTATGGAGTGATCGCCAACTATCGCTTCTCAACGGGCCTTTTCCGCCGGCTCGGCGTCGGCCTCGCAGTCAACTATGTCGACGACGTGACGCGGGAGGGCTCCCGGCTCGCCTCCGACGGTGTTCCGTTCCAACGCACCACCCCGAGCTACTGGGACGGTGCGGCTTTCGTTAGTTACCCCACCAAAATTTTCGGCCGTGACTGGGTTTTTCGAGGAAATATCAACAATCTTTTCGAGAAGAAATTATATCTCGGCTGGAACCCATATGGAAAACTTATCACGGCGAGCCGAGTCCCGGTCGAACCCTACTCCCAGGCGACCGAGCGCGTTTACTTCATCTCGGCCGAATATAAATTCTAGCCGCAGCGGTCTACGTTCGGAATATTTCTTGGTGTGAACACTATGCAATCCGGCGTCGCGCATGCTTGGCTTCTCACCACAAACGGAAACATCTTTCTTTCTCATGATCAAAAGCTCCCTTGATCGTTCCGGCATACTTAGGTCACTCCGCGCGAAGCTAGCGCGTGGTCAGGTGATACTTGGCGCTGGGGCCGGGACGGGAATATCTGCGAAATGTGAAGAGGCCGGAGGTGCCGACCTTATCGTTATTTATAATTCAGGCCGCTACCGCATGGCGGGCCGCGGATCACTTAGTGGGCTGCTGGCCTACGGCAACGCCAACGAGATTGTGAAAGAGATGGCACGGGAGGTCATCACGGCGGTGCGGCACACGCCAATTATCGCCGGTGTCAACGGCACGGACCCCTTCATGCTGCGGGATCATTTTCTGCGCGAACTCAAGGCCATGGGGTTTGCCGGAATTCAAAACTTTCCGACCGTGGGCCTCATCGACGGCACGTTTCGGGCCAACCTGGAGGAGACGGGCATGAGCTATCAGTTGGAAGTGGAATGCATCGCCGCTGCGCGTGAACTGGACCTCCTGACCACGCCGTATGTTTTCAATCCCGAGGAAGCCCGCCGGATGACAGAGGCCGGGGCGGATATCATCGTGGCGCACATGGGCTTGACAACCGGCGGAGCCGTGGGCGCCGAGACCGCGAAAACCCTCGAAGCCTGCGTTCCGGAAGTCCAGAAAATCATCGACGTTTCCAAGAAGATCCGGCCCGGCGTGCTGGTGCTTTGCCATGGCGGACCGATTTCCGCCCCGACCGATGCGCAGTTCATGCTGAAGCGTTGCGTGGGGTTGGATGGATTTTACGGCGCCAGCTCGATGGAACGTCTGCCGACCGAAAAAGCGCTCACGGAAGAAGTGCGGCGGTTCGCGGCCCTCGCGCTCGGCCCGCGCCCCTCCGGATCGGACGGCCAAGCATTTCCGGATAGTGCAGCCGCGCCGCGCGGAAAGGTGGTGGCTTCATGAAAACGATCGCCGTTCTGGGTACTCTGGACACGAAGGGCGTTGAACACGCTTTTGTGGCGGATTGCATTCGCGCCCGCGGCCATGCCGCGCTCCTGATCGATGTGGGCGGGCAAACCGAACCGCAAAGCCGCGCCGATATCAGCCGCGAGGAAGTGGCAAAGGCCGGCGGCATTGATCTGCCGGTCCTGCGCGCGAAGGCCGACCGAGGCGCAATGGTGGAAGCCATGGCGGCCGCGGCGCCCGCCCTCCTGGCGCGACTGGCGGACGAAGGGCGTATCCACGGCGTCATTTCGCTGGGCGGTACCGGTGGCACCGCCATCGGCACGGCGGCGATGCGCGCGCTGCCGATTGGTTTCCCCAAGGTGATGGTTTCGACGGTCGCCGCCGGCAATGTCGCGCCGTACCTGGGGGTGAAGGACATCGTGATGGTGCCGAGCATCGTCGACGTCGCCGGGTTGAACCGCTTTTCTCGGGGTGTTTTTCGGCGGGCGGCTGGCGCCATTTGCGGCATGGTGGAGGCCAATGCCGGCGCCGTCGAGGAGTCGGACGCCAAGCCGCTCATTGTGGCGAGCATGTTTGGCAACACCACCACTTGCGTGGAGCGGGCCAGAACGACCATGGAAGCAGCCGGCTACGAGGTGCTCGTTTTTCATGCCGTGGGGTCCGGAGGACGCACCATGGAATCCCTGATTGAATCCGGCGTCGTGGCCGGCGTGCTGGACATCACCACCACGGAATGGGCGGACGAACTCGTCGGTGGCGTGTTGAACGCCGGTCCGACCCGCCTTGAGGCCGCGGCGCGAGCCGGCATACCCGCCATCATCACGCCCGGCTGCCTCGACATGGTGAACTTTGGGGCGCCGGAAACAATCCCGCCGAAATTTGCCGGTCGGACTTTCTACAAGCACAACCCCCAGGTCACCCTCATGCGGACGAACGCCAGTGAATCGGCCGAACTGGGCCGGATCCTCGCGGAAAAGGCGAATCTCTCCATCGGTCCCGTCACGGTGCTTCTCCCGAAAAAAGGCATCAGCGTCATTAGCCAGGAAGGGAAGGCCTTCTACGATCCGGCTGCCGACGTGGCGCTGTTTGACGCGCTGCGCAATAATCTGCGGCGCGATATTCCCGTCGTTGAACTCGATTGCGATATCAACGCGCCGGAATTTGCCGATGCCTGCGTCACGGCATTGCTCGGCCATTTGAAGGCCCGGCCCGCCCAGGCGCCGGCCAACCCCGCCGCCGCGCGCTCGGTCGTCCCAACGGCTTGAGCGTTACCCGATAATTTTCCGCCGGATTGGCGGCGAACCCTCGTTCTCCATGCGCCTTTTTCCCTGTTGGTTTCTCCCCATCCTTGCCACTGCACTTGGCGCGGCCGAGCCGGTGCAGTATCCACAGCTTACGGACAGCAGGCTGCAGGTCAGCCTCTACGCGTCCGACCCCGACATCGTCACCCCGATCGCATCGATCGTTGACGCGAAGGGCCGGCTCTACGTCATCGAAAGTCACACCCACAATCCGCCGCCCAACTACCCCGGTCCGAAAAGCGACCTGATCAAGGTGTTCGAGGGCACTCGGCCCGACGGACGGTACGAGAAGATGAGTGTGTTCGCCGAGGGCGTTTATCAGGCCCAAAGCCTCGGCATCGATCCCCGCGGCAATATTTACGTGGTGTGCACGCGCGAGGTGCTGGTGCTGCACGACCGCGACGGAGACGGCCGCTCCGAGGCCCGCACCCGGCTCCTCCACCTGGATCCTTACGAGAAAAGGGGCAATCCGCATGGGCAGATGATGAGCATCTCGTTTTCCAACGACGGATGGATGTACGTCGGCACGGGCACGACAAGCGATGACTGGATCGGATCGGATGGAAAACGATTGGTGGTCGGAGATTATTGGGGCGGCATCATCGCGCGTTGTCGGCCCGACGGCACCCAGTTGGAACGGGTCGCGTGGGGTTTTTGGAATCCGTACAGCACCACGTTCGATCGACATGGCCGCCTGTTGGCCATCGACAATGATCCCGATCATCGCGGGCCCAATCGGCTCCTCCATATCGTGATGGGCGGCGACTATGGCTACAAGCGGACCTATGGCCGCTACGGCCTGCATCCTTATCAGGCGTGGGAAGGCGAAATCCCCGGCACCCTGCCGATGATCCACGGCATCGGCGAGGCGCCGACGGCGGTAATCGAGGCGAACCGGGCGGCCCTGCCGCCCGAATATCGTGACACAATTATTGGCGCGACGTGGGGTGAACATAATTTATCGCTCTATCGGCCGCAGCCCGCCGGTGCCTCCATCACGGCCTCGCGGGATATTATGCTCAAGGGCCTGGGGCATGATGAGAAGGTGTCCCCGTTCCGGCCCTCCGGTCTGTCGGTTAGTCCCGTCGACGGCGCGATCTTTGTTAGCGACTGGATGTTCATCGATTATACGACTCATCTCCGGGGCCGGATTTGGCGGGTTTCGCCGAAACCCGGCGTCGCCACCATGACGCCGCGGCCGCCCTACGCCCCGCAGGAACCGACGCCGGAATTCGCGCGCCTGCAGAGCCTGACCGAGGCGTCGCAGATGGACGAATACGGCACCCTGCGCCAGGCGTTGCTCGAGGACGATCCATTCATCCGCAATGGGGCCGTCACGGCACTGAGCCGGCCGGTATTTCGCGCCGCGGTGACCCGGGACTTGGAGCATGCCGACGCCAAGATCCGGCTGGGCGCATTGCTGGCGTTGCGCCGCGCCGATGTCGCCGATGCCGCGGCGTTGGCGGCGCCCCGCCTGGCGGACACCGACATGACCGTGGTGCGGATGGCGATGATATGGGCGGGCGAAAAGGAATTGCGCACCCTCATCGACAAGGTCGACGCGGCCGCCGCGCGCCCCAACCTGGACAAGGCGTTTTTCCAGACCTGGCTTGCGACGATGCAAATCATGCAGCCGGCGTCTTCCGCCAATCCCGCCGCCGACACCCAGCAGAAGGGTCCGCCCGGGAAGACGAAGAAAGGCGGCTACGCTCAAACCAACCGCCAACTGAGCCCGGAATTTTTCGAAAAATTGGTGCATGATGAGAAGCGACCCGTGATGTTGCGGGCGATGGCGATGCGCTGGATGCCGGGCCTGGAGAAAGCCGCCAACCACAAGCTGCTTGCCCGGTTGGCCCGCCAGGCAGATCCGACCATCCAGATGGAAGCGTTGCGGCGCCTCGCGGAAAGCACGCGGGCTGAATCGGCGGCGGTCCTGCGAGAGATCGCCATGGATCGACAGCAGCCGGGTCCGATGCGGGCGGAGGCGTTGGTCGCGCTCGCGGGGAAGCCCGATATATCGCTCGTGCCGCTGCTCTCCGATCCGGAGCTCAGTGTGCGTCTCGAAGCCGCCCGCACATTGCGGGGCCTCGCGATGAACCCGGCGGTGATTTCCGCGGCCCGGACCAGGCTCGCGGCGATTCAAAACGATTCCCGCGAAGCGAAGCTGAAGAGCCAGCTCGAATTTCTGATTCAGCCGGACCGGGTGTCACGACCGACGAGCGTGCCGGGCTGGCAGAAATTGCTGGCGACTGGCGGCGATCCGGACGCCGGGCGGCGCGTCTTTTTCTCCGCCAACGCCGCCTGCATCGCATGCCATATTTCCGAAGGCCGCGGGATCAAACCCGGCACCGGCAACACCGCCGGGTTTATCGCGACGCCGATTGGGCCGGAGCTGTCGGTCGTGGGGCGGACAGCCAATCGTGACGCCCTCATCCATTCCATTGTGAAACCGTCGGACTACATTGCCCCAGAGTACCAGGGTTGGTACGTCAAGATGAAGAACGGCGAACTGCACACCGGGCGAAATATCGATCAGGAGGACAACGCAATCCAGCTCATCATGCTCGATGGTCATGAGCATGATTTCCCGCGCGGGGAAATCGCGAGCTGGGGGTCGTTGGAAAACTCCATCATGCCCGAGGGCCTGCATCTCGGCATGGCGATCGAGGAATTCCGCGACCTGGTGGCCTATTTGGAGTCCCTCAAGTGAGTCCCGTCCGGGCAGAAAACTACCCCTTCTCCGGCCACAGCGGAGCCGCACCCCTGCCGTCGGGCACGGGTAACTGACGGAGTATTCGTCAGGCCGGCGGCCAGTCGTAAAGAACAAGCCCATCAATCCCAAAACCAGCTTCCCCATGTCAGACGAAAAATCGGTTAGAACTCTCATCCCCCTTTGGCTGGCCGTCGCCATCACCGTATTCCTGGCCATGCCATTTGGCCTCTGGCTCGGGAAGTACAATTTTACGCTCTGGGTCTGCTTCATCGTGTGGGCCGAGTACTTTGCCCTCGGCGCCAAACCCGCGGCCTTGAAGTTGATTCTGCCCAGCTACTCGATCGCGGCGATATTGACGTCCGGGATCCTGCTCCTGATGCCATGGTTCTCGTTTCTACCGAGCATCAAGACCCCGGGCGACCTGTCATCCTCTCTCGTACTGGCAGGCGGAGTGGGCTTTCTCGTCTTCGCGATGAAGTGGTCGACCACGATCCAGAACGGAGCGCTGCCGTATTTCAATGGGATGACCATGACTCTCGCGGTATTTTTCAGCGGCAGCTACCCGAAGCTCGCCGCGACGAGCCTCGCCCCCTTGGAGGCCGGTGTTTGGGCCGTCTTGATGGGTATGTTTGGCGCGCTGCTCGGCGTCTTCAACGTGTGGCTCACGTTCCCGCGCGAGTCCAGCGCGACCGCGGCAAACCGCCCAAAGGCAGTGGCGCCATCACGCGCCTGAAGCAGATCGGTTTTCCCGTCCCCAAAATAACTAGTCAGTACACGCCGTATGAATGCAAAATATCGTTATGGTAACGAAATTGTCCGCAACCAGGTGGATTGGGGCGAATTGGGCTGGGTCAGCCGCCCCTCGGACAATCAAGCGAAAAACATCACCGAAATTTTGGTGAATCTCGAGCCAGGTTTCGGACACAACTTCCACGTTCATCCCCGCCAGGAGGAGGTCATTTATGTCCTGGAAGGGGAAGTGGAGCAATGGCTCGAAACCGGCAAAAAGATCCTGAAGGCCGGCGATGCCGTTTTTGTCGGACCCGGGGTCGTGCATGCCTCGTTCAACGTGGGCAAGCAGACGGCGAAGTTTCTCGTCGTGCTTTCACCCTGCATCGGCGACGGCGGCTACGAGATCGAGGAAGTGGCCGACAAGGCTCCCTGGAATACCCTCCGCAAGGAAAAGGTCCCGGTCTGATCGGCTGGGCTAGACGGCTTTAACGGCTTCAAACAATATTCATGAAAACCACCAGGCCCCTGACGATATTTTTGAATTGCCTCGCCCTCCTTGCTGGCTGGCTGGAACTCACGGCGGCCGATTCTTCCCGGGGCAAGCCGGCCGCGACGAGAACACCAAGCCCTTTTGCCAAAAATAATCTTCATGCCTGGGCATATGAAGAATACGACTCGATCAAGCGCACCCCGGAGGAACGGGCGCAGGTCCTGAAGGACCTCGGCATTACCAAGGCCGGCTACATCTGTCGCAATGCAGCGCGGGTGGCCGAGTTCGAGGCTTATGTGAAGGCGTATCAAAAGGCCGGCATCGAACTCATTTCGGTCTGGACTCCCGTTAACACGGAAAAACCGCTCGAAGAAATCCAGATTCGCACGTTCTTGGAGGTGGCCGACCGTCACAAGTTGAAGCTCCAATGGTGGCTCACGCTGGAGGAGGACTTTGAACAAGTTCCCGCCGCGCAACGCATGGATCGAGCAATCGGCCAGCTTCGCCCGCTGGTGGCGGAAGCCAACCAGCGGGGGATGAAACTCGTCATCTACGGGCACGGCGCGGAGAAGTGGTTCACGCAGGCGGAAAACGAGATCGCGATGGCGGAGCGGCTGAAAAAAGAGCTGCCGTCGGCTGACATCGGAATCGTCTACAGTTTTCACCAGGCGTTTTCGCAGATGGACCGGTTCAAGGATGTATTTCCGCGGCTCCAGCCTTACCTGGCCGCCGTCAATCTCAACGGCAACAGCCCCGGGGGCATGCCCGGCATTACGATTGGAAAGGGCAACCGTGAACAGGGGATGATCAAAGTCATCAAGGATTCCGGCTGGCATGGACCGGTCGGCGTCCTGTCGCATAATCGCGCGACTGATGCGAAGGCGAACCTCCAAGCCAACTTGGACGGCTTGCGCGAAATTTTAAAACAGATCGGCGATCACGTTGGAGCGTCAACCTATTGACGGTTGCGATTCGACTTCGAGCAGCATGGCCTGGCGAAACCAGCCTGTCACTGCTTTCCAGAGGAGGCGAGAGCGCCCTCTCCATCCCTCCGCTTTGTAGAGAAGAGAGGGCAGCGAAGCGGTTGCCCGTCGCGCTGCTCTCCACCTCGTCAGACCGTGCAGGCGGTTTTCCCGTTTCCAGTCCTACCCTTTCTTGCACACCTTGTCGGGAGCCGCATCTATGACGTGGGGGGTTATCGCGACTAGGGGGACGTTTTTGGGACAGCGAATTTCAGCGGCTTTAGTGAACATTCGAACGCGGTCGAGAAGAGAATGGGTTATCAGCACCCGAGCGCTCGGTCCGCAATTTCCCAGTGAGACTCCTGTGGCGCTCGTTCGCTCCTCTCCCACCTCGCTAAAGTTGTCGGATCAACGCCAAGTTCACGGGCGAGGCGTTTTTGAGTCCATCCCTTGCCTTCGCGGAACCACTTGAGTCGCTCTGGCAGGAAAGCCGGAGTCGGACGCGGATCGTAGCCAAGGAAACTGATGATCGCCGGCAGGTGACGGAACTCGGGGGTCGTCCGATTCAGCTCCCAATTGGTGACAGAGAGGCAATGAACACCCATGCGTTGGCCCACCTCTCGTTGGAGCAGACTCAGGTCGATTCGACGCCTCCGGAGGCGCTCGCCCACGGTGTTGGGATGACTCGGATAACCTAACAGTTTTATTTTAGAGCATGTTTGGGTCAACTGACTCTTTGGCAACACAACGGTGCCGGTGCGTTGCCTTTTTGCGGTGGTATGGAGCCCCGAGCAGACGGGCGCGAACTGCCGCGGAGACATTCTAGAGTTGGTCGACGGCATCCAAATACCCAACAATGTTTGAAGTTAGGTCAGCTGTTGGATTTTCCGCTGCGCGCTTCTGAGGATCGAAGCCGAGCCAGGTGATTACTCGTCCGCGAACGAGGCCTTCCGGCTCATAGTGATTCGACTCCCAACTCCCAAGCATGGACCGACAAACTTTCAGAAATCCAGCGAGTTGCCACTGGTGTAGTCCCAGTGTTTTTCGCTTCCAATGGATGTGTTCGCCGATGGTTTGCGGGATCGAAGACACCGGCGTCCTCACGCGATAAAACACCTTGCACCAAGCGGGTCGCGCGAGCGTGATTTTCCTATCACACAAAGCCAACAGCTCTAACGCCTGCTGTGGCATTGGCTAAAGCGCAAGAGGCTATTTGATACATTTAAAAAATGCTATAGAGCAAAATAATATACTGTTGGGTCGGACCTGTGCAAAGCAATACCCAATTAAGATCAAAACTCCTGTGACAACAAACTTATTTAAATAATACGTATTTTATTATAAAAATAATATTTAAATTTTAGTAAATCTACAATAAGTATTTGTGTATATTTCTAGCCACCTATCGACGGAATCCATGTAGCCAGTTTATAGACACCAAGTCGTTAGTGTGCGGAAGCACGAGTCGCGCCGGCTGTGGTCATGGCTCGTTTTCGACGTTCGGCAATTTCGAAGATCAATTCTTTAGTCGGCTTGCCCGGGAGGGCCTTGAAATTGGCCAGCTGGTACAGCGCTCCCGCAACAGCACTTTATTCGCCGGGAATTCAGCAGATCGCGCAATCGCCCTTTACCGCGAAGCCCGATGATTACGCGTCGATGCGCTTTGCCTTTTCGAGACCAAGCTCAATCGCCGATTCCACCAAAACGCGGACCACGGAATTGCAGCCCTTGAAGACCAGTTTTGTCAGCACGGTCTCGCCGTGTTCTTCAATAGTGCCCACAATAAGTGCGTTGATAAACGAGCTATTCGCATTCCGCACATGCGTGAAATCCAGCACCACCTGCTCGCAAAGTGGCAAATAAGGCTCGATCTGCTGCTCTCGAAAACGAGCTGCGAGGGCACCCTCAGCGAGTTGCGGACCAAACTCCGCGGAAATGGATAGCTCGTGTTTCATCGCTCAAACCTAGTAGTTGGATTATGTCGATGCAAGAGTCCTGCTTCGACCTTTGCCGCGGTAAGCAGTGCCGCAAAGTCTTGCACCACAGTTTGGAGAAAAGTGACCGCGACCAACGTCCCAGGATAGTTGGCACCACCGTGGAGTTCGCGGCATTCAATATTCTTATCTGGGCTCAGCGTGAGCACGCCGCGTCCGCTTACGATCAATAGCCATGATTTCGCCTGGCGCGCCATCTCAGTGACCAGGGTCAGGCCAACGCCTTCGTTGGTAGGGCTGCCTTTACTCGACACACGCGGTTCAATGGCTTTGCGAATCGCCGCAGCATCGGTCATGTCCCGGCTCCATGGCAGTCCTACGTCTTGGAAGCTTCTGAGGATGCCTTTGCCATTATCGGCGAGCGCCAGGCGCACGAACCCTTCGGCCCGGGTTACTTGGGCCGAGGCAAACCCAATCCCACCGCTGTGCTGCCGGACGTTGTTAGCCATTTCGGTCACCACATACCACACCAGATCGTAGAGCCCGCTCAACGGCTGGTCCATGTCGTCGCCGCCGGGAGCGACGCAAGATGCCATCGCGTTACCGAGGCCAGTCACATCGACGCCGATTTGCTGAACCGGCACGAACTTTGCGGTAGACTCGAAACGCCGAAATTCTTCGGGCATCGCGATGCCGCACGCCGAGAGTACTTCCAACCGCTGTAAATACGCGGTTATAGAACATTGTTGCAGGCCGTCGAAGTGGACGCGGCGGCCGCTGCGCTCCCAATGCTTGATGATCGCCACGAGTGCCGTGATTCCGGCCGGATAGATCCGCTGCAGCCCGCTGAAATCAAGCAGGACATCGTCGGTCGTGATCGGCTGGCCGATGAGTGCTAGAAACTCTAATAGGCCGCGGGCATTGATCTGCGCAGGGAGAACGATCCGGTGAAAAGTGCGAAGCGAGGCCATTGCAGGACTTCGCTGTGCCGGAGTGCCGGGACGCTGTCAGCAAGATACCTGACGGTGGCGGGTGCGGCTGACTTTCCCCGAGTCCTGATTAGCGGTGATCGCTTCCACGTGGGTTGGCACACGGCGGAAAAGCGGCGGTACGCGACGCCTACACGCGCTCGCGCCCGGCGGAAGGGTGGATCATGCGCATCACGCGAAAGCCTCGCCCGCCTGTTGCATCCAGCGCGCGACCGGAGGCTGCGGCACCTTGCCGCGCCAGATCGCATACACATTAAGCTTCGGCGGCGCGGGACGTAGTGCTCGAACGACGAGTCCCTGCGGGACCGATTCCGCCAAGAGCAAGCTGCATGGAGCGACTCCGAAGCCTGCCTGCACCATCCAATGCATGGTGGGAAAATCTTCCGCACGATGATCCGGCAACAGGGCGGCCCCATGCCGCGCAGCAAACTCGAGAAGCATTTGTCCGAAGTACAGATTCCCGCGCAGTATGATCAATGTGCGCTAGCCAAAGCTGAGACATGGAGCCGATCGGTCTTCGCCCGGCATCGTCGCGGCGCAAGAGAACGCCTTGTTCCTCCACGAAGAGCCGCCTCTCCCGCAGCCCCGACGACGAGGGTGGCTTATCCGGACGACCGACGACGAGATCGATGTCGCGGGAGACGAGCGCGGACATCGGCGCATCCTGAGGTCCGAGCCGGCGAGTGACCTCCACGCCGGGCAGCCCAGCGCGGTAACGCCTAAATACTTCAGCCATTCGCGCGGTCGCTGCCGGGGGAATCAAACCCAGCCGCAACTCGCCCGATTCGCCGCGCTGAGCTCGCTCCGCCCTTCGCCGCCAAGCCGTCGGCCCGCTCCACGATCCGCCGCGCCTCGGGAAGCAACGCCAAGCCCGCAGCCGTCAGCCCGCTGATGCGGTTGGTCCGGCCGATCAGCTCCCCGCCGACCGCTGCCTCGAGCTGCTGGATCCGCGCCGTCAGCGAAGGCTGCGCCAGGTTAAGCCGCTGGGCCGCCCGCGAGAGATTTTGCCCCCAGACGTAGCCGCGCCAGCGAGTGGACAAGCCACCCACTGGCTCTCGCGCTTAATACGAATGTATGTCAGTCAAGTATCCCGCTTCTACCGTCGAAGTCAACGAACCCGAAAACGACTGATAGGAAGTCGCACCTAAGTCGTCTTCATTCAGGGTCCTCATGCACCTCGCGACGGGGTTACGTCGAGAAGCGATCTGCTTAGCATGAGGCTGACTGGGTGCTGTTGGGTCGTTGTTCAGTCAGCTGCCAAACCGAGACCGATCACAAATTCCCAACAAGGATTCGCGGCGAGTCAGTTGTTGGATTCGTCATTTCTGCGCGCTGGGGATCAAAACCAAGCCACGCTACAACCCTGTCGCGAACCTCGCCCTCGGGCACGTAGTGATTGGCCTCCCAACTTCCCAAAGTGGCTCGCCAAACTCCCAGTTGTTTAGCTAGTTGCCACTGCTGCAGGACCAGCTTTTTTCGCTTCTTGTGGATGTGCTCGCCGATCGTCTTTGGCTCGGCGGGCGCGGGAGTTTGTAGGCGGCGATTGACCTTTGACCAAGCGGGCCGTCCAAACACGATTTGCCGCTCGCAAATTCCCAACAGCTCCAACGCCTCGTGCTTCCTAATCTATTTTCGAAATGAAACTCCCGACTCCAAATCCGAATCCCGCACGAGTCGCGCCGGCTGCGGTCGTGGCTCATCTTTGACGTTAGGCCATGAAGCATCTCCATCCGCTCACTAAACAAGAATTCGAGGCGCGCATGGATACGCTGGCCAAGGAGCTTGGCCGCGAATCTGACCGCGGCCTTGTCTTAATCGCCGCTGCCTTTCTGGAGGAGAACCTCGCCATGCTTCTTCGAAGTCTCATGAGGAAGGGCGGGAAGAAGCTCGAAGAGAATGTTCTCAAGCCGTTATTCCGATCGGATGGTCCGCTTGGGTCATTCGCTGGGAAAATTCGAATATGCTACGCGATGGAGCTCATCGATGAAGTAACCTACAAAGATCTCGAGATCGTCCGAGACATTCGAAATGACTTTGCGCACACTTATTCGGAAGCGAATTTTACGACAGGAGCCGCAAAAAACCGCATCGGGAATATGCGTTATGATGAACTTCTCACTCGTCTGATCCCGACGCAATCCGATGTCTATTTCCAGTTCGATCGGGACGGGAAGACCAAGATTCGTGTTACTGAAGAGCGCCGAAAGTTCCTCATCGCTTTCATCATGTTGTCCGCGACCCTGGAAGGAGCTGTAAGAGAGTTCAGGAAGCGACAAGATGCGAAGTATCCCCAAACGGCCTTACAAGGCGCCAGAGCCAACGACCATGGCTGTCACGTCTCGTGCTCCGAGCAGCACGAGCCGCGCCAGCCACGGTCGTGGCTCATCTTGAACGTTAGCCAAAAAATGACCTGCGACCTACATCAGCTTCTCCCTGAAAATTTTCGCGAGCTTCTTGCGGCCTTGCTCGCGATATTTGGCGTCGCCTTTGCGTTTATCGCGCTGCGCAGCTCTTCCCGTGACTATGGTTTGCGTGCCACCGGTTTGCTTATGGTGGCATTCATCGCCCTCTTCGCGAACAACCCGTGGTGTTATTTCGCCGCCGTTTTCATTATTGCCACTGCGGTGACACAGCTGGAGTTCCTCCAGAACCTCGCGGCCATCATCCGCGGAAGCAAAGAATACTTTGATTACCAGAAGCAGTTTATCCCACCGAAAGACGTAGCGAAGAATGTTGGGAAGGAAGTCGCGGCTACGGAGTATGCAGCCAAGAAGGAGAAAGTGGCCTCCGCCGGTGAGACTGCTTCTATTCCAGTTAGTGGAGCCACGCGGATGTCAGCTCAGCATTTTGGCCTCATTATCGAGGAACTCGCCTTTAAGTATCTCGAACGGAAATTTAAAAAACCCATAGAGAGGCATGTGCGAATCATCGGCAAGAATGCTGCGATGGAGCTAGATGGGGTGATGAGAGAAGAGGGTTTTGACCGTGTATTTGAGATTAAGGCTAGCAGAGTTGGATTCTTCCCGACCGATTATCTATTCGAGTCCGTGTCTCGCATCGCAGCGCGTCTGGGAGGATATGAGGAAATCACGAGGCGCCGCGCTGAGTTGCATTTCGTATTTGTCGGGAACCTTACGGACGGAATGAGAAAGCGCATTGATGGAGTGAGGGAAAGAATTATGCAGCAGTATCCGGCGCTCTCGATTCATCTCCATATTCTCTCGTTCGACGATGTTGGTTTTAAGCCTGAAGAAAATGCGGGCTAACAAAGCAGTCGAGCTAACGATCTGCATTGTCACGGATCTTGCTCAGAGCAGCAAGCTCCGCGCCAACGCAGATCGTAGCTCACTTTGAACGTTAGCCAAAAGCCAGCAGTTGACCGAACTCAGATTGGGGGCACATTAGCTGGCATGGCGCTCGCACAGTTCCCCGAACTCCTTAACCTACCGAAGCGGCAGAAATTAAAGTTGGCGGACG
>Ga0163144_10008068_pt1 | contig 22863 bp, 10 predicted proteins | sample OliLak19BULKMAT1_FD_123175 | JGI IMG/M metagenome (GOLD analysis project Ga0163144, IMG submission 123175) | Freshwater microbial mat bacterial communities from Lake Vanda, McMurdo Dry Valleys, Antarctica - Oligotrophic Lake LV.19.BULKMAT1 | ecosystem: Environmental > Aquatic > Freshwater >...
ATGCTATCGTCCGGCCTTTACCGACCTCTTGGACGGCCATAATCAAAGCCGATCCAAATTCATTTTTCACCTGAGGATTATCGGCGATGACAATCGCTCCGGGTTTAGCACGTTTCACTAGGTTAAAGGCCATGAGGGGTGGAAATTTATCCCAAATTTTTTTATTTTTATCCGCATCATCACCTATCTGCATCACTGGATGCCTTAATCCCTCGGCGGTAAAACGGGGAATCGTTTGACCGCCCCAACTATTAATGTCTGCCCTCCCGTCAATCACCACGGGTTGAAGCATTTCCAAAGGAGATCCCATATATCCCCCAGTCCCAAAGCTACAATCACCCCCGCTGATAAAATATCCTCCTCCTCCCTCCTCGACAAAACGCACGAGATTCTTCTGCATCTGCGGACTGAAATGTTTGAGCCACACGGAGCCATTAATGACCACGTCATACTCCATTAGTGCCTCAAATGTCCTTGGGAACCCGTGGACAGGATGCTGCATATTATAGGCCTTATACCCCGTTTCCGGCTCCACACTCACATAATCCACAGGCATATTCGCTGGTGAATACCACCCTTGAATGACCGTGCATTCAACCTCAGGATCCAATTCCAGACTAGCCTTGAGAAATTTAAATTGGAACTCATACCAACCATTTCCCGCGACAGGGGGATGAAGATACAAGACCTTGATTTTAGGTTTACCGGCTTTGTCCGGATCGTTGAGTTCCACACTGAAAGGCACAGAGTTATTCTCCGGGAATGAATCAACTCCCTGCAAATCCACATTTAATGTCAACACATCGGCCCTCGTGGTGGGAGGATTAAACTTTAATGAAAAAGTTTTTCGGGGTGAATCGAGCGTGATTGTTTCCTTGGAAATTACTTCTACCCCCTTGAATATTCTGAGTGTCGCTGTGGAGCCCGCTAATCCTGTTTGTTCTATCGTCGCTTCCACTTCCGCGGGTTGGGTTTCCTTCGACCATTCCTTGACCTTGATATCAGATATTTTCACATCAGCTGGTTTCTCAGGCTTTCCCACAGTCAATGTATGAATCGGAATCCCGTGTGAATGAAATGGCTCGATAACAGCAGCGAGGGCCTCCCCAGAATGATCCGCCCCGTCACTGACGAGAATGACACCGTCCAAACCTTCATCCGGAATCAATCCTGCGAGGGTGGTCAAAGCCCCGATCAAGGAGGTACCCCCCTCAGTCACATTGACCATCCCGTTACCCGCTTCCCTTAAAATATGATTAAACTCATAACTCTGGAGATGCGTACCCGCTGGTAGTCGGGGGATGAACTTTTGATCCCTCCACCCTCTAGCCAAATCAATCCGCTTTTGTACTCCCCCATCGGCTAAACCCATACTGCCCGACACATCCATTAATGATACCATTCTTAAATTCGAGGAACGTTGGACTTGTTTTTTTGTCTCCTGGATGCGGTAGGGCCCCATGAGCACAAAAAACACCACTCCGATGCACAGAAATCTCAAAAAAAGAAAAGCCGCTAAACGCATCCCGGATGCACGGTTCCGCGCGGTCAAATAACTCACGATTAAAAGTGCTGCTGCCAGAAGAATGCCTGACCACAGCCATACGGGTGGAATGTGATGTGAAAATTGAATTTGATTCATATCTTTAGTAATACCTGCAAAAAACCTACTCCTCCCTCGTAAGCTTCCGGAAATAATCCTCTACATAGGGTTGATATTCCTGCGGATACTCATCATTTTGGATCCGGTCAGCTTTGAAATTCTTCTCAATCCTGCCGAGGTCGATAATCATTTTCTCCAATGCATTCTTGAGGTTATTATTCGGCATCGCCATAGCCCCGGAGAGAAGCCCCCCCCCTGCTTGTGGATCATCTGGCGGGGTGACAAATCGACTGATACCACCGAGCAACTGAGCGGCTAGCTCCTTTTTGATTCGGGAATCCTTCTCAGAAAGAGCTTTGATCTTTGCAGCAAGTTGCTCGCCTCTTTCTTTGAGTTCTCTCTCCTGATTCGTCAACCCGTTCCCCTTACCATTCCCGGATCCTTTCTTGCCTCCCTTAAATTTAGGAAGAGGATGCCGTTTGGTGGAGATTTCAGTTTCCAGTTCAGCAAGTTGCTTGGCTTCATCGATTATTTCCCTGAGTGCTTTCTGGACTTTTTTATTTTTAGCCTTTCCATATTGATGGATCGCTTCCAAAAGAATCGCCACATTTTGATCGTCATCTGCTTCACCCATAACACTCGGCCTTTTGCCCGGAGTCAGCTGGACAACTTGATAAAGATTAGCCAAGGCTTTTTGTGCAGGAACCATCGCCTCCTGGATATTACCAGACTGGAGCTTTTCCTCCGAGGCTTTCATATACTCAATTGCTTCACTCATCATTTCTAGAACCGACTCCGGTAGCTTTGTCTTTTTCATGGCATCCAGATATACCTCGGTATATTCACGAATAACTTTTTGACTCACGCTGAGATTTTCCGCCTTTTTTTCTTCTTTCCTTTCGATGAGTTGGTTTGCCGTGGAAATAATATTTTTCTGTGCTTCCAATAGATTAATAGTTTCTATGGATGACTGACTGCTTCCCTTAGATTGATAAAGGGCCACTTTCTCATTGGTGATTTCAATAAAATAAGTCTGGGATTTCCCGATCCCCGGGCCATCCAACGTGTTATTGTCTTCAGCCTCGACAAAATAGGCGACAAGCTCATAGGGTTTAAGCCCCAAGGGCTCGAGCTCGATTTCACCAGACACCATCCATTTTGACCCCTCTTTTGAAATATTCTGGAGATTATTTGTCCGGGGTGCATCCCCGAGTTTATTATAGATCAATCTCATTTTCACAATCTCGTAATCATCTTTTGCAGTTGCTTTGACCTGGATTTTCATATTCGGATTCGCCGCGATATCCTTCCCGGGTTCGGTAATCTCGACTTTCGGTACGCGATCAGCGGCAAATGAAAATCGGTAGGGCGCACTATTGGTCACTGTTTGATCGAGATGATCCGTGAGAATGATCGCATACGCGAATTCCGCCGGTTTATCCGAAGTCCAGGCAGTCCACCAATACTGATCACCATCGGCAAAGAACTTTTGGTCGAAACGCCCCAAGGAAACCACTTGTCCTTCCTCAGGAAATTCTAATTTTTCCCGCATCTGTATGACGTGATTGAGTCGGGGGGATGTTTTTATCCGGTAATCCACTCCACTCCCACGCAGGACACTCACATCTGGGGCTGCCAGAGTATAAGGGGCCTGCCCAGTATAAGCAGGCGGGGTGACACGGATGATGAATTCATCAATGCGCGGAGGCTCAAAAGCCTGGACATTTTGCACGGGCATCTCCCCGTCTGCGGCTGTCAGATAATAATCAAATGACTTTTCCACAAGGGGGATTTCATAGGAGAAAATCCCGGGCTGAATTTCATCCATTATGATTTGCTGGAATAGGTCAGTACCTTGGGGTTTATAATGAAGGATCACCGCTTCGGGTTTTCGTCCGGTTATCTCCGTCTGGATAAGATAAGGGCTGCCTTTGGGGACTTTGACCGCATCTGTCATCATCCCTATGCGTGTGTAAGAAAGTTTTGTTCCTGGAATGATCCGCGCGAGTGAAATCAATCCCTCAGGTAAGAGCGTCATATAAAGGATTAATGCCACGAACGCGCAGCCAAAAACAAAACCGGCTATCCCCAGTTGTTTCACATAAGGCGGACGGTAACGGGCAAGCATTTCCCCGGCGCGGACCTGCATGATTTTGACCCAGTCTTTGGCCACATGATCCTGAGAGGTCCTCCCCGGGTTTTGCTCATACTCGGCCGTGGTGGAAACCACTGTCGAAAACGACGGATTAATCCCCTCGGCATCTAAGGCAGCCTCCTTATCATCCACGCGACGCCTCATGACACTCACCCAGCACCAGGTCATATAAGTCAATAGTCCGACTATCATTATAAAACCAAATGCACGAAGGCCGTCCTTCAAGACAAATAACCAGTCGGCTCCCCCCCAACACAAGGCTAACAAGATGACACCTGCCAGCCCCATTGCTGGAATGCGGACACGGATACTCAGCCTTTTCCAACGGGCTAATCCCTGGAGACGATTCAGTAAAGTAGAATGGATTGGGTTTGGTTTCATGTTCGATTGGCAATGAGGGGTTCGATCATCACGAGACAAAGTGCAGCCATCAATATCCACGGCCAGTACTCACGACGCCCGGGCTCACTTGAAATAGCAGTGGGAGACAATAATGCAACCGACGGCTCATTTACCCTTTTCATGTCCGCCATGAGCACATCCGGATTTACGACTTTCATATCAGATTCAGCACGCGCAATATTCACGGCTATGAGATCAATCACCTGTCCCTCTCCATGAGTGATTGGATAAAAACCTGTTTCCATCAGTTTGACTCCGTGCCAGCGAGTATCATTTCCTATTTTTAATTCCATTTCCTGTCCTCCTGGCGTTGTAATCTTGGCAACCTGCGCAATAGCCCCCGGCACCGGAATATCCGTATAGGCAGACACCTGATAGGGTTTCCTGATATGGTCGGAGGGGGTACCTCCTATTCCTAGACTCGCATCCGCCAAGGCATGGAGCCAAGGGAGGAATGTTTTGAGCTTAGGCCAATTGCTCCAAGTAGCGTCCGCGCTGGTATTCACAAAATAAACCCTCCCCTGACCGAGGGTCCTTTCCACGAGGAATGGCACCCCATCATCATAACTCGCCAGCACGCGACTGCCTTCTACCGGCTCAAGCAAATATCGCCCGGTGAATTCCGCCATCTCCAAATCTCCGCTGTGGGGTTTTTCAAATAGACTGAACGCTGGGAAATCCCGGTCATAATGACCAAGATACTTGGGATTATCCTGATTATATTCTTCCTTTCGTAATTTAACCGGCATCCAGGATGCTGCACTGTGATATTGATTTATGTCCATATCTGGCCCGGCAAAAACAATCATGGCCCCACCCTTTTTCAAATGTTTCTCCAGCTCTTTTGCTGAATCAGAGGACCATTTCTCTACGGCAGGAATCAAAATCAAATCATAATTGTCGGAACGCAATTTGATGCCCAATCCCTCGAGAGGGTACGTATCGATCTTGAACCGGGCCGCCTCGGGGGAACCGTCCGGGGAACTCATCAAGGCCCGTGAAATAAAATAAGACTTCTGTTTCCATACCGTTTCCGACCGGGTTGGCTCGACGACCATGACCTTTTTTACGCTGGGGACTGATACGACCTGGCGAAAAATATTATCCAAGGAAAATCCGTCTTCACTCTCCATTTTCACCTCCACGCCATGGAGACCCGTAGTAAGTTCCGGGAGATTGAACTCAGCTTTTTTCGATCCCCCAGCAGGGAGGTCCACTGTCTGACTCGATCGTAAAATACCGTCCACAAAGAGCTGTATTTTCCGTGCCGGTAAAACTTCATTTTCAGATTCATTTTTGACCAGTACCGCGGCATTAAGCCTCCGGACCCCTGACCAATCGATACCGGTAATGGAGGCATTAGCCAGGCTGAATTCTGAAAGCCCCATGATTTTAATCTTAATATCAGAGGGCACTGGTTTGCTCTTCCATTCCCCGAGAGTGGAAGCCTGAAGATCGCTGATAATCCTGATTTCTTTTTGAGCAGAGGCATTTCCCACAGCGAGGAGTTTGACCGCGTGATCAAGGGCCATCGACAATTCCCCGGTCGTCGGCCCGGCCTCCAGTGAATCCAGCATGCTGGCGACTTTTTCCGGCGCGCCCATAGGCACCTTTGTCTCAGGAGGGTCTCCGGGCAGGACTAATGCCATTGAGTCCTTTGGGGATAAACCCTTCACAGCATTTTGTGCAAGGGCCCGAGCTTGATGCCAACGTGAGCCCACCCGGCTTTCCATGGTCATACTGGCCGTCGTATCGAGAATTAAAACAATCTGGCGCGGTTTTTCCTCCTCATGCTGCGGTTGGCCAGGGACCGGCAGGAATGGCCTGGTAAATGCCGCCACGATCAAACCAAAAAGAATCAGACGTAATAACAACAAAAGGAGATTCGAGGGCGAACGGTGTCGCAGCTTTGGATCCCGGTCGAGGAAAAATCGCAGTGTGCTAAAGGGCATTTTTTTGAAACGGCGGCGGATCAAAAGATGGATAATCACCGGGATGGATAAGGCCAAAAGCCCCAAGAGGAAAGCAGCATTAACCAGTGTCAAAGATCCCCACACGGTTAGAGAATCTCCACACGTCTACTAAAATACTCCAGGAGTGCTTTCTCCAAGGAATCATCCGTCCTGATAAAATGATACCGAGCTTCCTCCTCCTGACAGAGGGTCGCGAATTCCTCACGGAAATCGCGGACGATTTTAGCATACCGTTTCCGGTAAGCATGAGCATCCACCAGTAACTCCTCGCCAGTTTCCCGATCCTGCATGACAAAGGCCCCATTGTATTCCCCGAGATCACACTCGGACGGGCTCATGATATGGAAAAGAATCACTTCCTGTCTTTGAGCTCTTAACCCTTTGAGAAAGGCGCGCAGGTGCGCAGCGGGAGCGAGACAATCCGAGATGACCACACTGATCCCTTTGCGTCGAATCATCGGGAGTAATGACATTAGGACTCCTGTCTCATCCTTATTGCCCGTGATCTTTTCACTGGCCAATGCGAGAAAAAGATCATTCAAGTGATCCCGCGTTGTGGCAGGAGGGACAGTAACAGGCCTCGTCCCCCCGTAAATCACCAGTCCCGCAGCATCATGCTGGCGATTCATCAGATAAGCTAAGGCTGCAGCTATTTGGCAGGCACGTGTGAATTTATTTCCCGTTCCTTTGCCGAAATCCATCGATGCTGAACCGTCGAGGAATATCCAAACCGGCATATTCGTCTGGTCTTCAAATTGTTTCACGTAGAGTTTATCTGTCCTTGCCCAGACTTTCCAATCCACCTGCCGCAAGCCATCCCCCTGTATGTACGGGCGATAAGAGTCAAACTCTGTGCTAAATCCTGTAAAAGGACTACGGTGCAGCCCGGTCAAAAAACCTTCCACCGTGGACTCTGCCAGAAAGGCAAGACTCTCGACGATTGCGAAAATACTTTTATCTATTGTCGAGGGTTGATTCATGAAATTACCGGGCTAGTGAGAATGGCTACTTGGCTGTGATCAGGACTTTACCTGATGAGGTCTTTACCGTTTTTAAGATACCGTTAATGATATTTTCCGATGTGATTTTTTGTGCGCGCGCATTGAAATTCATCAAGATTCGATGCCCGAGGACTTGCTGGGCCACGTAACGGACTCCTTCATAATCGGCGCAGGGCTGCCCGGTAATCGCCGCATAACCTTTTGCACCCAGGACGAGATATTGTGATGCCCGGGGGGAAGCTCCCCATCGGACGAATTCTTTGACATCAGCGCCCGCCATATCATGATCCGGACGAGAGGCCCCCACTAACCGGACTGCATAATCAATCACCTCGTCGGAGACGGGTACAGCCCGGACGATTCTTTGAATATGAGAAAGCTCTTCCGCATTTAATACAGGGGTGAGGGCGACCTCCTCATTCCCCGTGGTCTGACGCACAATCCGGTGTTCTTCCTCAGGGGTGGGATATGTCGCTCGGATACAGAACATAAAACGGTCGGCCTGTGCCTCGGGCAATTCATAGGTCCCCTCCATTTCGATCGGGTTTTGTGTCGCAAAAATATGGAAGGGCCGGGGTAACTCATATGTTTTATTGCCAATACTTACTTCCATTTCCTGCATCGCCTGGAGCATGGCTGCCTGAGTCTTTGGCGGTGTGCGGTTGATTTCATCCGCGAGCACGAGATTCGCAAAAAGGGGACCGGGTAGAAAGGCCAACCGGCGTTTACTCGTCTCATGATCTTCTTCGATAATGTCTGTGCCGGTGATGTCCGAAGGCATCAGGTCGGGTGTGAATTGAATCCGGTTAAATGATAGATCCAAAATTTGCGAAAGTGAACGGATCATCCGTGTCTTCGCCAGTCCCGGCACCCCCAGAATCAGAGCATGCCCCCCACAAAAGAGAGTTAATAATAGATTTTCAATCACCCATTCTTGGCCAACGATTGCCTTGGCCATTTGAGTCGTGATCGCTTGTCGTCTCGATGCGACTTCATCATTTAAAGAGGGGGATGTTTGCATATATGCAATTTATTAACAACATCCCCACTAAAAGCGAATGATTATTACGCGTAATAAAAGCCTATTTTACCATATAAATACTAACGTTTGGCGTTCACTAAAAAAGGGAAATCACTCTATATTTCCGCCTCTTGCACTCCCTTAATTCTCAATTCTCGCGGACACCCATCGGGGTTTCAATCGGTTTCTCGCGTTTGATTTTTTTCCCGGTCATGTCAGTATCGACGATCGTGAGCGGTTTACGTTCATAAACCTGTTTAAAATCATAAGGGCCGTTTTTCTGGTAATCACGGCAGACCTCGATCCACCAGGTCTCGTGGTCTAAATCGGATGTGTAAAGCGATTTCATTTTCATCTCTACGGTCTTTTTTGCCGGCAAAAGTTGCGGCGGGGTTTTTTTGAGTTTCGCCGCCCACTCTGCATAACGTTTGCCCCACGGCTTTACACGGTTCCCATCCGCTGCATAAAGCCCGCTCAGACGACTGAGGTCGGCAGCCTTAGGCATATCCCGCCAGAGCCAATTCATCCATCCTGAATAAGTATGCTGCGAAGTCTCCATGATCCGATCACAATAACGGAGCTGATCTTCCTCGGAGCGGTGTTTCATCGTGACGCCCAGGCCCGGGGCCTCACCACCACCATACCAGCCCCATTCCTCCAGGATGACAGGTTTGCCTAAGCTTGTACAAATACGTCCCATCGCGTCATTGGCACTGAGCCAAGATTGCATGGCCTCCTCGCTGTCGAGGGGATCACCACTGGCCCCATCGAGACATTGAGGCATCGGGTAATTATGCAGGCAGAGGTAATCCACATAATCTATATAGAAATAGGGATTATATCCTGTCGCCATTTGCCCGGCAGGCAGGTTAGGAAAGGTCCAGCTATTATTCCCTACCGTAATCATTTGTTTCGCGCCGCAGGAGCGTAACATGCGCACCTCTCGGGCTACCCTGCTTGAACCAATCTCGTCCATGAAAAGACGCCAGTCATAACGCCAGGTGGAATTCGCCCACTCGTCTTTTGGTAATTGATCGAGTTTACCGGGGACCACATGTGCTAGGCCGAGTTTACGCCCGATATTCTCCGGCGGTACAGGGGCTTCATTAAAACTTTTTACTGTCACATCCTTGCCCCAAGCCTTGCGCAGGTCGTCAAGGGTTTCATTATACCAATAACGTAGCCATGTCGACCATTGGGAGCGGAGATAAGGTGTATTCCATGGCAGGGTGCCTTCCCCGATGATCGTCCATGAGAAAATCTGGTCATCATTCCCCCAACGTTGCCCCATTAAATAGAGGTGTTCTAAAAGTCTTTGGTCGTGGGGGGGCTCGAAATTATGGATCTTCCATCCGGAGGTGTGTGGCGTCAGGTGCATGCCTAACGAGACTCGGATACCGGACTTTCGGGCAGCATCCAGGAGGCGGTCGAATTTCTCCGCGCCCACAGGATCAAGGCGGTAACCCACCGGGAAAAAATCATTTGGCTCCACCCACATCCGGGCGACATTGAGTCCTAGGTCGGCCATTCTTTCAAAAGCCCGGGCGGCCTCCTCCACACCGGTTTTTGCGGTATCCTCGTCATTACCAAAAAGGTGGAAGACACAACCGCAATACCCCCCATCCTCAATTGCCGCCATCACCCCACAATGATTGGCTCCAATGGGAACAAAGGGTTCCCCTGTTTGTGAATCTTCAAAGCCCCAATGTTTTTTCGATACTTGAATGAATCCCATAAATTTTATTCCTTATCCATCCGCATATATCTGATTCCAGCGACTTGTGAATCAAAATCTACAGGAATTATTTTTGAAAGGCGATTCGATAGGACCGGCAATAACGCAAAAAACCCGGTAACAACGGGATAATCACCCGGAGCAATTTGCATGAGACACCCCAGCAATACCTTGTCCAGGCGGTGGAACGGAATCCAAGGGGACCGAGCAAATTGCGCGGTAATGTCTCGATAACGATAAATTTAAAGGGGCGCATGGCCACAGCCAACCAAAAGGGACTGCGGGGGTAGGCGATGTCCTGAGCAAGTTGCGCGCACAAGGGATCCGACCCGAGCAATTTGTCCAAAAGCCTTTGTTCGTAGTAGTCCTCGAACTCCGCGAATTCCCCCGGACCGTAATCGGGCGGAAGACCAAAATATTCCCCAAAAACTTTCATCTCCTGGTAAAACTGCTCTTTATCCGCCGGACAAATCACACCAAAGACACGTTCATACCCATCAATACTGCCCATGATCAAAGTGGCCAAGACCCAGAATTGTAAATCAGGATCGAGTGCTGTTTTCATTTCTTTCCCGTCGGAGACCTCGATACGCCGGTGCATCTCTATCATACGGGCTTTCAGGGCTTGAGCTTCTTCCCTCGAACCAAATGTCACTGTGTAAACCGTGGCTAACGTACGGACAAGCCGTCCCCATGAATCTCCCCGGAAGTTCGAATACCGGAATACCCCCTGCGCAATTTGCGGATGGGCAATTTGCAGCACCGCCGCCGCTGGGCCATTGAGTAGGATACAATTCTCCCGGGTAATTTTCCAAATTACCGAGTCCGGTTTAAATATGCTTTCCCTGGAATTTCCCCCTGCCATTAAACAGCAATCTATCCCGAGCAATTTGCTTTGTATAGCCGGAAAAGATCTGCAAATATGCAGGGCATGTCTCCCAAACTTTTTTCCGCTCTGTTCTGCCTGACATTTCTCTTTTTCCCGGCACACCTCCAGAGCGAGGAGGCAAAAGAGCCTGGCTCAACTGGGATAATCCAGCCACAAGGCGCGATTAAATTTTCAATCCCGACAAACCATCAGATTTTCTCTGTCGTCATCGAAGACATGAATGGTAAACGGGTTCGTAACCTCCACTCCATGACTTCCCCCCAAGAATTCAAAACCGGAGTGACGACGCCTGATGGAAAGATGGAGCTCCTCGTCTCCTGGGACGGCAACGATGACTTGGCCAAAACCGTCGCCCCCGGCCAATACCGGGCCAAGGGATTATCCTTACCCCTACTGTCAATACCTTATGAATACAGTTGGTATAACCCGGGCACCCCTCCTTGGGGGGGGTATATGAATAGCGGTTGGCTCGGCGACCACAGTGGTCCAGTCAGTCTTTCTATGAGCCTGAATCCTGATGTCTTGTGGGCGGGCATCATCACATCAGCCTGCGCCGAGGGGGGGGACTCAAGTATCATTATCGATAAGGATGGTAAAAAAATCCATGGCTACAAACGCTCCATATTCGACGGGACTGTCGCTACAGATTTTTTTGATGATGAGATATGGGTGCTGACTGCTGGCAAAAGAACCGATCTATTTAAACTCGCCGTCGGCACCGGAAAGAATAAAACTTTCCAAAGGAAAACAGGACAAGTCCAAGTCATAAAACTCCTCGGAGAAGGAATCAGTATTGCCGTCTCAAAAAAATTTGCCGCAGTCTGTATCAAACCCGAATCAGGTACCCCTGCCTATGAAGTGCAACTCATTAATAAGGACACCGGTGAAAAAATCGCTTCTTACCCCCACTCAGAGCCTGTGCAGCTCGCCTATAATCCCGCCAAGGATGAAATCTATGCCAGTGCACCCGACAAAGGGGTATTCGTGATCAATGATAAAACCGAAGGCAATCCGTTAACCATTCTGGGCCTAAAAAAACCGGGTCCCATGACCTTCGACAAACAAGGTAACCTCTCTATCATGGACTACGGCCCGGACTACCAAGTCAAAGTTTTTTCACCGCAAATGGGATCCATACGGACCATCGGCACCACGGGAGGTCAAAAAGACCTCGCCTACGATTCCATGGCCCTACATGATGTTCGGGATATCTCTACTGATGCCAGTGGACGTTTATGGGTCGCAGAGAATGAGAATCCCCGCCGTGTGGTCGCATTCAGCAAAGACGGAAAGATCGTAAGGGAATATATCGGCACTACCACCTACAGTGCTACACTGATGACCCAACATGATCAAGACCCTAAACGTGCCTTGATCTTGAATCTGATTTATTCCATTGATCCATCCAAACCCATTGATGCCGGGCGTCCCCTGCGTTATGCCTCCACTCCCCTGAAGGAAAACTCTCCCTGGAATAAATACACCGGCGCGGCCATTTTTCCACGGCCCACATTTTTCCAGAGTAATGCCTCCGGTAGCATGAAAGAATACATTCTTAATACCGAAAGGGGATACCTACTTCTCTTTGTCGAAAAAGATGGCGATTACCGGCCGTGCATGGCTTTTTGGACAAAATCCGCTTACCCCGAACGCAATCCCTATGCCCGGCCGGAAGACCCCGAAAAAACCATCTACGTCTGGAGTGACCTGAATAATAACGAGGACATCGACGAAAATGAACTCCAAATCATCCCCTCCACCACAGGCCGGATTAATCATCTCATGGGATTCGCCTATCCCATGAATCAAAATCTCGAACTTGTGCTGGGCAATTTGCTTTTGAAACCTTCCAAATTCACCAGCGAAGGCATTCCTGTTTATGATGCCGCTTCCGCCCCCAAACTCCAGGAATCCGAATCCACCGCTGAAGGTTGTTATTTCCCGGTAGGCCGCCATCTCTTGAGCTTTTATGATCTGGGTATCAAACCGCGCGAAGCACCAAAGTCCTTTTTTAATATGGGCTCATACCTATTTACAGACCCGGATGGGAAACCAGTCGGCAGTTACCCGATCGCCGGTGCCGGGGTCCATGCATCCATGGAGCTCCCCGCACCATCCCGAGGCAATACCCGGGGTGAACTCTTTATCGCCGGTATGGCTGATCCCGGTGGGGAGTCCGGCACGGTCGTCGCCATCCAGGGTAACTACGGTGAGAGCTACCTCTTTACCGAAGATGGCATTTTTATTACAAGTATCTTCAAAGATGCACGCCTGAATCCTGCGGGCATGGGTGAAACCGTCCAAGTCGGTAAAGACCTCAGCTCCATCACCCTGAACCAAGAAGCCTTTGGCGGTTGGTTTGGCAAACAAAACGACGGGAAGATCCGTTACATGTTCGGACGCCTCGAAGCCGTCGTGTGTGAAATCCAAGGCCTCGATGCGATTAAACGCTTTGACGCCGGACTCATCGATTCCAAGGGTGAAATGCTTAAGAATGACAAAGTTAATTATAACTTCTTTCAAGAATAAACCATTGAAGATACCCTGGGACGAGTAACGGATCCTGCCTAGTACCTATTTCATTCCCTCTACTCACGCCCGTTGCAGAGTCTGAAATCCGTGTTAGTTTATTCGTTCGCATGCCAGCTAAAACTAATCAGATAACATCCATCAAAATCAGGGGTGCACGCCAGAATAACCTCAAAAATATCGATATCGATATCCCCGTGGGTAAATTAACCGTGGTGACCGGACTGAGTGGTTCAGGAAAATCGTCTCTGGCCTTTGAAACTCTTTATGCGGAGGGGCAACGCCGGTATGTGGAAACTTTCAGTCCCTACGCCCGCCAATTCCTCGACCGGATGGATAAACCACAAGTCGACTCGATTGAAGGGATCCCCCCGGCCATCGCGATCCAGCAGGCTAATAATGTCCGCACTTCGCGTTCGACCGTCGGGACAATGACCGAGGTCAATGACTACCTCAAACTCTTCTACGCGAATTTGGCGAAGTGTTATAGCAGCAAAACCGGCCGCGAAATCAAACCCGATGCGCCCGCCGATGTATGGATCAAAGTACTCAGTGACATGGATGGCGAAGATGTCCTGATCACTTTTTCGATCTCCCTGCCGAAACCCGATAAAAAAACTAAAAAGCGTGCATCCAAGGCTTCTTTCCATGACCTTTTCACCTTTGTCAAAGCTCAAGGTTATTTGCGTGTGTACATTGCCGGGGAGGTATTCCGGACTGATGAACCCGATCATGAAAAGTTATCGGGCTTGGATCCCACCCAAATCGAATCCCTTGATGTCATCCAGGACCGGCTCCGGATCGAGTCCGAAACTCGCTCCCGCTTTATTGAGGCTATCGAGAGTGCTTACCGTTACGGGCGGAACCGATGTTCCATTATCCCTATTTCTTCTCCTGAGCGTCAAAAGAATACATTCACAAATGATTGGTATTCACCCGACGATGATAAAACCTTCCGGGCTCCGACCCCCAGCCTTTTTAGTTTTAATAACCCGCTCGGGGCATGCCCCCTTTGCAAAGGATTTGGACGAGTCATCGAGATTGATTATGACCTTGCCCTGCCTGACAAAAATAAATCCATAGCCGGAGGCGTCGTTAAACCTTTCCAGACTGAAAGTGGCCAACCCTGCCAAAAGGATTTGCTTGCAGCTTGTAAAAAGCTCCATATCCCGACACAGATTCCTTTCTGTGAACTCTCTAAAATCCATCAATCCATTATCATCTCTGGTGAAGACCGCCGACTGAAAGCCGAGGAACTCTGGGAAAATAAAAAATGGTACGGGGTGCGCGGTTATTTTGAATGGCTGGAAAGTAAATCATACAAGATGCACGTACGCGTGCAATTAGCGCGCTACCGTTCCTACCGCCCCTGCCCGACCTGTCATGGCCGCCGGTTTAATGCCGATACGGAGTATTATCAGATCAACGGCCTTTCCATTGCCGAAATGTCAACGATGCCAATCGACCGGTTGATCCCCTTTTTGGAGTCCCTACGCCTCACGTCCGGGCCGGTGCCCCCTCAAAAGTCGACAGGGCGTATTAATACTGCGGAAATGCTCCGCGGCGAGATCCTCTCGCGCTTAGGATACCTACGCGATGTCGGCCTAGGGTATTTAATCCTTAACCGCTCGACACGGACCCTCTCGGGGGGAGAAACTGTTCGTGTCAACCTCACTTCATGCCTGGGCACTTCCCTCGTAAATACCCTTTTTGTATTAGATGAACCCACCGTCGGGCTCCACCCCCGTGACATCGGGCGGCTCGTGGATGTCATGGGCAAATTGCGCGACCGGGGTAATACTGTCGTCGTCGTCGAACACGAGGAGGCTGTCATGCGTGTGGCCGATCACATCATCGATCTCGGCCCCGGATCCGGACGTCACGGCGGACATATCTCATACGAAGGGACTCACAGCAAATTGCTCCAGGCAAAAAACTCCATCACGGGAGATTACCTCAGTGGCCGTAAACAAATCGCTCCATCGACCCTTACCGGGATGGAAGGTGGACCGTGTGAAAACCCGGACCCGACGGAGTCCGGAAAAAGCAAAAAACTCCAGGTCATCGGGGCTGAGGAGCATAACCTGCGCGGGATTGATTGCGAGATTCCATTAGGGAAATTCGTTTGTATTACGGGAGTGAGTGGTTCAGGCAAATCAACCCTCATCCATGATTGTCTTTATAAAAATATCCTGAAATCCCGCGCCCAAAGCGTCGAAGAGCCCGGTCGCGTCAAAAAGATCACTGGAGCGGAGTCCCTCGGTGAAATCATCCTTGTGGACCAGTCACCTCTGACAAAAACACCGCGTTCCACCCCTGCCCTGCATACAGGGATTTTCGACCATATCCGCAATCTCTTGGCGGGCACGGACGCAGCACTCAGCGAAGGAATCAATGCAGGGTATTTCTCATTTAATTCCGGGGAAGGCCGCTGTCCGACCTGTAATGGGAGCGGTTACCAGAAAATCGAAATGCAATTCCTCTCCGATGTCTTTATCAAGTGCCCGGCGTGCTACGGGGACCGTTTCCAACCATTCCTCCTCAAGATCAAATACCGGGATAAATCCATCTCGGATATTTTGAATATGACGATCGATGATGCGGTGGTTTTCTTCACGGAAAATCCGAAGATCACCCGTCCGCTTGCTCTCCTTCAAAAACTTGGACTAGGTTACCTCACTCTCGGCCAACCCCTCAACACCCTCAGCGGCGGGGAATCCCAACGCCTTAAACTCGCCGGTTATATCCAGCCACCCGGCGCCGCGGAGCAGACATCCTCCGCGCAGGATTCTTCCTCCATAAGCGGCCCATCCAAAAACCTTTTTATTTTTGATGAACCCACCACGGGATTACATTTTGAGGATATCCGTAAACTCGTCGCCGTATTCCGGGAATTGGTCGCGGCAGGGCATTCACTTTTGGTCATCGAACATAATATCGATGTCATTGCGGCCTCTGACTGGATTATCGATCTCGGCCCCGATTCGGGTGAGGCCGGTGGTGAAATCGTGGCCACGGGCACCCCCGCACAAATCGCTCAGCACCCTCGCAGCCACACGGGGCGCGCCCTCCGCAAAGACCTCCGCCCATCAGAGCCCGTGTCCCCGCAGGCCCAGGGTCAAGCAGGCGTGAGAGATCCTATAAAACCTGCGCAAATCACTAACCACATCCAGGTCACCGGAGCCCGCCATCATAACCTCAAGGACATCACCTGCTCCATTCCCCGGGGCGAGATCGTCGTGGTCACCGGCCCCAGCGGCTCGGGGAAATCCACCCTAGCTTTCGATATTATTTTCGCCGAGGGGCAACGGCGTTTTATGGATTCCATGAGTGCTTACGCCCGCCAATTTGTCGAGCAAATGGAAAAACCCGAGGTTGATTCTGTCGAGGGCATCCCCCCGACCGTCGCGATCGAACAAAATGTCACGCGTGGCGGGGGGAAATCCACCGTCGCTACCGTCACCGAGATTTATCATTTCATGCGCCTGCTTTGGAGTAAACTCGGCGAGCAATTTGATCCGGACGCAAACTTACCCGTCCGTAAACAATCCGCTGCCGAAGTCATCTCTCAAGTCCGCGCACAGCTAGCCAAAGACGACCTACTCCTGCTCTCCCCCCTCGTCAAGGCACGCAAAGGTTTCCACACGGATGTCGCCGAGTGGGCAAGGAAAAAGGGCATTCTAGAACTCCGTGTGGATGGTAAACTCATTCGGACCGAGAAATTTACCAAGCTTTCGCGTTATCAGGAACATACCATTGAGGCTTTGGTCGGAGTCCTGCATAAAGGACGCCCGAAAGAGATTCTGATCCGGGAACTCGTTGCCAGTGCACTCAAGCTAGGAAAAGGTACATTCCTCGGGCTTAATAACCATAAGAAATCAATCGTTTTTTCGACGGAAAGATGCTGCCCGGAAACCGGCCGCAGCTTTGAAGAGCTCGACCCTCGGATGTTTAGTTATAACTCTCCCCATGGCTGGTGCCCGACATGTAAAGGTTACGGGGTCATCTACCGGCAACCCGATGAAATGACGCCAGAAGAAGAGGCCCAGCTCGACGGGAAAATCGCCCAGGAGATCGGTGAGGGTGAGGCACGGCCATGTCCTACTTGCCTTGGCCAAAGACTCAACCGGGACGCTCTCGCTGTCCGCCTCGGGGATAAAAGTATCGGTGAAGTCGCTAATATGTCCGTCTCTGATACAGAGAGGTTTTTCTCAAGACTGAAATTTAAAGAGGGCCCTGCGCAAATTGCGCGGGATATCATCCCGGAAATCTTGAGCCGTCTCAAATTCATGAAAGAAGTCGGTCTCGACTATCTGCAAATGGGACGTTCCGCTAATACCTTAAGCGGAGGGGAATCACAACGCATCCGTTTATCCGCCCAGCTCGGGAGTAATTTACAGGGTGTACTTTATGTACTGGATGAACCCACCATCGGGCTCCATCCGCGTGATAACGATAAACTCCTCGATACACTGGAGGCCCTTAAATCACGGGGGAACTCCCTGCTGATTGTCGAACATGACGAGGACACCATGCGCCGAGCAGATCACATCATCGATCTGGGGCCGGGAGCCGGGATCCATGGGGGAGAAATCATCGCCGAAGGTCACTGGAAACAAATTGCTCAAAATAAAAACTCGGCCACCGCCCATTACCTGAAAAACCCGATGCGTCATCCCTTGCACGGGCAATGGAGAGAAATTTATACAGGACCAGCCTCCCCTCGGGCAAAAAAAACCGGCGCAGCTCTCGGGCAAAAGGCGGCTGGCCCCACAAAAATGTTAGAAATCACAAATGCACGAGTGAATAATTTGTGTGGGATTGATTTTTCTATACCGACGGGACGACTGACAGTGATCACGGGAGTGAGCGGCTCGGGTAAAAGCACGAGTATGAGGGAGGTCCTCATTCCTGCTGTCCGCGAGGCCTTGAAAAAAAGAAGTGCCAAACTCAAGACGACCCAGTGGCAAATTGCACAGGCTGACCTCTTTGATTCAGTTTACGAGGTGGACCAATCCCCGATTGGTAAAACCCCGCGTTCCACCCCGGCCACTTATGTCGGATTCCTCGATACGATCCGGCTACTCTTTGCCAAAGTACCCTTGGCTCGGATGAGGGGATTCACCCACTCTAGATTCAGCTATAATAGTAAAGGTGGCCGGTGCGAAGCTTGCCAAGGGGCAGGCATGATCAAAATGCAAATGCAATTCCTCCCCACAGCCTACGTGCATTGTGACACCTGTAACGGAAAACGTTTTAACCAGGAAACCCTCGATGTCCTTTTTCATGAAAAATCCATTGCTGACATCCTGGATATGTCCGTCGAGGAGGCTGCGGAATTCTTTGCCGCGATACCGCAAATTGCACGCCCTCTCAAGCTCCTCTTGGAAACCGGACTGGGTTATCTCAAGCTTGGTCAACAAAGCCCCACCCTCTCGGGGGGAGAAGCCCAGCGGCTCAAGCTGGTGACCGAGCTCGCCCGTCGCGACTTAGAAAATCTGCGCGGGCCGATGAGAACCTTTAAACCGAATCTCTATTGTCTGGAGGAACCCACGATCGGGCTGCACATGACCGATGTGAAACGTTTGATCGAAGTCATCCACCGTCTCGTGGACGCAGGTCATTCCGTCGTCGTCATCGAGCATCATCTCGATCTCATTGCTGAGGCGGATTGGATCATCGATATCGGTCCGGAGGGGGGTGGAGGCGGGGGAAAAATCGTTTTTGAAGGAAGTATCCCGAACCTGCTCAAACATAAAAAATCGCACACCTCCCGTTATTTACGGGAACACTTGAAGGCGAAATGATTATTCGCTGGAAGCGAGCTCTTTCTGGGTCTTTTTGATCGCTACCTGGAGAGAGTCTATTTGGTGTCCTACATCCTTGAGTTTCGCCTCTAATTCAGCTTTTTGAGCCACGAGCTCGGGAGTTGATTCCGTTGCGGTTTTTATTGAACCGTTTAAATCCACCAGTCTTTGTCCTAAATCCTCTTTACTCTGGATAAGGGATTGAACCCTTAAAAAGGCTTTAGCGATTCCTTCCTGATTTTCAATGACCTCATTGATACGGCTTTTTTTGTCTTGGACGAACCACTGACACTGATTGGTTCCTAGCGTACTCATCAATAAGCGTCCGACACCACTATCGGATTTAATCCTGGCTTCCACCTTTGAGCTGATAAAGTCACCACTATAATAGACACGGTTATTATTCGCATCCTTAAAGACGATTTTATTACCCTGGATATCGACAGGGGCCATGTCAACATGGCTGACATTACCTGATGAACTGTCACGCAGGACGGTATTCCATTTAATATCGTAGTCGAAAGATTCTTTCACACTCTTATAAAAAGCAAAACTTACCACACCTGTGATCATTAGGCAGGTTAGCGAAACTGTTGCTTTGATGAGGAAACTAAACATAACCAACTCTCTTTTTTATAACCTACAGTGATTTTCCATAATTTCAATAATAAATTTGTGTTTTTTACTTGCTCTTGTCTTTTTATGTGAATTATATAATATAATAATAAATGATTTATTCGATAAATCAGTAAATGTAAAGTGGCGATTGATATTGTTGTGTATTGGAGCAAATAGAGTACCACTTTGACACCTGAAATGCCCGACTCTATTTTTGTCCTCAATATTCACACCGTGCCAAATGCATCTCAGACACAAATCATTGGTATACATGGAGATGCCCTAAAAATAAAAGTCAAGGCCCCTCCAGTTGATGGTAAAGTAAATGACGAGATGATCGATCACCTGCGCAAATTGCTCGTTCTTCCCAAAAAGTCTATTCAACTGATTTCCGGGCACAAGTCGCCGTGTTAAAAAGAATACAAATCGACGGGTTAACCGAATCTGAAATCAAAACAAAGCTCGGGCTCGTATAATGGCTCTTCAGACATTTGTGTGGGGATTTTATGGGGCCACCTTTTGTCTCAGGCTTTTTAATCAGAATTTCCAGCTAAATCCCGCATTAACTCCGTTCACCGTGTAATCGGCGGTGTCTGTCTCCAGGTTGTAAGCGGCGAAGATATTGATTGTTTCTGTCAGATAAGTATTTAGCCCGACATTGATCAGTGCTGAGTCCTCTCCCGGTCCGACTGTCGAGACACTGAAAGTACCGCTATTGAGTGTGCCGAACCGTGCCAGCATCGCTTCATCCGTATTTGCAAACTCATGCTGCCAACGCGCACTGGCACTCGGCACGATTAATACTTTGCCTAGCTTAAATTCATACGACAATCTCACACCCGCCTGACTCATGATACTTTGCAGATCCCTCTCCTTGACCGTCAGATTCAAAGCTCCTGCTCCTTGCTCCGTAAATTCATTTACATTGGCTTTACGGTATTGGAATCCCGCCACCGGACCCAGCCGCAATTTGCCCACTACGAAATCATGCCCCGCCTCGATCATCGTGAAGGCCTGAGCCCCATTCGGGTTCGCCGTCGCCGTCCGGTTTAATGAACCAATCACAATCGGGCGCTCCGTGTCGTAGCTGGTGTAACCTCCCCCGGCTACCACATTCAAAAAGGTATTCTTCCTGAAATATGTCGCATAGATACCTCCTTGGCCGGTATTCGCATCACTCTTTCCGCTATTTGCATCCTGCTCTGTCCACGTGCTGGCGTAACCTCCAAAGACACCTACGACCAGATTCTCATTGATCTGGTAGTCCATCCCGAGGGTTAATCCCGCTGTCTGGAAATCATATCCATTTAGGGCACTGGCCGCACCCATATTCCCAAATTGACCCGAACCACTGATGAACATGCCTAACTTCTTATCCCACTGGCTTTGTTTCGGTGCGTAGAGCGGGCTCCCGAGGTCTGTCGCCACCATACTCCCGCTTCCCGCCAGGAGCCTTTCCCCGCGAGCGTCGAAGAGCGCCAGATTACGGGTGCTGATCCCGTTTTGATTCCCAAAGTGTAACTCGTCGAAACGGCCCCGGACATTCTGGAACTGATTCTGCATCCATCCCATCTGCGCCTGCGGCATCGACTGGTAGAAAACCGGGCTCATCTGGTCAAAGGCGGCGGCGATTTGTTGCTGGTTCAAGCCATTGAGCACGGGCCGCACGTTATTGACCCAGTCTGGATTATTATTATACCGCACCTGTTGGAGCACTGCCGCTATCGCCCGTTGGTTCGGATTCAGGACAGGGTTATTCGTGTAGGACACCGCACTGATCGCCACAGTGACTTGGTTTGCCGTGTAGATCAAATCAGCACCTAGGGCGGCTGTGCCGAGCACGTTGGCAAATTGCCCGTTGATCCCGCCTGCCGCCAGGATGATCGGAATGCTGTCTCCTCCTTCTAATGTCACCACGCCCGTGGTGATCAGTTGGAGCGTTCCGTTGAGATTGGCTGTACCGGTAATGTTGAGCTGATCAAATTGGCCGGGGGTGATCCCGTTGACTTCCATGAGCAGAGTTCCTCCCGCACCTTGGATGAAGTTACCTGTGATATTCAAGATCCCAGGGCTATTACCAGGATTAATGAATCCATTATTAAACAAATTACCCCCGATCGTACCGCTACCCCCGAGAAATCCCGAGGCATTGACTATCAGGTCTCCGACCACACTGCCATTAAGCACTAACGCCCCTGCATTCACCGTGGTTGTGCCGGTATAGGTATTCACCCCAGTCAGGGTATTCGTGCCGGTTCCATTCTTTGTGTAAGCGCCCGTGCCACTCATCACCCCGCTAAAGGTCGTGGAGGTATTGTTTCCACCCGCACTGAGAGTATTTCCACCCAGCGTCACATTCCCCGCTCCGGCGAGTGAGCCGATCGTTTCGCTGCTCCCAAGGCCCAATGTCGCTCCGGTATTAACTGTCACCGCGACAGTGTCCGCAATCGCGTTGCCGCCATTGGCGTTTAATATCCCTCCGTTAATATTCAATGGCCCGGTGAAGGTGTTGTTGCCTCCTAGATTAAAGGTACCTGTGCCTTGCTTGGTCCATGCCCCGGCTCCCGCGATGACCCCGTCGTAAGTCGATGTCCCGGCAGTATTCAGCGTTCCGGTCACTCCGGCTCCGTTGAGATTAAGTATTCCTGTCGTACCTTCCAGACCTGCCACCGTAAAGGAATTGCTCGCGTTGAATGTCCCGTTATTGGTCAGCAGAGTTGTCGTTCCGCTCAGTGTCCCATTTAGGTTCACGGTTCCATTGGCGAGGGTTTCCATAAAGCCGCTGGTCACTGTCCCATTGGCGGTCAGCGTCCCCTGCGCGGCGATCCTCACGCCGTTATTAAATGTATTAGTCCCCCCGGCTAACCCATTAAAAAGAGCCGCGCCCGTCCCATTGCCGACCATGAAGAGTGCTCCATTGCTGATCGTCGCATTAGCCACAATCGCTGTGCCGCCATTGAGTGTGTAGATACCCGCTGCATTGGTCACCAGCAAATTGTCCGTGCGCAATGTGCCACCGTCCTGGGTAAAGGTGCCCCGGCGAATGTCGCTGGTACCTGTCCCGGCTGCATTGGTCACTACCATCTGCGAGGCGGCTCCGCTGAGATTTATGACATTGTTTGAAGAGAAT
>Ga0163144_10008070_pt1 | contig 22861 bp, 29 predicted proteins | sample OliLak19BULKMAT1_FD_123175 | JGI IMG/M metagenome (GOLD analysis project Ga0163144, IMG submission 123175) | Freshwater microbial mat bacterial communities from Lake Vanda, McMurdo Dry Valleys, Antarctica - Oligotrophic Lake LV.19.BULKMAT1 | ecosystem: Environmental > Aquatic > Freshwater >...
ATCATGCCCAGGTCCCACATGGTCTTCGTGGAATACTACAAGCAATACCTGCACCGTGATTGCATGTCCCTCGGGGCAAGTGCGTAATTCTTCAGGTGTGTGTGTTTCGAGTTCCTGCACTCCAGATTCTTCTTCCCCTCAAACCCAGACAATTTCTTGCCCAGTGGGACAGAGCGGGTCTATTACACAAACTCGAACGTCATCATGTCCTGGTCCCACATGGTCCTCTTGGTCTGATACTTCAAATACATGCAGCGGTGGCGGCCTCCCTCCCTCACTTACCATTTCCACCAGGGCATCCATTGTTACGGCTGGGGATACCGTAATAATTTCTTGGAGAGCAACTAATGTTACATCTTGCGTAGTTTCAGGACCAAACTTCTCCGACACGAGAATCTCTGGATCCAAAAATTCTGCCCCCATAGAATCAAGGAGTACTTTTACCCTTACCTGCCAATCGACAGTGGGCCCTCGCTCCGCAAGCGTGATTGTGAACGTTGTGCCTAGATATGATGAAAATTAAAAATAGATTTGTGCATAGAAAAACGCCGCAGATTGCGGCGTTTTTCTATTAATTTAGCTCGGTAGGAATCTTTCACAGATCTTTTTCTGCTGAAAAAGTCCGCGACCCCGTCTCGCGTCGTCACGCTCCGGCCTTGTGTACTCGATCACATCGAGTACACAACCCTACGGGAAGGGTACAGGTTTCGTGTCGGACTCGCTTCGCTCATGCGGCAGACTCAACCTTTTCGATTTATGCACGCAAGACGCTTGGGCGTCTTGCCCTCGGTAGGTCTCTTTCCTTACAGGAACGGTACACCTTTCGTATTTTCTAACCAATTCAGGCTAGAAAATATACTCAAGGTCTTCGATTCCTACACGAAAGGTGCTCAGCACCTTTCTCTCGAGCACAAAAGACACAAAAACCTGCCGCAGGGCAGGTCTTTGTGTCTTTTGTGCTCTCGGTAGGAATCGAACCTACATTATCAGCTCCGCAAGCTGATGTCCTATCCATTGAACGACGAGAGCGAGTGAGAATCAGAATGAGAATATATTCTCATTATTTTGAAGCGAGCTCTCGCAAGGCCTGAAGGGCCTTACACAGAGCAAGTGAGGAACATTGCGTGAACTTGTTCACTTAATTTCCAAGCATCGCTCTCGCAAGGTCAGCGGCCTTACACAGAGCAAGTGAGGGGTGCAACTGCAGTGGACGCTATGGAATGTAGCAGATTTATGCGTCTTTGGAAATGTTAGAATCCGAGGAAATCTGCAAAGCGAGCAAGCACTGATTCGTAGTGATCCTCTTGAGGTAATTTCAAACTAAGTATCTCCCGCAGCTCTTCTGGATCCACATGGTCGCCCAAGGGCAATACCAACTCGGGATGCAAGAGGCTCGAGGTCATTACAATTAATTGAGGCCGCTCTCTGGACTCATCATCGATTGCAAATGATTTGAGTGAGCGATACGGGTAGAGATTCGTATCGATCCGCACGCCGCGATCGCTTACCTCAACCTCGCAGTCTCTCGGCTCCTTAAGTGCAAGGTAGCCAATTGAAAAACAGGAAAGCGCAATAACCAGTGCAAACAGAAGATTACCCAAGAAGATAGAAAGCACAACTCCTGCAATCGCAAGTACGCCAAGCGCCCAATACCAATCTGCGCTTCGATGGGTGTATTCATGCGTGGGCGCATGCCAGGCAATTGGGGAGAAGGATTCCGCCATGCGCATAAGTATACACTGACTCATTACGTACTTTCACTTTAATTAAGTTTTTTTGCGCAAGTGCAAATATATAACAAGAGTTCCCGGTGCTAACATAGGGATAGTCTCATATCACTACACAGAGTGGGGTGGAAGGGAAACGTTTAAAATATAAATTCAAACTCTTTTTCATGATCAACCAGACGTTTGTAGGTACTTTTAAATTTCCTCTAGTAATCTTCGTGCTGTTGATCGGATCTTTTTTTCTCTGGGTTCAACCAATCCATGCCGCGGGGGTACTCGTGTCGTGGGAAAAGACAAATCAAGTCATCTCAGGCTTTGGAGCATCATGCGCGTGGACCCACAGTTTGACTGAGGGCCAAGCAGACATGTTCTTTTCAACTACAAACGGCGCAGGCCTCTCACTCCTTCGCGCGCGCGTGCCTACTGATGGAACGATTGAATGCGGATCGATCATGAAGCAAGCTGCAGCTCGAGGTGCACGTGTTTGGGCGACGCCTTGGACTCCACCTGCTCCTATGAAAACAAATGGCAGCCTTACTGGCGGTGGCTCGCTTCTTGCGGGGAGCTTTCAAGCATACGCCGACTACCTTACCAATTACGTTACACAAGTTAAATCGCAGTACGGCATCTCTCTGTACGCTCTCTCAGTTCAAAATGAGCCGGATTATACAACAAGTTATGATTCCGCTATTTGGTCAGGCCAGAATATACATGATTTTGTCTTGAATAATCTTGGGCCTAATTTTGTTTCAAGAGGCCTCGCGACGAAGATCATGTTGCCTGAGCACTCTGGGTGGGATTTTAGTCTGGCAGAGGCAACTCTCTTAGATCCCTCGGCTGCTGCGTATGTTGGAATCATTGGTACCCATAATTACAATTATGGAAATGCTTCACCCTATAGCCTTGCACAACATGCAGGAAAGGAACTTTGGGAGACAGAAGTCTCAACGTTCGAAGCGTTCGATGGTTCAATCGGCAATGCACTTTTGTGGGCAAAGCGCATGAACGATTGGTTGACTATCGCGAATGTAAATTCGTGGAACTACTGGTGGCTCTATACGCTTAATGGCAATGACAACGAAGGACTGGCGGATAGTTTAATACATCCTGCAAAGAGGCTATACGTAATGGGCAATTACAGCAGGTTTGTTCGTCCGGGATTTGTGCGTATAGACGCGACAATGAATCCAAGTATAGGTATTTCTGTCTCAGCGTATAAAAACAGTGCAACGGGTGCATTTGTATTAGTTGCAATCAATCAAACAAGTAGTGCCTATCCACTCACCGTGCAAGCTGATACAGGACTGGGTTCACTAACGCCGTACACGACATCTGCAACTCAGAATCTTATAGCAGGATCAGCAATCGCATCAACCTATGGATTTTTTAGTGCATCAGTGCCAGCGCAAAGTGTCGTAACCTACGTTTCAAATGCCACGACACTACCCTCGGCTAATTCAGCAGCTCCAGCAGCTTTAACAGCCCCAACAAATCTTTCCTCTTCAGGGATTAGTTCAACACAGGCAAATCTTACCTGGGCTCCATCTAGTGATGCCAGTGGGGTGGCGGGATATGTTGTGTATCGAAATGGTGTGAAAGTGGGTATGCCAGTGGGGACCTCGTACCTTGATGTGGGGCTTACCCCGATGACGACGTATAGCTATGCGATTGAAGGATTTGATTTATCAGGGAACATTTCACCCAAATCAGACAGTCTCTTTGTAACAACACTCGACACACCTCTACAGCCTTTTGCGGTGGGAATGAAGGTTAAAACAACTGCACCAACTAATGTACGAAAAAAATCTTCAATCACTGCGAAACTAAACTGCACTATGCCAATAGGTTCCGTTGGTAAGATTGTTAACGGTCCTCAAAATAATGGTGGATACACATGGTGGAATGTTCAGTTTGATTCGGGTTGCTCTGGATGGACTATACAAAACAACATCTCCACAACACTTGTATTAATTCCTCCAATTCCTATCGCTAGACATTTCGATGCAAGCTCCACACTTGCTCGCTTGAGCGCGCAATTAAAAGATCTGCTGAATCAAATGGTGTTGCTTAGGGCGTCCTCACAAGCTGCATCGCTTGAAGCTCTACACTAGCCCCTTTACAGGGGCGCGCTGAGGATTCTCTTCGACTACGAAGTGCCGGAGACTCTCTCAAGGGCGCTTTAAATTCTGCGGAGAGAGATTCCCCCAAGAACATTTTTTAAAGTCGTCACTTTAAAAAATTTCACCACAAGGGTACTTCAAGTTTCTATGTCACCTTGTAACAAGAAACTTAGTCGCTCGGGCCTGCTCACGCGACCCGTTCTGCTGAGTGGGTGCCCGCGCTCGCTTTCGAATCTTCACAAGATGTACTCAGTACATCCTGTCTCTCCTACAAATTTAAAACGCCCTATCGGGCGCATTAAATTCTGCGGAGAGGGGGAGATTCGAACTCCCGGTCCCCGTAAAGAGACTCCTGTTTTCAAGACAGGTGCGTTAGACCACTCCGCCACCTCTCCCCGCGTGCACGTTGTGCACTATAACGGAAAGGTGGCTTCGGGTCTAACTAGTTAGCCCACCTAGCATCTATCTCGTTTTGCTCGATATAGATGCTTGCCTCCGGCATCGGATGAAAGGCAAAGCAGATTGCCTTTCATCCACTACTCCACCTAATGCCCGTCTCACTTCGTTCGACATCGGCACTTGCCTTCGGCATCGGATAAAACAAGAAGCAGTTCTTGTTTTATCCACCTCTTCTTTGTGAATAAACGTATTACCTACAACCAATAACCTACAACAGAAACACCTAAATTAAAAATGGATCATTGCTCGGAGTATGTTTTGAGTTATAGGTTATTTGTTATACGTTAAAGATATGCGCTATCTGGGTATTGATTACGGCACTAAGCGGGTAGGACTCGCACTCTCAGATGAGAGCGGTACCTTGGCGTTTGCGCACTCTATAGTGTCTCCGAGTGAGGCGCCGGCACTTATCGCAGCCCTTGTTGAGACAGAAGAAGTGGGGACGATCATTATAGGTAAATCGCTCGATCTTTTAGGTACGCCAAACCCTGTGCAGGTAAAAATTGCAAAATGTAAGGAGGAACTCGAAAAGCTCGTTACCGTACCTGTGATCTATGCCCCAGAATTTATGACATCAGCGCAAGCCTCGCGTAATCCGGCCGGAGAGTCAGCGCGGATCGCGAGTCCGCAAAAAAATAAAAACATGGGACCTGTGGACGCGTCTGCCGCAGCACTTATCTTGCAGGGATATATTGATAGAGTAAAAAACACCAATGGATAAAATCTCGTTCGATGATTTTAAGAAAGTGCAGATACGAGTAGGCGAAATTCTCTCTGTCGAAAAAGTTGAAGGCGCAGATAAACTACTGCGGCTTTCTGTGAGATTCGGAAAACTTCCTGACGTGCCGCAAGAGGGAGAAGTCGCGATTGATCAGAGTGTCGAGGCTCTTGAAGTAGTGCATGCAGATGAGATCCGTCAGATTGTTTCAGGAATTGCTTTGTATTTTCCTAAGCCTCAGGATCTTGTTGGCATAAAATGCGCATTTGCGTACAACCTTGAACCCCGCACCATCCGCGGCCTGCGCAGTGACGGCATGATCTTAGCCGCTACCGGGGACAACGGCGTCTTTTCATTGCTTCAGGTTGATCCGAATCTCTCCCCAGGAAGTGAAGTGCGCTAAGGGCTCTTATTTTTGCGTATATACTATACGCAATGAAGGCGTCGCGTCGCGATCCAGTACTTTCGCTCTTTCCTCTGCCTGCACTTTTGCGCATGGACGCTGGCGGTCTTGAAATTTCTGAGCACTCAATTAAATATCTCTCATTCACGAGCGGCGGAAAGTTTTCTCGCATCAAGGAATATGGAAACAAAGACATCCCGCAGGGGATAGTCATTGGCGGTGAGATAAAAGATATTGCGGGTCTTGCAGATATTCTTCGAGGATTACTGAAAGAAATTAAAAATCCGCGTGTTCACGTCTCTCTTCCAGAACAGAAAGGGTATATTTTCCGCATGAATGTGCCGCGCTCGGCAGAACTATCTTTGCGGGAGGCGGTAGAATTTCGCCTTGTCGAATATGTTCCGCTTGCGCCATCTGACGTCGTGTTTGATGCGGAAATAATTGAAAGCGAATCAACCGACGCAGAATATATTTTAAATGTCACTGCATTTCCGCGCTCCACCGTAGAGGGATATTACGACGCGCTCACTATCGGAGGCTACACTCCGCTGACGTTTGAGATTGAGTCGCAAGCAGCAGCACGCTCGGTAATTCCACTTCGTGATGCTGGAGTGCACATGATTGTTGATTTCGGAGAAACGCGCACCGCAATTGCAGTCGTACAGGCGGGCATCGTGCGATTTACCACCTCTCTTGAGCTTGCAGGAGGATCCCTTGGTGCTGCACTGAAAAAAGCGGGAGTGATGGACGCGGAGATTGAGAACACAAAAAACGATGTTGGCATTGTGGGAGGTAGGGGAGAGAAAGCTGACGGGGTACTCGCACCCATCGTCGCACAGTTGCGCACCGAAATTCAGAGACACTTCGTCTATTGGCATACGCATGGGGAATCCGTGGGTGCAAAACATGGATCAATAGGCTCCGTGATTCTCTGTGGAGGAAACAGCAACCTGCGAGGACTTCCAGAATATCTCTCAGCTGCGCTCCGTGTCCCGGTAACTGCTGCTTCAGTGTGGCAAAACGCTTTTCCACTTTCTTCGTATGTTCCTGCGATCCCGCTTAATCAATCACTGCGCTATGCGACTGTTGCGGGCTTAGCGCTTCGCTGTGGTATTCAATCAAGCTAGGTATGATTAATATTCTTCCACAAGAAGGGCGTGTGTTAGCAAGAAAGGAATATCTGCTCCGCATACTGACTGTGTCCATGTTGGCAGCAGCGCTTATTGCAATCGTCTGCTGTGCGTTATTGTTTCCTTCATATCTGATTGCAAACGGTGCGCGCCAGGACGCGCTTGCAGAGGCCTCAAGGCTTGAGGAAGCAAAAGTAAAGCGCGGGGAAACGACAACAGCGCCGCTCACGCTCGCAAAAGCCCAACTTGCGCTCTTCGCACCACTTGCAAGCTCAACTCCTCCTTCTGTGGTGCTAGCACTACTGCTCACTAAGCGAAACTCAGGTATCTCAATATCAGTTATTCAATATGATTCATCTTCTGGAAAAGTAACTATCTCAGGAATATCGGCTACGAGAGATAGTCTGCTCTCATTTTTTGAGTCGATCAAGGCTATTCCCGGGGTAGGGAACGCAAATCTTCCAGTAAATGATTTAGCTAAAAATGTTGATGCGCCTTTTTCCATAAGTATTAAATACACTGCTCCATGACAAGAAACCCCTCCCAGCTTGTTTTTGCAGGAGCATCGGTACTCATTCTTGCTATTGCACTTATTGCTCCCGTGTACTTATACATGCACATCAACTCAGCAAAGGCATACATCGATGAGGTGCAAAGCAATCTCTCAGCGCAAGCTCAGCTTGAGCGTACCGATTCGCTTACCAGACAAGCGCTGATTGATACGCAAAAAGAAAGAGATCAGCTCGACGCGCTTGCAGTCAGCAAAGATGGCGCAGCGAACTTTATAAGTGCGATTGAAAATGAAGGGAGATCGGTTGGAATCAAACTCGAGGTGGGCAATGTACTTATAACTTCAAAAGAGGGACTGTTTGATACGCTCTCTCTTAATCTGCAAGCTACGGGTGATTTTACGAGTCTTTCTCGTTTTTTGAAGCTGATAGAAACTATTGCGTACGCGTCCTCAATTAAATCCGTCGTGATTGAGCGCAAAGATGAGAAGAGCGGGCTCTGGACACTCACCGCCGCTGTGTCTGTGCCGATACATAAATAGTATGGATATCAATCTCAAAAAAATTCAGGAAAAGTTTAGTCATTTGACGCACCACTCAAGTGCGCTCCATACGCGTGCAATCGCTACACCCACACGCGACTGGAAAATTATTCTTGCGTGCACTGGGGTGGGGATTATATGTGCTGCAATATTTTCTGGTCTTGTCTATCTTTCTGTACGCGACACCGTGACCCCAGAGGGTGGGGTGGTGAGCGCGTCGGCTCGATCAAAGATAAGCGATGCAGAAATAAATAAAGTACTTTCTGCATTTGGGACGCGCGAAGTGGTGCATGGGCAAGTGCGTGCGGGGCTGGGCGGTCTCGTTGACCCATCGCGCTAAGTCCGTATACTCACAATGTTATTGCCCCTGTATAAAAGAAGACAGTATATACAGGGTCTTCGTTCGGAAATTATGTGAACAAGTTCCCGCAATGTCCCTCGTTTGCCCCTGTACCAAGTACGCTCTTGGTGCAGGGCCTGCTCTCGGGAACAATATGAATGTATTCTTATTGTGTCCCTCGTTTGCCCCTGTAGTTAAATGGATATAACTGCGGACTTCTAAGCCGCTATTGTTGGTTCGATTCCAACCGGGGGCACAAAAGACACAAAATACCTGCACTGCTGCAGGTTTTTGTGCTTTTGCGCCGGGCGCAGCGATGTTTTGTCAGCAGACAAAACCGCGAGCCGGGGTCGAGAAATTTTATTTGTGACGACAAATAAAATATTCGTGACCACCAGACACAAAATACCTGCACTGCTGCAGGTTTTTGTGCTTTTGTGCCGGCCGGACGCATGTCGCTTTCAAGCGACTGCGGAGGCGGGGCCCACAACTCAAACTTTGTGACGACAAAGTTTGAGTTGTGGGCCACAAGGTGCCGGTCAACAGCTAAAGACAATTACCAAAAAATATAGTACGGTACACTGTGTTACATAGGGGCGATTAGCTCAGTTGGTAGAGCAACCCATTTACACTGGGAAGGTCGCAGGTTCGAGTCCTGCATCGCCCACAAAAGACACGAGATCTCCCCTGCGGGAGATTTCGTGCTTTTGTGGGAGCCACAGTGATGTTTTTGTTTAAGCGAAGCTGAAGGCAAAAACCACGAGGCGGGGTCGCGTAAAATTTCCGTCAGGAAATTTATATGTGATCTACACATAGTGAACGCAAAGCGTACAAATTTATTTCTTCCTTCTCCTTTCCTCAAAAACCCTCTACACTGCAAATATGAAATTGGCCCCAATAGTCCTATACGAAGATCCCGATGTGGTTGTCATAAACAAACCAGCCGGCCTTATGGTGCACCCGGATGGAAAAACCAAAGAGGGGACGCTCGTTAATTGGATTGACAAGAAGTATCCAGAGATGGACGGGGTGGGGGAGCCTTTGATACTCGCAGACGACACTATTATAGAGCGTCCAGGTATCGTACACCGCTTAGACCGCGACACTTCAGGCGTTCTGATTCTTGCAAGAAGTCCTAGAGCGCACGAGTTGCTTAAAGAGCAGTTTATGGATCGCGGTGCGCATAAAATATATAGAGCATTTGCATATGGAAGCATCGCGCAAGAGCGAGGAACGATTGATAGGCCAATTGGAAAAAGTAGAACAGATTTCAGACAATGGTCTGCGTCCCGTAACCCACGCGGTCTTATGCGCGACGCACGCACAGATTTTAGAGTGATTGTGCGAAGCCCCTTGGCAACCTATCTCGAACTTTTTCCACTCACTGGCCGCACACACCAGATTCGTGTACATCTTAAAGCCATACAGCACCCCGTTATTGCCGATGCGCTCTATGCAAACGGCAGGCCATCGCTATTGGGGTTCAAGCGCTTAGCACTCCACGCGCTTTCATTGAGATTAGTTCTACCTTCGGGTAAGGAGGCGACCTTTGAGGCGCCGCTTCCCCAGGAGTTTATTGAGGCAGAAAAGGAACTGAGGGCAGGGCTCATATAATTGCGCCTCGTATAGTGCTGTGTTAGAGTACCTCGGCATATGAAAAGCCAAGTTTTAATTTCCCCAGTCAATATGGAAGAGCGCAAAAACCTCGGAATCCGTTCCGGGGACACTGTTCGCGTCTGGCAGAAGATTGAGGAACTTAAAAAAGGTAAGGCTGCTAACAAAAAAGAAATTACAACAAAAAACGTGCGTCTCCAGGCATTTGAAGGATTGGTCCTTGCTGTTAAACACGGCACAGAGGCGGGAGCCACTTTTACCGTACGAAAAGTAACTTCAGGCGTTGGCGTTGAGCGTATTTTTCCTCTCTACGCGCCGACTATTGATAAGGTAGAAGTACTTCGCCGAGCACGTGTGCGCCGATCGAAGCTCTATTACATTCGCGACAAAGCAGCTCGCGAAGTTCGCCGCTCAATGCGTCGAACAAGAGCCGCTGAACCGGTTGCCCTCGACGAAACTCCATCGTCTGAGCCTCAAGCAGAAGCTGCAGAAGCATAATCATCAGACAAACTCCGGCACTCGCCGGAGTTTGTGTTTACAGAGGGGAGAAATAGGTTAGTATAGGTCGTGTTCCCACCCATGCCCGGGTGATGAAATTGGTATACATGCAGTCTTGAGGTGACTGTGCCGAAAGGCGTGGAGGTTCAAGTCCTCTCCCGGGCACTAATAAACAAATGACCCCAACACGAAGTGTTGGGCGATTTTGTTTATTGCCCGGGAGAGGACTTGAAAGCGAGCGCGGGCACCTTCTCAGCAGAGAAGGTCGTGCGAGCAGGGCCGAGAAATTTTTGCTTGCGACGGCAAGTAAAAATGTTCTTGGCCAAGCCTCTCTCGGGCATAAAGCATAAATTGCCGCTCTATTGCGGGACATTTGTGTCCCGGATATGAAAGCAGTACAATTTTAGTATTAGCAATAGATATAAGTACAGCCCATTTATATATGAAGAATTCTAGTGCAGAGGTCAATTATCAAAGCGGTAAGTCGACGATCACCATAGTGGTTATCGTTCTTGTAGTAGGTGCGCTAGGATTTTGGTATTTCAGCAATCAATCAAATAAGTCTGCGACACAGTCAAATACTGTAGAAGAATACAATCCTCAATTGAATCCAGTAGACTTTACGACCGATATCACAAACAAGTTTTTTAGTGTTGCACCGGGAAGAAAACTTGTGTACGAGGCAAAAACGTCTGAAGGAATCGAAAGAATTGAAATAACTATTGAAAAGGAAAAGAAAAACGTTGGAGGTTTTGAAACCCTCGTGTACCGCGACCGTGTGTATAAGGGTAATGTACTTGTTGAAGACACGAGAGATTATTTAGCGCAACAAAAAAGCACTGGTGATATCTGGTATTTTGGAGAGGAAGTAGATAACTACGAAAATGGCAAACTAAAAGACCATCACGGAACTTTTCTTCATGGAACGGATGGCGCAAAGGCGGGCATCTGGATAAAGGCGCAGCAGACTGTCGGAGATTCCTTTCGCCAGGAGGATTACAAAGGAGTCGCAGAAGATAGACTTGATGTCGTTGCTGTAGATCAGACCGTCAAGACAAAAAACGCAACCTACACAGGATGTGTAAAACTATACGCATGGTCTCCGCTTGATGAAAAAGCTAAAGAGAACAAGTACAACTGCCCTGGCATTGCGGCTGAAGTCTTGGTCGAGCATCTCGTCGATAATAAGCGTACCGAATTAATTAGCTCCACTCCATAAGTGAGCGTGTACTAGCGAGGAGTCTTATCATGGAAAAGAAAAAACCGGCGCTTGCGCCGGTTTTTCCATCGCTATGTCTAGTGATGGTGATGATCGTGCCCATGATGACTGTGGATCTCTCCAAAGCGAGCGTGCCAGAGGATATACCCCGAATTGAGAAGGGCGATTGGAGCAATGAACCACATTGCGGCAATCTTGTCCCATGCGGGTGCACCTAAAAGCACTGCAATGCCCGCCAGTAAAACACAGAAGCTTGTAGCGACGTCAATACCCACGTGCAGAACCTCTCCTTTGCCAGTAATCGTTTTCCATTCACTATGGACGACGATAAACCGAATAATAGCGACGGCACTAGAAGCAATTCCCAACACTATCATTTGTACTCCTGAGCGGGGCACATCATTGTGATGAGATGCGTCGACCCAAATAAGCACGGCTGCCATCGCAAGCAAAAACGCTTGAGAATATGCGCCGATTCTGCGGACACTCGATTCGTTTGATGTCGGGCGCAGTGCAATCACAGCGATGATAGCCGAAATCAAACTTTGGCCTCCGTCGAAGAAGAGGTGTATAGAATCCCCCTCACCCGCAATTGATCCGATGATTTTCGCAAAGATGTATCCAACAATGCTGCCCGCTCCTGCGAGTGCAGCAGAAACAAGATAGCGATCCCGCTCGCACTGACAGCTTATTTGTATCTCAAGCGTAAGTGGACACCAGGGCAAATGAGCCGATGAGAACATCTTCTTTCCCCTCTGTGGGTTTATGAATCTCTCTTAGAGATACTAGGGTAGGGGCAAGGAGTCAATCCATAGACTAAGAGCCCGTCCCTTGCTATAACAAACGAGTTCGACACAAATCAATATGGTGGCTATAGTTTAGTGGTAAAACTCCGGTTTGTGGAACCGGTATCGAGAGTTCGATTCTCTCTAGTCACCCCAAAATACAAAACAGCCACCTCTCGGCGGCTGTTTGTATTGAACAAAAATAATAGGGCCTATTTATTTGCAGCTTCCTCCACGTGCTTCACGATGTCATCAAGACTCCAATTGGTTTTAACCAAGTAGCCCTCAATGTGCATCTCAACGCCGCGTGCAACATGATCGAGATTTTCTAGCACGGTGAGCATAATAACTTTAGCTGACTTGCCCCATGCGTCTTCGCGCATATTCTGTAATACCTCCCATCCGTCCATTTTCGGCATCATCACGTCGAGCAACACTACGTCCGGGTGTTGCGCGAGTGCTTTTGTAAGCCCATCTTCTCCGTCCATGGCGCCGTCTGCTTCGTACCCGGATGCATTTAATTTATCTACAAGCACCGTGCGCAGGTTGTCATCATCATCAATAACAAGCACTTTCTTTTTATCCGCCATATAATTTTTTTACATTGTTACTATAAACGTCGATCCTTTATTTTCCTCGGAAGTGAAGGTAATGTGTCCCCCGAGCGTTTCTGCAATAGAGTGTACCAGATAGAGGCCTAGCCCTGTGCCCTGTGTTTCACTGAGCCGTAAGACATTCTCCGCTCTGAACATTTTAGTGAAAACTCGGCCCTGCTGAGTGGCAGGGATTCCATATCCGGTATCTGAAACACTAATGCGCGGCTCATTACCTGTCTGCTCAAGAGTAATTGAAACAGTGCCACCCTCGGGAGTGTATTTCACTGCGTTGTTTATCAAGTTTTGAATCACAATGCGCAACAATTTTGGATCCGTCTCAAGGGAAGTAAGCGCGTTGTTGTATTGGCGCACAATATGTAATCCTTTCTTTACAATCTGCGGCCCTACCTCGCTTAGCACACTCTCCGTAAGTGTCTGAACATTTACTGCTATTTTTTCAATCGGCAACTTACCCATATCAAGGCGGGAAATGTTCAAAAGGGTATCAACGAGATCAAGCATATTTCGATTCACCGCATCAAGACGCTCAATATACTCTTTCTGTTTATCCGAAAGTGGGCCCGCACCGCCGCTTAGGATCATATCGAGATACCATTTAAAGGTTGCCAGAGGCGTGCGCATTTGATGCGAAGCCAAAGAAACGAATTCTGTTCGCGCCTGATCGAGCATTTTTTCCTCGGTGACATCAATAAGCGTTGCAAGGCCCGTTCTCTCGTGTGTTCCTGGCTTATGCATATCCAGGAGAGATAGCGAGACAATGCGCACGCCATTTTTTTTGGTAGTCATGTGCAATTCCTGTCGATCGATCGGAACATTCAGTTCATAGTATTTGGCGAGTTGATTAGCTTTCTCCCTATCTTCTTCGGCAACAAAAGAAAAAATATTCGCACTCACGATTTCTTCAGGCTCAACATTAAAAAAGCGAAGTGCAGCTTTGTTTGGGTCCTGTATCTCGCCCAAGGGCCCAAGGGTGAGGTAGGGAATAGGGGAGGCTTCGTAGAGGCGTCTAAACTGCTCTCGCGAGAGTGCCATAGAACGCGCGTTATTCCACACCGCTAAGTCAACGCGTGCGCGCGATGTGAGTGTCATATACACGATCAGTGAAATTAAAAAACTGATTGCAACAGCAGCTGCAGCAGCTGCGTATGTCTGCAGGAGCGCTGAGGAAGGAGCCCCAACGAAATAGGTTTGGGGGTGTTCAAAAAAATTAGAAGTGGCGTACAGCACGCCAAGAGTAACGACAAGAGAGACGCAAAGCGCAATTGCGGCGGAAACGAGGTAGCGCGTAACCGACTGATCTACGGGCATACGTATTACTTGGATTGTAGCATTCAAAATCTCCTCAACAGACGAGTTATGGAGCGTTTTGGGGAGGGGCTTGACAAATATCGTCCACTCGTGTATAACCCTTATGTAGTTCTTTACATATGAGTAAGTGTATGTCCTTATTTTCGGGACGGCCATAGACCAAAAACCTTTATTTTTTTAGAGTTTTTTGGTCTATGGCCGATTCCCGGCTGTAGTTCGTAGCCCAGAAGGGTACGAAGCAACCTAGCAAAATATAAGAATAAGATAATGAATAAGTTTTTTGCCTCGGTCTCGGCCATCGCTTTGGTGGCCGCACTCAGCTTGTCGGCTCCGGCGTTCGCAACGGGAGGTGGTGTCGGCGGTCCGTCCGCGTCCGCAAGCGGCATCGGCATCGGTTCTGCTACGTCGAGTAACACCAACATCAACGCCCTGTCCGCAACGGGTGGCGCTGGCGGTGGGGGTGGTGCCGGTGGAGCGGGCGGTTCTGGCACAGGTGTTGGCATCGGTGGCTCTTCCAGCGCGACCGGCGGCAACTCCGGCGGCAATACGCAGTCCACGAGCTTCAACAACCCCTACGGCGTTCTCTCGGGCGGCACCGTGGTGTCGGCGCCGGGCAACGTCGCGATCGGGGGTGAATGCCATGTCTCCAGCTCCGGGTCCTTCGGGATCGGCGTCGGCGTGATCGGTCTCAGCGGTGGCGCGGCTTCTTCGAAGCCGACCATGCAGTGTGATCTGCAGAAGAGCTACTCCATGCTGATGCACCTCAAGGGGCAGTTCGGTGGTTATGCGGTTCTGATCGATGGTGGCTACACCATCGATCAGCTCTTGCTGAACATCGGCTCGCAGATGGTCGGCGTCAACAACGGCAAGGCGCCGGTTGTTCAGGCCTCAGCGCCTGCGCGTGCGCCGGCGATGTCGGCTTCGGTCAACCCCTGCGCGGGCCTGCCTGCGTCGCAGTGCACCTACCAGCCGCCGCGGTAGTCTTCCGGCAAACAGCACCAATTTCGGTGCACGAATCACGACCCCCTTCATCGCAAGATGAGGGGGGCTTTCTTTTACACAGGTACCTCATCTATTTATAGATAACGACGCGCTATACTGATGCCCATATGGATATCACATTATTTATTGCTCAGTTCATGGGCTATTTTTTAGCAATCGTGGGCGCAACAATGTTATTGAAGAGAAAGATCGCAGAGGATGCGATTAAAAGCGCACTTAAAAACCGCGGCACCATGTATGTCCTCGGACTTCTCGAGGTTGCAGCTGGAATTCTTTTGGTGTTGGCTCATCCAAGTTGGGATACGCTGATGGATAAAAGCGTCTCACTCCTAGCCTGGTTTTTATTGCTTGAGGGCGTGTTCTATCTAATTGCAACTCAGAAGCAAGCAATGATGATTCTTAAATTCTTCCATCGCGAAATGGTCTACTACGTCATCGCTTTTGCGTATGTTGTTGTTGGTGCTGGTCTTGTACTTAGTGCGTAGCATACTGGTCGTATGAGATTTCTTGCAGGTCCTATTCTTGTTGCAGTGGCAACGCTCGGGGCGGTTTTTTGGTGGGGAGGGCCTCAAGCCCTGCTGTTGGCCGCACTCCTCTCTGTCCTTGAAGTAACGCTTTCGTTTGATAACGCAGTGATTAATGCAAAAGTGTTGCGCGATATGGATGCGCGCTGGCAGCAGCGGTTTCTTACATGGGGGATACTCCTTGCAGTTGTGGGGACGCGGCTCGTGCTCCCGATTCTTATTGTTTCAATTGCTGCAGTGGCTTCTCCGTATATGGTGGCAGTGCTCGCTGCAACAAACCCCGAAGCATATTCTCGCTTATTGCAGGATTCGCACGGGCTCATCGGCGCTTTCGGCGGGGCGTTTCTGATGATGGTGTCGCTTAAATACTTTTTCGACCACTCAAAGGATGTGCACTGGATCAATCATTTGGAATCACGCTTCGCGTCTTGGGGAAGAATTGAAGCAATTGAAATTGCATTTGCGCTTCTTGTATTAATGGCGGTTTCTATTCTAAGCGGGGGGGAAGGACATATCATCGAGGCAGGCATTGTCGGGATTGTGCTTTTTGTTGCGATGGAGGGTATCACAAGCAGCCTGTCAGCAGCATCAAGCGCCGTCGTTCGCAGTTCAGCCGCGCTCTTTGTGTACCTCAACATTCTGGATGCGGCTTTTTCGTTGGACGGAGTAGTCGCAGCATTCGCGCTTACATCTTCACTTCCTATTATTGTTGCAGGGCTTGGTATTGGTGCGTACTTCGTGCGTTCGCTAACGCTCTTTTTGGTTCGCAATAAAACACTTGAAACTCTGGTGTATCTGGAGCACGGCGCTCATTGGGCAATCTTGGGACTTGCGCTCTCCATGCTCGCAGGACTTGTGGTGCATATTCCTGAAATTGTTATCGGTTCCATCGGGCTTATTTTTGTTGGGCTCTCGTATTATTCCTCGCGCAAAGAAGCCGCACGAGCAAGTGTCGCAAGGTGAGCCAATGGTAGAATGGCGCTATGAGTGATCGCAGTCAGAGAGGAAAGAATTTTTCGCTTGCCGTAACCGGGTGGGTGGGGTCGCCGATATCAGTTGCGATGCACACCATTCTTTTTGTTGGCAGTTTTCTTATTGCAGCGTTTGGTTTTATTGATCTTGATCGCATGCTGCTTGTTGTTACGACGCTCGTGTCGCTTGAAGCCATCTACCTCTCCATTTTTATCCAGATGAGCCTTAATTATGCCAATGAGAGCATTGAGGCGGTGGAAGATAATATTGATGAGATACAGAAGGACGTTGATGAGATTCAAAAAGATGTTGATGAGATTCAAGTCGACGTGGATGAGATCCAGGGAGATGTTGATGAAATTCAGAAGGACGTTGATGAGATAGAGGAGTCAGAAGAAGCAGATGAAGTAAATAAAAATGCACAGAGTGTTGCACTCGAGGAAATAAAACAAGGTCTCTCCAAGCTCATGAGTGATATTGAAAAAATAAAGCACTAGTCTGGAATATGTTAGAGGGCGCACTATACAAAGCGTATGAAATTAGAACCACGAGGATTTTTTCAGGACTTTAGAGACTTTGCGATGAAAGGCAATGTCATCGATCTTGCAATCGGCGTCATTATCGGCGCAGCGTTTGGAAAAGTTGTCTCGTCTCTTGTTGCAGACATCGTCATGCCATTTCTTGGCGTTGTACTTGGATACGTCGATCTCAAGCACCTCAAAATTACATTCCCAGGGATAGGCGAGAATGTTGTGCTTACCTACGGCGCGTTTCTGCAGAACTTGCTTGATTTTGTAATTGTCGCATTCGCACTCTTTCTATTTATTAAGACCATGAGCCGTTTGAAGCGCCGTTTTGAGCGCCAGCAGAAAATAGGAGAGGTGCCAAAGGAGCAGGATATCGCTCTGCTTGAAGAAATTCGTGATCTATTAAAAAAAGACCGTGCAATATAGGCGGCCTGTGCACTATATAAACTAGAGTGATATAGTTTTTCTATATGGAAACAACACCAACAACGTCCACTGATACTAAACAAATGTTCTCAACCCCAGTTGCAATAGTGATTGCGGGCGCACTTGTTGCAGGAGCACTGTTATATGCACTTGTGTGGGCGCCAAAAAATTCTGGAAGTATAGGGACCAATCCTGACGCGAATCAAGGCACTCAGGCAGTAAAAGGAATTGCTCAAGTAACAGACAAGGATCATTTCAGGGGGGATCTAGGCAAAGCAGAGTTCGCGATGGTTGAATACTCCGATTTGGAATGTCCATATTGCTCATCATTTCATCCGGTCATGAAACAGCTCAAAGAAGAGTACGGAGACAAGGTAGTGTGGGCGTACCGCCATTTTCCGCTTTCACAGATCCATCCGCAAGCGCTGTCTGCTTCGGTGGCATCAGAATGTGTTGCAAGCGCCAAAGGTGAAGATGCGTTTTGGAGATTTATTGATGGAATATATGCAGATCAGGCGCAGATTGGCATCGCGCTGTTTAAGCAGCTTGCTAGTAAAGAAGGCATAAGTGGGCGAGATCTAGACGCATGCATAGCAAAACAAGACACTGCAAAGATTGAAGCGCAATACAATGAGGCGATCGGGGCGGGCGGGCAAGGGACCCCATATACGGTCATCTTGGATAAAGACGGCAAGACAGTTGGCACATTCCCTGGTGCGTATCAATACAACCAGGCAAAGGCGCAGATTGATGCGCTCCTGGCCTCGTAGGAGTCACGAAGCCTCCTTGGGCTCGTTTAGATTTGCAACCGAAGTATCGGTGTATTAATAAAATTATTATCCTAAAAGCCCTAAAAGCAAAGTATTTATGGAAGTATTAGCGGGTGATCAAGGGCGAGTGCTTAGACGCGTAGCGCTTGTAGTGCTTGTTCTTTTGGCTCTATTTCTCGCAGTAAAATCAATCGCAGAGATTAAGCAGATTAAATACATTGGAGGCGGTGTTATGCCTTCAAATACAATTGTTGTACAAGGCGATGGCGAGGCTTTTGCAATTCCAGACACGGCGCAATTCAGCTTCTCAGTTGTTGAGAAAGCCGGAACGGTTAAAGCAGCGCAAGAAGCAGCGACAAAGAAAATGGATGCAATCACTAAGTATCTTAAAGATCAAAAGGTTGAAGATAAGAATATCAAGACAGTCGATTACTCGGTCAATCCACAGTACGACTACATCAGCGAGTCTTGTATTGCAGGTATGCCCTGCAAGCCAGGCCGTCAGGTGCTCAGTGGCTATGAAGTTCGTCAAACAATTCAAGTAAAAGTAAAAGATACTCCAAAAGCAGGCGAGTTACTTACCGGTATCGGTGAGAAGGGCGCGTCAGAACTTTCAGGCCTTACCTTTACCGTTGAAGATGAGGATGCCCTCAAGGCGCAGGCACGCGGACAGGCGATTGATAAAGCAAAAGCTCGCGCAAAAGAACTTGCAGACAAGCTTGGCGTATCTTTCGTGAGAATTGTCTCCTTCAATGAAAATAGCGGCGGCTACCCTCCCTACTATGCAAGAGATGCATACGGCGGAGCTGCAGAAAATCAGACTAAGGCGGTATCTGCACCAGAGGCGGCACCGCTTCCAATGGGGGAGAATAAGATTGTTTCAAACGTAACGATTACTTACGAGATTCGTTAATCTTAGAGTGTGCGAAAAAGGCAATTGTCATCCCAATGGGATGACAATTGCCTTTTTCGAACTTCAAAGTATTGTATCGGTAGTTTCATGAGGAGGGTCATAGAATGGCGGACGCTATGCAGGAACTTGATTCTGCGATTTGCCTCATTTTGGAGGCAAGTGAAGAGTTGAGAGCGAAAGACCCGAAGCACGAGCTGTTGCAGTTTTGTGAGTTGGGCCACCTCTCAGAGGAGTTCAAAGCGCGGTTTGGACAAGGGCATATCTCAAAAGTTCTTACCGGGACAGAATTCGAAGTTGCGGGGATGTATGCCAATTATCACCGCGCTCTCGAAGCGGCTACAGATTCAAAATAACGTTTGAAGTCGCCTGGCAGTAATATTGTCAGGCGATTTTTCTTTCTTGACACCCTCAGCTCTACGGGTTAATATCTACCTCAAGACATGCCCCAGGGGGCTGTTTTTTAATCCAAAGAATAGATAGCTAAGACTTACATACGTATGTGGCTAATAAATTACCTTCGTGAAGTTCGTGCAGAGGTTACGCACATCTCGTGGCCAACGCCGCGCCAAACCGCTGTGTACACCGCACTTGTGCTCGTGATTTCAGTCGTTGTTGCAGCGTACGTTGCTGCGCTCGATTATGGATTCTCGTATCTTCTTAAATTGTTCGTTTAACTTTTTACACACGTATGGCAAAACAAGACGCAAGCATCGGACGCAATTGGTACGCGATCCACACCTACGCTGGATACGAGAACGCAGTGTTGCGTAATCTTAAGCAGCGCATAGAAACGATGGGCATGGGAAACAAGATTTTCCAGGTCATTGTTCCAACTGAAAAGAAAATCAAAATCAAAAGCGGTAAGCGCATTGAGGAAGAGGAGAAGGTGTACCCGGGCTATGTACTCGTGGATATGATTGTTGATGATGGTTCATGGAACGTGGTGCGCAACACGCCGCGCGTCACTGGATTCGTAGGCTCCGGCGTCAACCCTGTCCCCTTGGAAAAAGCAGAGGTGGAAACCATGCTTTCCCGGATGGCGACAGACACTGTTAAACACACCATCGACTTCCAGATTGGCGAGGCGGTAATCGTTAAGGAAGGTCCGTTTAAGGAAGTTGAAGGAAAGGTTGGAGAGATTGATGAGGAGCGCGGAACCATTAAGGTTCTCGTGTCGATGTTCGGACGCGAAGTGCCGGTCGAATTAGACCCATCTCAAGTCTCCCGCATATAGTTAGAGCGTCTCTCAAACTTGCGAATAAAACCTTAAAAGTGTAGATTCACCAAACACATATGGCAAAGAAAGTAATCAAAAAGCTCAAACTCCAAATCCAGGCAGGGAAGGCAACTCCAGCGCCTCCAGTTGGCCCTGCGCTCGGCCAGGCCGGCATTAACATTGGAGATTTCGTCAATAAGTTCAACGAAGCTACTCGCCCAATGATGGGAGATATTGTTCCAGTTGAAATCTCTGTGTACGAAGATCGCTCATACGACTTTGTCCTCAAAACTCCTCCCGCAACCGGCCTTATCCTCAAGGCGGCAGGCAAAGATAAAGGCTCAGGAAAGCCAAATACTTCAAAAGTAGGAACAATCACAATGGCTCAAGTGCGCGAGATCGCCGAGAAGAAAATGACAGACCTCTCCGCAAAAGACATCGAGGGCGCAATGAAAATCATCGCAGGTTCCGCACGATCAATGGGGATAGACGTAAAATAGGAAACATCGAAGTAAAACAAAATAAACGAGAATGAAACAAAAAACCGCTCAATGAGCGGCTTTTTGTTTATTCCCGCTCAAGATTGACCCACGCATATTTCAAACCGTCTGGCGTCATCCGACCTTCTCTAAACGTCTCTTTTGTAAATTCTTTTTCAAATTCTGGGAAATAGGCATCGCCCTCTTTCACATCATCGATAAGTGTTAGATACAACTTGTCTGTAACGGGAAGTGCTTGTTGATATATTTGTGTACCACCGCCGATAAAGATTTCTTTCTCATCTAAACTCTTGGCTAAATTAATTCCTTCGGTGAGTGAATGTACTACTCTAACACCCTCATATGTCCACTTATGATCGCGAGTGATAACAATATTAGTGCGCCCAGGCAGAGGCTTTCCAATAATAGCCATAATAGATTCAAACGTCTTTCGCCCCATCACAACTGGGTGGCCCATGGTGAGGCTTTTGAAGCGCTTGAGGTCGTCAGATATATGCCACAAAAGCTGGTCATCCTTACCAATCACATGATTGTGTTGATGATCTCTGCCAATTGCGACAATAATACTTACCACTGGACGCTGCATAAACTCAGTATATGGGCTCCTTCTACATTTGGAAAACATATCTAAAATACATATTCGAAAAGCAAGGTTGGTTAATGAATTACAAAAGAAATAGAGGGTTTCATATAAATATCTATAGATATTTATATGAAACCCTTAGAAGGCCATGACGAGATTACGAAACCAATAGGAAATCAAGTGGGAGACATGGGAAGACCAATCAGACCACACTTATATCCAAGCGTCGTCTCAAAGCATCAATTGAGGCGAGGTATACTACGCAGATGCAAACTTTTGAGGTGGAGATTAAGTCGCTTTTGGGAGATAGTGATCGTGCAGATGCGCTCCGCGCTCGAATGCTCGAACTTGATCCTTCAACTTCGCTTACGTCAAAAAATACTCAGCTTAATCACTATTTCACCGGGGGATCGCTCGCAGAGCTCGCCGATGCCGTACGTGATTTGATTGCTCACCAATCTGCAGTCGTTCTCGCAGATCTTGCTTCAAGGGCAAAAAATTTTTCTCTACGCACAAGGCAAAAAGACAATGAAGTCATTCTTGTCGTAAAAGCATCAGTCGACGACACTACATCCTCAAACGGTATTTCGCGCATGGAGTTTGAAGAGACAGTCCCTGTTTCCCTTGCAGAACTTGATCAGCGCCTTCTTGGTGCGGGATTTGTATACCAAGCAAAGTGGTCCCGCGAGCGGGAAGAGTATCTTTGCCGTGGCGCAAATGTGTGTCTCGATCGGAACGCGGGCTACGGCTACTTGGCGGAGTTTGAAAAGGTAATTGAAGACCAGAGCGGGGTGGAGCAGGCGCGGGACGAACTTCGACAATTAATGCGTGATTTGGAGGTTGATGAACTTGAACAGGCCCGCCTGGAACGCATGTTTGAGCACTACAATTCAAATTGGCAGGACTACTATGGCACCGAAAAAATCTTTATTATTGAATAAAATGCTCGTTTGAAGCTAAAATACAGATATGTTCCTCTCTGACGTAGATATTAAGAAGGCAGTAAAAGACGGCAACATTACGCTCGAGCCTTTTTCTGCGAGCCGTCTTCAGCCTGCGTCGTACGATATATTGCTTGGCAATAAATTTACGATGAATGATGCGCACTCGACGCATTACGTTGATCCTGCGCGCAAGGTGTATGCAAAGACAACCGAGGTAACCATCAAAGATGGTGCAGAATTTATTCTCCACCCGGGCATGTCAGTACTGGGTGCTTCAAAAGAATATTTCGGTTCGCATCACTTTTTAATACAAGTGGGAGGCAAATCATCTCTTGCGCGTGTTGGTCTGATGATTCACAACACGGCGGGCATTATTAACCCTGGTCACTTTCTCAATATCGTTTTTGAGATCACCAATCAGAGCAATGTACCGATTATTTTGCGCCCTGGAATGGAAATCGCTCAGATTACTTTTTCCATGCTCTCTTCGGCGCC
>Ga0163144_10008071_pt1 | contig 22859 bp, 21 predicted proteins | sample OliLak19BULKMAT1_FD_123175 | JGI IMG/M metagenome (GOLD analysis project Ga0163144, IMG submission 123175) | Freshwater microbial mat bacterial communities from Lake Vanda, McMurdo Dry Valleys, Antarctica - Oligotrophic Lake LV.19.BULKMAT1 | ecosystem: Environmental > Aquatic > Freshwater >...
ACCGAGGCGCGGCGGCGGGCGGCGGGCAGGCCGCGACGCGCCGGCCGGCCCTAGCGTGGTCGGCGATCGCGCCGTATGTTTGCCGGATACTCGACCGAGCCCGATTGAAATTCCTATCCTGATGTCATGCCCATGCAGCGGCCAGCCATCGCGCGATTGCGCGGCGAGCGGGGCGGTAAGGAGGGCGAGGAGGAGAGCTGGGCGCATGGGGTGGTTGGGCGATTGGGCGGTTGGGCGGTTGGCCGACCGCTGACGGCTGCGTCATCCCTCCTGGAGAAACTGCAGCACCATCACTTCTTCCCGCCTGAGTGCGCCGGTGGGGACAATGCCGCAGCTGGGCCCAGAACATGAGGATACCTGGGCACCGCACCGCTGATCAATTGCCACCGACTCAGGCCCAAATGACGCTCGGCTGACGGTGGGGAGATACCTTCGCCGTTGCCTGAAGCCGAGGAAGCCGGGTCACCATTTCGAGGTTTGAGCCTTTTCGGTGTTCCATCGGGAAGGTACGGGTCGGTGAGCGGGTCAGCAAGGTGGCTTCGGGCATAGGACCCGGGGTTTTCTCTGCTTCTCGCCCTTCATCATTCGGCGATTCCGAGTCACAAGGACGGCGTGGCCTCAGGATGCCCAGGACGACGCCTCTTTGGTGGCCCGCCCACGGTGCCCCGGGCAGTTCCACTCCGCAATACGCCCGATGTCACAGGGTTGCCCTAGCGTTCCTCTTACCATCGGAAGGATGCTATCGTAGCTTGGCAATGACTGCCTGCCTATCAACTCTGGAGATTCTCCGTGGCCGGAATGCGGTTGCCACGGTGGGCCTGATCCGGGTCGATGCGCGCCAGGCCGAGGTGTGGACATGTCGAGTGTTTGTGTCAACAGTCTGTGCCGGAACGGCGCAGGTCCCGCTTGAGCGCGTCATGCAATCGCGCAATTCCGCGCGTGATGGGCCGATGTCGCGTGGTGCATTGTTTGCGTTAGGCTCCGCACCGCCTGGCACTCTTCCAAGAATGGGTTTCCGTATGATGCGCTCGCGTGGAGTGATAGTCGTGCTGGCGCTGGTGGCGGGTGCCGGGCCTCTGGCCGGACAGCAGGCGGTGCTGCCGGCTGCAACGACGTCTCTGGTCCTGGCGCCGGGCGATGTCGTCCGGCTCAAGATCTGGCGCGAGCCGGAGCTGTCGGGCGATTACCAGGTCAACGAGTCGGGGACCGCCGTCTTCCCGAGGATCGGCGTGGTCGCGGTGCAGGAAATCACCACCGATTCGCTCCAGCGGTACCTCGTCACCACCTATGAGGCCTATCTGCGCAACCCGGCGGTCGAGGTCACGGTGCTCCGCCGGGTGAACGTCCTCGGCGCCGTGCGGAACCCCGGTCTCTATGAGGTGGACGCGACCAAGACCGTCGCCGACGTCATCGCCGAGGCCGGCGGCGCGACCGGCGAAGGCAACCTGAAGCGGGTGGAGCTGCTGCGAGGCGGCAGACGGGTGTCGGTGCTGCTGACACAGGAGGTCCGGCTTGCGGATGCGCCGTTGCGGTCCGGCGATCAGCTCTTCGTACCGGAGCGCAGCTGGTTCAACCGCCACAGCGGAACTCTTGCGGCCGGTTTCCTGACGGCGGGCGCGATCATCACCGCTGCGCTGATCCCGAGAAATTGACCCCATGAACGAGCCGATGCCATCGGAGCTACCCACCCTGCCGATCACCCGGCCGGAGGTGTGGGACCGGTCACGGGACGACGTCTGGGGCGAGCTGCTCGGGTTCGCACGCCGGCACCGGCTGCTGGTGACGGTGACGGTGCTCGTGAGCGTCGCGCTGGTGGGGACGTACACGATGCTGGTGCGGCCGCGCTACGAGGGCACCGCCCAGCTCCGCATCGAGGGCCAGGAGATGAATCTGCCGGAGCTGCTGCGGCGGGTCTCCCAGGACAATCAGATCGCCACCGAACTGGAGGTGCTGAAGAGCCGTGCCCTGGCCGCGGAGCTGGTGGATTCGCTCGGCCTGCGCATCCAGGTTCGGTCGCCTCGCGCCGCAGTCCGCCATGAAATTCTCGCCAGCGCTTCGGTGTCCGGAGCCGATACCCTGCATCTCGAGCTCTACATGAGCAGCCGCGAGGAGTTCGTCGTGCGGCGACTACCTGACCAGGAGCTGCTCGGTACCGCCAGAGTGGGTGAGGCCACGACGGTGGGCGGCGTGACCTTCGTGCTCGCTCCGGGCGCGGCCCGCTTCAACCGTCTGGAGCTGGCTGTGCTGCCCGCGGGAGCGGCAGTGGAGGCGCTGCAGGACGCGCTCAAAATCGAGCGGGCAGGGCGGGAGGCGGATATGCTGATCATCGGTTACCGCGACAGCGATCCGGAGCTGGCCCGCGAGGTGCCGAACCAGCTCGCGGCACGGTTCATCGCGAGCCGACAGGCGGCGCACCGCGTGCTCGCGAGCGACGCGGTGGCGTTCCTGCGCCGTCAGGTCGACACCGTCACCATCCAGCTGGCCACGGCGGAGACGGCGCTGGAACGGTACCGCACCGCGACTCGTTCCGTGGCGCTCGATGAGGAGGCACGGACCCAGGTCGGCCGCCTGGTCCAAGCGGAGGCCGAGCGGGGCCAGATTGCGGCGGAGCGGGAGGCGCTCGCGGCGCTGGTCACCCAGGTGCGTGCCGCACCAGCGCCGGGGAGCGGTGAATCGCCCTACCGCCGTCTGATCGCCTTTCCCACGCTGCTGCGCAACCAGGCGGCCTCGGAGCTGTTGCGCAACCTCGCGGAGGCCGAGGGTCAGCGCGCGGCGCTGCTGCAGCGCCGCACCGAACGGGATCCGGACGTGATGGTGCTGACCAGCCGGATCGCTGAGATCGACGGGCAGGTTCAGGCCATCGCGGAAACCTACTTGCAGGGTCTCTCCAACCAGGTAGCGTCGCTCGACCGGGTCCAGGACCGCTATCGGGCCGAACTCAGCCGGCTCCCCGAGCGAGAACTGCACCTCGCGCGGCTGGAGCGGGAACCGGCTGTGCTCCGCGACATCTACGGAATGCTTACCACCCGTCTCAAGGAGGCGGAGATCGCCGAGGCGGTCCGCGACCCGAGCGTGCGGGTGGTGGACCCGGCAGTCGTGCCGGAGAGGCCGGTCTCGCCCCGACCGCTGGCGAACTTGGCGGCCTCGCTGATGCTCGGGATGCTGGTCGGCACCGGGCTGGGCCTGACGCGGGACCTGAGCGATCGCTCGGTCCGGAGCCGGCGCGATGTTCACACCCTGACCGGTCTCACCGTGCTCGGCGTGATCCCGCGGTTCCGTTCGGCCCGGTCCGGCCGGAGTAAACGCGGCGCCCGGCGAGTGCCAGGCACGGCGGCGCCCACGGCCCTGGCCGGGCACTCGGCCCTCGGCCGACTGCTCCGTCCCGGAACCGGCCGCGCCGGTGCGGCGGTGGAACGGATGCTGGTCACCCGGCCGGGAACCTCCGGCAGCGTGCTGGAAGCGTACCGGAACGCGCTGGTCAACCTCGCGTTTGCGTCGCGCGGACGAGTACTGCGCACCGTGGTCATCGCGAGCCCGTTGCCGGGCGAGGGAAAGACCCTCACCGCGCTCAACCTGGCGCTGACCGCGGCGGGCCGCGGCAACCGGGTGCTCCTCATCGACGCCGACCTTCGCTGTGGGCTGGTGAACGTCGCCCTGGGCCTGCCGCGGGAGCCGGGGTTCTCCCAAGTGCTGCGCGGAACGGTCTCGCTGGAGCGGGCGGTGCGGAGCTTCCCCATCGGCGAGGCAGCCAGGCTCGATGTGCTGCCCAGCGGGGAGCCGCTGGCTGATCCGGGGCGGCCGTTGACCTCCGTGACGCTGGGAGAGGTGCTGCGGCGAGCCGCGGAGCTGTACGATCTGGTCATCGTGGACGCGCCGCCGGTCAACCTGCTGGCGGATGCGTCGCTGTTAGGCGCGGCGGCGGACGGCGTGCTGCTTGTTGCTCGCGCCGGGGTGACCCGGCTCGACGCCCTGCGCCACGCTGTGGAGCAGCTCGACGCGGCCGGGACCAACCTGATCGGGGTTCTGCTGAACGACATCGACATCCGGCGGGATGCCGGGTACGACGCCGCGTATGCCTATCTGGACCATTCGCAGTACTACCCCGCACCGACTGCCTGACGCGCCACCATGACTACGGGGATCCTCACCGCACCGGCGGCGCCGCCCACCGCATCCCGCGATACCGGAATCGCGGGACCGTCGGCGAGCGGATGGATGATCCTCGATGTCACGCTGGCGATCGGTGCCGTCGGCGCGACCCTCGTGATCGCCAACCTCGGCCACATGCCGGCTGGCTGGGCCGCCTTCCTGGCGCTCAGGGTATCGGTGAAAAACCTGTTGATCATCGTCGGCTTCGCGGCGCTCTGGCCGCTCGTGCTGCGGTCGGCGGGACTGTACGAGCCGGGCCGGCTCCGCACCGGGAGGGGGGAGGCGGTCCGGCTCCTGGGCGCGTGTGCCATCGGCACACTGCTCGCCCTGGTCTTCCCCGCCACCAGCCGGAGCGGGGCGATCCGACCGGATGACATGGGGCTCTTCTTCGGAGCGAGCCTGATCATGACCCTCGCGGCGAGGAAGGGCACCCGGCGGCTCAGGCGGGCGGTGCGGGGAGAGCCGGTGCGGCGCGTGGTGGTAGTGGGGAGCGGGCCGCTCGCGCTCCGGATCTGCCGCGGGCTCCAGGCGGGGGACGCGCAGGGAGACCTCTCGACCATACTGGGGTTCGTGGACACCGCGCCGCAGCCGCACCTGGTGGAGGCCGGCCTCAGGCACCTGGGCGGCGTGGCCGGACTCGAGCGGCTGCTGATGACCGAGGTGGTGGACGAGGTCTACCTGGCGTTGCCTTTCAAGTCGGGGTACGCTGAAATCCAGACGGCCATCCACGCCTGCGAGAGGGTCGGCGTACGGGCCTGCTACCCCACGGACATCTTCCAGGTGAGCCTGGCGCGCGCGCGCGGGCTGCTGCCGGCTGCGCGGCCGGTGATGACGATGGAGGTGGCGCCGGATGACGCGCGGCTGGTGGTCAAGCGGGTGCTGGATGTGGCCGGTGCTCTCGTGGCGCTGATGCTGTTCTTGCCAGTGATGTTCGCCGTCGCCCTCCTGGTCAAACTCACCAGCCCGGGTCCGGTGTTCTTCGCCCAGGAGCGCTACGGCTTCATGAAGCGCCGGTTCCGGATGTACAAGTTCCGGACGATGGTGGTGGACGCGGAGCGGCTGCAGGCCGTGCTCGAGGATCGCAATGAGGCAACGGGGCCGGCGTTCAAGATCCGTGACGACCCACGTCTCACTCGCGCCGGTAGCTTCCTCCGGAGAACTTCGCTCGACGAGCTACCCCAACTTTGGAACGTACTCGTCGGCGAGATGTCCTTGGTGGGCCCGCGACCAATGGCGGTCCGAGATGTTGGCCGGTTCGATGAGCCATGGCTCATGCGGCGGTTCAGCGTACAACCGGGGCTGACCTGCCTTTGGCAGATCAGTGGACGGAGTAGTCTCGGCTTTGACCAGTGGATCGCGCTCGATCTGGAATACATCGACAACTGGTCCCTGACGCAGGACTTTGTCATCCTGATGAAGACGATACCCGCTGTCGTACTAGGCGTCGGGGCCTCGTGATTTCCGTCGGCGCGAAACGCGTCTTGACGACAGGTGCCAGCTTGGATGCGGTGACATTACCGGCACTTCACGCACGCGCGATACTCGGTATGCGCACGGACGCCACCTCCTATTCGGACGCAGCGACGCGCGTCCTGACTTGGGCCAGCTCCGGGGAATCGCGCTACGTCTGCGTTGCGAATGTGCACCTCACGATGGAATCGCACGACTCCGACGAGTATCGCACGATCGTTAACGGAGCCGACCTCGTCACTCCAGATGGAATGCCGCTTGTCTGGGCCTTGCGTATGTTCGGTGTGGCCAGCGCAACACGGGTCGCTGGCTTCAAGCTGACGCTGCGCGTTCTGGAGTGCGCGGCGGCGGAAGGCGTGGCGGTCGGCTTCTACGGTGGGAGCCCGGCGGTGCTGCGGCGTGTGGTTGACGAATGCGCACAACGTTTCCCGACGTTGCGCGTGGCTTATGCGTACTCGCCTCCGTTTCGCCCCCTCATGGCTGAAGAGAATCTGGCAGTCATCGCGGAGATCAACACCTCGGCGGCGAGAATTCTCTTTGTCGGGCTCGGCTGCCCCAAACAGGAGCGGTGGATGGCGATGCAACGGGGAACGGTGAACGCGGTGATGCTCGGCGTCGGGGCGACGTTCGACTTTCTGGCCGGGATGAAGCCGCAGGCGCCCGGTTGGATGCAGCAGGCCGGCTTGGAATGGTTGTTCCGTCTGGCCACCGAGCCGCGTCGGCTGTGGTGGCGATATGCCTACCACAATCCCCGCTTTGTTGCCCTGCTCGCAGAGCAGTACTTCCAGTCGAAGGTCTCATGACACAGCAACGCGACAGACGAGCACTCATCACGGGCATCACGGGCCAGGACGGATCCTACCTCGCAGAGCTTCTGCTCAGTAAAGGATACGAAGTGCATGGTGTCATCCGCCGTGCCTCGACGTTCAATACCGGCCGACTTGACCATCTGTACGCCGACCCGCACGAGTCACCTGCGCTCCACCTCCATTATGGAGATCTGAGTGATAGCCGTGCTGTACGGCAGATCCTTGACGAGTACGACCCGCAAGAGGTCTATAACCTCGGTGCACAGTCGCACGTCCGCGTCTCCTTCGAACAACCCGAGTACACCGCGGAAGTGGTGGGAATCGGTACGTTGCGTGTGCTCGAGTCGGTTCGGGAACACAGCGCGCGCACAGGTACGCGGGTCAAGGTATATCAGGCCGGCTCTTCAGAGATGTACGGCGCGGCACCAGCACCCCAGGACGAGAACACACGATTCCATCCGCGCAGCCCGTATGCCGTCGCCAAGGTTGCCGCGCACTGGTTCGGCCGCAACTACCGCGAAGCATACGGACTCTTTGTGTCCAACGGGATACTCTTCAATCACGAGTCACCCCGCCGTGGCGAGACGTTCGTCACGCGGAAGATCACGCGTGCGATCGGGCGGATCAAGGAAGGATTGCAGCAGAAGCTCTATCTTGGCAACCTGGATGCGCGCCGAGACTGGGGGTTCGCAGGGGACTATGTCCAGGCGATGTGGCTGATGCTGCAGCAGGACGAGCCTGACGACTATGTCGTCGCGACCGGCGAGTCACATTCCGTGCGTCAGTTCTTGGAGCTGGGATTTGACTATGCCGGGCTCGATTGGCGGCAGTACGTGGAGATCGACTCGCGATACTTCCGGCCGAGCGAGGTGGACCACCTGGAAGGGAACGCTTCAAAGGCCCGTGCGAAGCTCGGTTGGTCGCCTAAGGTCGGATTCACCGATCTTGTCAAGATGATGGTTGACAAGGACGTGGAGATGGCCAAGCGCGAGCGTTCGCTTTCCGACTCGGGGTATCGCGGCGCTTACCAGGACGCGAATACGCCATGAGACCACATGACCCGGTATTCGTGGCAGGGCATCGCGGCCTGGTAGGGTCCGCTCTGACGCGGCGGCTCGAACGCGAGCGGTACGATCACCTTATCCTCCGTCGTCGCGAAGAGCTCGACCTGCTTGATGCAGGGGCCGTTGCGGCCTTCATGGCCGCGGAGCGTCCGCAGTACGTATTTGTGGCCGCGGCCAAGGTCGGCGGGATCCTCGCGAACGATACGTCGCCGGCCGACTTTATTCGTGAGAATCTCGCGGTTCAGCTCAATCTCATCGACGCTTCGTATCGTAATGGAGTGAAAAAGCTGCTTTTCCTTGGCAGTTCGTGCATCTACCCCAGACACGCGCCCCAGCCGATCAAGGAGGAGTACCTACTCACTGGCCAGCTCGAGCCGACGAACGAGGCGTACGCGGTCGCGAAGATCGCGGGTATCAAGCTCTGCCAATCGTACAATCGTCAGTATGGTACGAATTACATCAGCGTAATGCCGACAAACCTCTACGGCCCCGGCGACAACTTTGACCTGAACAGCAGTCACGTACTCCCGGCCCTGATCCGCAAGTTCCACGATGCGAAGGAGATGGGGAGTCCTACGGTCACGGTGTGGGGCACGGGCACGCCCTGCCGGGAGTTTCTGCACGTCGACGATCTTGCTGATGCGTGCGTCTTCCTGATGCAGCAGCACGATGGGTCGGACATAGTCAACATCGGGTACGGATCGGATGTGAGCATTCGTGAGGTCGCCCTGCTGATCCAGGAGGTTGTCGGCTACGAGGGAGAGCTGGTGTTCGACACTTCCAAGCCGGATGGTATGCCGCGCAAACTGCTCGATTGCTCGCGTCTGGCGGCTCTCGGCTGGTCGCCCAGGATTCCTCTCCGCGAGGGAATAGAGCGCACCTACGAGTGGTTTCAGTTGCAGAGCGCGCCGGACACGTCCACTTGCACCGCTTCCAGGGGCTCTGAGGCATGAAGTTTTCTATCGCAACGCCAACCCGGAATGCCCTTGAGAAGCTGAAGCAGTGTGTCGGTTCCGTCCGTGGGCAACATGGTATCAACTACGAACATATCATCCAGGATGCATGCAGCACCGATGGAACACCTGGGTGGCTTCTTTCGCAGAGCGCTCTGGTGGCATGCGTCGAGAAAGACTCGGGCATGTATGACGCCATCAATCGTGCGTGGTCGAAGGCTTCTGGACAGGTGTTGGCGTGGTTGAACAGCGACGAGCAGTACCTGCCTGGCACGCTCGCTACTGTGGCGAAGGTATTCGACCAGCACCCTGAGGTGGACTTCATCCGTGGAAACGCCATCATCGTCGATCGGAATGGTGCGGCGATTGCGGCTAGGCGCGACATTCGGCTTTCAAGCCTGTATATCGCCAACACCTTTCTAAACGCCCATTCCTGCACCCTCTTTTTCCGCAAATCCCTGTGGGACGACGGCCTGGTGCGATTGGACGAGAAGTATCGGTACGCAGGTGACATGGAGATGATTCTTCGCCTATTGCGCGCTGGCAAGCGCTGTTTCCACATCAACCAGTACTTGGCCACCTTCATGCTTGACGGATCCAATTTGAGCTGCCATCCCGAGATGCTGAATGAAGCCGATGACGTTCAACGTCGGTACGGGGGAGCCGCATCTCCTATGGTACGGAAAGTGGTCACTGCCTGCCGATATGTGGAGCGTCTGTTCAGAGGGTCTTACCGCAAAGTGTCCCTCTCGTATGATTTCGCCATCGACGAACTTCCGACCTATCGTCGTGTGACTGCTGTGGCGGTCCCCGGTTCTTATAGGACGCGTTGAGGATATGGAGTCCAGAAAGAGTCGCTAACCTAGGTGTCGTCTAACACGCATGCTCAGCCACCGGTGGACCCCTTGACCGTTGAATCGTCGTGCATTGCGCGATCAGTTGACGATTCCCTGGGCTTCAAGCTGGCGATGCGTCCCTCGTCGGCCGTGGTGGTACGCGTCCTCGCTGCTGGACTTTCATTCTTGCTCGGAGTTGTGGCTGCGCGGGTCCTCAGCGTCGCTGACTTCGGCGTCCTCAACCTACTGTCCGCTGTAACGAGCATCGGTGTTGTTGTCGCGCTACTTGGGCATGAGGACCTTGCGACGCGCAACGCAGCCATTGCTACTGCAGTCGGGGGCGCTCAAGGCCTCGGCAGGTACCGGAAGAGGGCCACTCGCGAGATCCGGATTATGGGTCTATTGGCCTCCACTGTCGGCGCAGTAGCCTATTACAAACTTGGCCACTCCGGTAGATCCGGTGGTTGGATCATCCTTGCTGCATTCGCTGTCATCCTGCTCTGTGGCGCGCGGACTCGTCTCGCCCAAAGTCTTATACGTGGTAGCCACTATCCAGCTCTAGCTCTGATTCCAGATGGGATCATGAGGCCTGGTCTGGGCATCTGCCTTGTCTTGATCCTGGCAGCAGTGGCATACAAGAGCCTCTGGTCTGTCGCGGTGGCTTTGGCTATCGCCGCAATCGTGGGGCTCTTTGTTGCCCTCAACTTGGAAGACAGAATTGTACAGCTGGAGGGCCCAACCCGCGAGACCAGTCTTCCCACAAGTCACTTCTCTCCGAAACTCTTCACTTCGTCAATCCTGGGAATCTGTGGAACTCAACTGGCACTATTACTAACAGGTCACCTGACAGGTTCTACGCCAGCCGCGCTCTATGCCACAGCCGATCGGATCGCCTCTGCAACGGCGCTGGTTTCACACGCGCTCTTTCTCGCAATCGCTCCAGGGGTATCGCGACTACACACTATCGGCGATTTCGTTGGCATGGCACGTCTGGTGCGCACCTACACGCGCGTTGCGGCAACGGTTACTGGTGGAATGGCCTTAGCAATCGGACTGCTGTCTGTCCCGGTTCTTACGCTGTTCGGTCCAGCCTATGCTGGAGGAAGAGGTGCGCTGAATATCCTGCTGCTTTCTGCGTTTCTTAATGCGGCTGCCGGGCCCACTGGCATGATTCTGATAATGACGAAGCATGAGGGGCTCCATGCCGGTGCGCTGGGAATCAGCCTGTTGTGTCAGCTGGTTATTGCATGGATTGTGATCCCTCGGTATGGCCTGCTCGGTGCTGCGGGCACTGCTCTCAGCTTCACCCTACTCTGGAACGGCCTTATGTTATGCGCAATTTGGAAGCGACTTGGGCTGCGACCGATACTGGCCTGGGCTTAGACATGACACAACTGAACGTCCTTCTTCCAGCGGCGGCGGTAGTGCCGCAAAGGGCGACCGTCCTGCGCGCGTCGCCGGATCCGGTTGCGGCGGTGCGATGCGATCAGCGCCACGTTCCACCGGTCGGCAAGCCGCACATCGAAGGCGTCGCCATCGTAGTCGTTATCGTCGACCAGGTAGGGCGGGAACGTCGGGAAGAACGCAGCGTCGAGGGTGGCGTCGATCAGCGTGACTTCGGCAGAGGCAACGTTTGCGATGCCGGCGGCAAGAGGAAGAGTAGCGCCCTCTGCCACTGCCATGATCTTGATCGCTTTGTCTCATGTGGTTTGCCCGACGCAGGCGCCCCTTCCGTCGCCCCGCGGAGGTGGCATCGATGAAGCCTTCCCGCAGATCGAGCCCGCCCCGTACAGCCAGATCTCCCGCCAGCGCGCGGAGCACCTTCGTTCTCATCCTGGCACGGACCCACTGTTGAAAGCGCTGAGCGCACATCTGAGACGGCGGGTAGCGCCCCAGCAGGTCCGCCTATGGCGCGCTAGTCTGCAGGGTCTAGAGGACCCATACGACGGCGTGCGCGTCCGGCCATGGCCTGCCCCGGCACGTCCTCGTTCGCTCCGCGCAGGGCTACAACCGATCCACGACGGCCCATTGGTCGTCAGTCGAGTCCATGGCGCGCGCGCTCCAGGTGGCGGACCCCCAACCTAGGCCATTCTCCGTGACACGTGCCAGGATGTATGAGACGAGTGCTACCACGCCGGCTAGCGACATTGGCAAGCCAGATATTGCGCAAGAAGGAGGGGGGAGAGGTATGCGGCTGACCGCTTCCGCTACACGTGAGAAACGGGGAAGGGTCGACCTCGACCCGGTGTTCGGTCTATTCGTCCTCTTCATGCTAGTTGACTTATGCCTCGTCTTGGACCCATTCAATCCGGGCTTGTACGAATTGCGGCTTCGCCGCGACTTGGGCCCGGTGAAGTACACAGCACTCTGGGTGGGGCTCGTTGCATGCGGTCTCGCGGCCACGGCGTTCCGGGGAGCAATACCCCGGACGATATCTTCTGCCATGTTGACGGGTTGGCCGCTCACGTTGCTGGCAACCTATATGCTTGTCGGATCATTCTACGCTCGATTCGTGTTGCACATCAAGGAGACATTTCTCCCGGAAGCCATGGGGATGCTCGGGTTTCCTATTGCCGTGATCTTATTGTCTGCTACAAGGAGGCCAAGTCGGTTCATCGCAAGCTTTTTCTGGGCTCTGTTGGCCGCAAGTCCTTATGCGATGGCATGGATCATCCGGAAACGCGTGGAAGGCGGCCAGGCCTTTCACGAGGAAATCTTCCTCATACTGCCCATCGCCGTCTACTTCTTCCACGCTAGTAAGAGTCGGTGGTTCGCTTGGCTCATCCTACTCAGCATGGTGTTTACTGGTCTCGCGACGAACAAGTTGACTGGCTACGGGACCCTACTCTTGACCATTCTATGTTTGCTAGCTCCGGTTGTCACCAAGGCCCTACGGCGCAGTCGCCTCGGCGAGAGGGTGGTGGTCCTTTACACCCTTTTCACGGCCCTTCTCCTACTTGCTGGCGGGGGAGTATTCCTCTACCTCAATCGAGAGCAATACCTACCATCAGGCAGTCCGGACGTGCGCCTGCGGACCTACTCGGCGGCATTGCAAACGTTCCTTTCTAGTCCGGTGTATGGGGATGCGTTTGCTGGGCCAACCACTCAATGGCTTGTGGGCCTTCACGTCCTGGGAGAGCCTCACGTCGTAACACACAGTGATCTGCTTGATATCCTCTCGCATGGTGGAGCAATTGGATTTCTCCTGCTTCTTGTGGGACTGTACCGGGTTCTCTCTCCTGCATTGCGGGGAGGGGCAACCGCGTCATCGATTAGAAGTGCCCAGGAGCACGGGCTGGTCGCCGTGGTAGTCTGTGGCACATTTGTGGCCATATTCAACCCGCCATTCTTGGACCCCCAGATTGGGATACTGTTCTGGTTTGCTGCTGGGGCGTTGGCGGCGCTCCATGCCAGTGATGAGGCACGTTGCGCAACACAGCGAGTCCGGCCCAGACTGGTGGGTCCAAGAAGCGCGCTTCGTTCGACACGGAACTGGTGATGCAAGGGCTACGATATTGGTGTGTCTGCTATCTCGCGAGGCACGAACTGCCCTTCAGGGCGTACTACGGACTACACCGCGATTGCTCGAAACTGGTGATCTCGCAGGAGACGGATGTGGTGATTGAGGGCTTTCCGCGGTGCGGCAATACTTTTGCAGCAATTGCATTCGCGATGGCTCAGTCAGAGCCCGTGCGGCTTGCACATCATCTCCACGCCCAAGTGCAGATCCAGAAGGCGATCCAATGGCGAATCCCCGTGCTCGTTCTGACGCGAGATCCGGTCAGCGCAGTCGCATCTTTCGTAACGCGCGAACCGGACGTCACGGTCAGTCAAGCTCTCATCCAATATGGACGCTTCTATCGGTACGTTCTGGCCTGCCTGGAGAACGTGGTGATTGCCGATTTCCATGAGATCACGACCAATTATGCCGCAGTTATCCAACGGCTGAATGCGCGTTTTGGCAAAGTGTTCAAGCCCTATGCGAACTCTGAGGAGGAGGATGCCAAAGTATTCGCGTCCATCGATGCATTGAATAAGGTTGTCGAGAGTGGCGACTGGTCCAAAGCGGCACGGCCTCTGTCTGTGAGAAAGGAGTCTCTCGACGCTGCGGCTCGAAAAGTCGCGCTCCATCCCTTGGTTCCCGAGATGACAGATCTTCACCGCCGGTTTCTAGCGCAGCCCATGCCTTCACGGTAATACTGTGACAATTGTCGACGCTAGTTCACGAGAGGAAGCGGAACGACAAACGGTCTTCACCATGTCGTGGGATGACGGGCATCCAAATGATTTGAGAGTCGCAGAGATGCTGGCGCAATATGGCATAAAGGGCACTTTCTACGTCCCGATACAAAACCGTGAAGGCCATCCAGTCATCCAGACACAGGTTCTCCGGCAGATCGCACGATTACATGAGATTGGCAGTCATACGTTCAGCCATTGTTATCTCAACACGGTCTCACTGGCTGAGGCAGAGCGTGAAATCGTATCGGGAAAGGCCGCGTTGGAGGATCGCCTTGGATGCGCAGTGTCAGGTTTCAGCTACCCCGGTGGGTACTGTCGCAGTTCCCATGTAAGTCTCGTCAAGAGGGCTGGTATCCACTACGCCAAGGGGATCGAGAATTGTCGGACGGACCTGTGCTTCAAGAAGTTGTGTATGCCCACGACCCTGCAGTTGTATCCTCACACACGGGCAGTCTATGTTCGCAATTTCCTCCGCCAACGTCATTGGACGCGTCGTGCACGATTGTTGTCGCAGGTGTTGCGGAGCAAGGACCTGTTGACGCGGCTTCTTGCATGCCTTGACTTCGCACAGACCCAAAGTGGGGGCCGAATCGTCCACTTCTGGGGCCACTCGCGGGAACTTGAAACGACTGACAGTTGGGGGGTGCTAGAAGAGGTCTGTCGATATGTGGCGCAGTGCCGATTGATTGTCCCGCTCGATAATGGGCACGTGGCGCAAATGGGCTTATGTTAGCCGTTCCAGTGGTCAGGGGCGGGGCACCGGCACCGCCCTTTCGGGTGCTGATAGTACACAACGCCTATAGACACCGGGGCGGTGAGGACAACGTTGTTGACGCTGAGATTGAATTGCTGCGTCAGCACGGCCACGATCTGGAGGTGTATCGCCGTCACAACGACGACGTGGCCAGGATGCCAGCGGCGAGCCTGGCATTCCAGACGATTTGGTCACACCGCACGACTTCTGATATTGCTGCCCTCATCAGAGAGTTCCGCCCCGAAGTCATTCATGCGCACAACACATTTCCGCTGGTGTCTCCCTCCCTCTATTGGGCGGCCATGCGTGCGGGCATCCCGGTTGTGCAAACACTTCACAATTTTCGCCTCATCTGCCTCCAAGCGATGCTGCTACGGGACGGTCGTGCATGTGAGGACTGCATCGGTAAGGCGCCTTGGCGCGGGGTTGTCCACCGCTGCTACCGGGGTTCCACGATGGAGTCGGGAGTACTGGCGGGCATGCTCTCCGTCCACCGTGCCTTGGGCACCTTTCGTGATCATGTCACACGGTACATTGCGCTGAGCGAGTTTGCGCGCAAGAAGTTCGTGAACGGAGGGTTGCCTGAACGTCGCATCTCAGTAAAACCTAACTTTGTCGACGTACCACGCCAGCCGGCATCGGTACGGACAGGCGGGCTCTTCGTGGGAAGGCTGTCTGAGGAGAAGGGCATCGATGTCTTGGTGAGGGCGCTCGCATTGTGCCCGGGATTCACTTGTCGCATGGTGGGTGACGGGCCAGAGGCACATCGTGTTCAATCGCACATGGGTGCGGTGGCCCTTGGGTGGAAATCGCGCCAGGAAGTCCTCGACGAGATGCATCATGCACAGTACCTGATCGTACCCAGTATCTGCTATGAGAACTTCCCGCTCGCGATCGTGGAGGGCTTCGCGTGCGGCCTTCCTGTTATTGCGAGCCGGCACGGAGCCATGGCAGAACTCATTGCGGAGGGGCGTACAGGACTGCTTTTCACCGCTGGCTCTGCCGAGGATCTGGCGACGAAACTCAGGTGGGCCGAAGCGAACCCCGAACGCATGCAGGAGATGGGACGGAACGCGCGCAGCGTCTACGAGGCCAAATACACCCCGGGTGAGAATTACATTCAATTAAGAGCCATATACGCTGCGGCGATCGCGTCACATCGGGGAGGACATTTCTAGCAGAAAGCCCGAGTGCTCAGGCGGAGGGCGGCGCGGGGGGGGGAGCGGCAGCTGCACGATCACATGGTTACACTGACAGCAATATTCGCATCATCCAAGCACTTACGCACCCTGAACTCTTTTCCTCAGACTGCCATACCGCCGCCTCTACTTGGACGAAAGTATTGTTTCTCCGTTGTGGCGGGCGCATAAAACGCCTACGGGTGGGCCATGATCAAGCGCCTCATCTACGCGGCGCCGTCCTTGTGGAAGGTGGAAAGGCCAGCGATGTGTATCAAGTCCCCACAAGATCGCCGCTCCACCCTGCGAGACGATTTCACTGAGAGCCTCACAGCTGGAATTCACCCAAACCGGTTGGTGAATACGTAAGGCGCCCTGCCGACGATTCAGGCGATTCTGACGTTGCTTTCGAGAGCACGGGCAACCGGTGGGATTCGGATGCGGTGGCTGGACGTGTATCAGACGCTGACGCACGACACGAAGCGGCAGGCGGTATGGCGAACCGGGTCTAGCCGATCACCCAGCGAAATGTCTGCAGTTTGCGGGTCACGGCCGGAAGGGTAAGCACCGTTGACTTCAGTTGTTGATCAATGTCCGTGACGCGACGCATTCAGGCTCGATCACGGGCTCATCTCTTTCACTTCACGAGGAGAACAATATGAAGAGGGCCGTCGTATGCGGCGCAGGAGGCTTCATCGGAGGTCACCTGGTGAAACACTTGAAAAATGAGGGCTATTGGGTACGTGGAGTTGACATCAAGGCTCCAGAGTTTGGCCAGACCTCGGCGGATGAATTCTTGCTGCGCGATTTGCGAAAGGAGGAAGACTGTCGGGCGGCGATCGATGTTCTTGGGGCCTCGCCCGACGAGGTTTACCAACTCGCCGCAGACATGGGTGGCATGGGTTTCATCCACTCGGCGGAGTGCGAGATCATGCACAACAGTGCCCTGATCAACATCCACATGACGAGCGCGTGTGGCAACGCCCGCGTGCCGCGCTACTTCTTCTCATCGTCAGTTTGTGTCTACCGAGATATGAAGGCTGGTGAGCCGGAGCTTTCGGAAGATGGGGCCTATCCCGCCATGCCCGATAACGAGTACGGCTGGGAGAAGCTCTATGCCGAGCGTATGGCAACCGCGTTTGAACGTCACCATGGCATGGTGGTTCGGATTGCCCGTTTCCAGAACTGCTACGGTCCAGCAGGTACTTGGCAGGGTGGCCGTGAGAAGGCGCCTGCGGCAATTTGTCGGAAGGTCGCTATGACGCGGGATGGAGGTGAGGTTGAAGTCTGGGGCGACGGCACGGCAATTCGATCGTATACATACGTCGATGATATGGTGGACGGCATCTACCGTCTGATGCAGTCGGATCTTCAAGGCGCGGTGAACATCGGCTGTCCCGAATACGTAACGGTGGATGAACTGGTTAACTGTGTGGCAAAGACGGCAGGAAAGAGAATTCACATCAAGCACATAGCAGGTCCAGTCGGCGTCCACTCACGTAATTTCAGTAATGAGCGTATCTACTCCCTCGGGTGGAAACCCAACTTTCCGCTGGAGAAGGGAATCGCGCTGACGTATCCATGGGTGGAGCAGCAGGTAATCAAGGCGAGACAAGAAGCGTAATTGCCGGTCCCGCTGAGCTTGCTCCGAAAGGTGTGCAAAACGAGGAGGCCAAAGTTGCCTTCCAGGGTGCGAGCACCGCCTAAGTACCCCTGGCCGGCACACAGGGGAAGTGCGACCTTCAGGCGACTGACGTTGGCCCCGTTTGCAGACAGGTCACAGCAGGAAAGACGTCACGACGAGGAGGCCCCATGCGGAAGTCCCGCTTCACGAAGTCACAAATTGTTGAGATCGGAGTTGCCCCGGCGGTCTTAATCGTTTATCGCAGTGAGTCCACCACCCCGACGGAGAGGACGACTGCAGCCGATCGTGAGCCAACCGGTGACCGCCCCCAGCCAACGGCCATCAGCCATCAGCCGTCAGCCGTCAGCCGTCAGCTGCCAGCGACGAGCTTCCCTGCAAAAACTGCAGCACCATCACTTCTTCCCGCCTGAGCGCGCCGGTCGGGCGTTCACGACGCTTGCCTTCGGCGGCTGGCAGGACGGGAGCGGTTCGGCCCTCGAAGTATGCGGCGAGCAGGGCAGGATGGACATAATACTTGCGACAGACCGCGCGGGTGTTGCCCAGTCGCTGGGCCACCACGTCGATGGCGCGCACCACGTTGCGCTCGGCTTCCTTCTGACTCGATGCGACGTCGAGACGGCGCAGCTCGCGCGCGGCGAGCATGGTACCGGCCCAGGTACGGAAGTCCTTCGCGGTCACGCTGGCAGACGTGATCTCCTGCAGATAGCCGTTCACGTCACCCGACGACACCGTCTGCCGTTTCCCGCTGGTGTCCAGGTACTGGAACAGCTCCTGGCCCGGCAGGTCCTGGCAGCGCTGCACGATGCGGGCGAGCCGCCGGTCGCTGATCGACACCGAGTGACTGACACCGCTCTTGCCCCGGAAGGTGAAGCGCATCTCGTCGCCTCGTACCTTTACATGCCGCTCCCGCAACGTGGTAAGGCCGAACGACTTGTTGTCGCGGGCGTACTCGTCGTTGCCGACCCGGATCAGCGTCTTGTCGAGCAGTCGGACGACGGTCGCAAGGATCTGGCGGCGGGAAAGATCAGGGGCCCGCAGGTCGCGCTCGATCTGCTCGCGGATCCGCGGCAGAAACTCGCTGAACTCGAGCATCCGGCGGAACTTCGACTGGTCGCGGGCCTCGCGGTACTCCGGATGGTAGCGATACTGCTTGCGGCCACGGGCATCGCGCGCCGTCACCTGGATGTGGCCCGCGGGGTCGGGACAGATCCACACATCGGTCCACGCCGGCGGAATCACCAGACCAAGGATGCGCTTGCGCTCGGCCGGATCGGTGATGCGGACGCCGTCGGGGGCGAGAAAGGTCCAGCCTTTCCCGGCCCGGCGCCGGCGGATGCCCGCGAAGCCGTCGGTGACGTAGCTGAGCCCGGCGTGACTCGCCGTCAGCTGGTGCTCGTCGAGTTGCGGTGCGCTCAGCGGTGGCTTCCTCGGTGACAGAGCGGTGCGCGTGGCGTACCCGCCACAATCGGCGGACGGGGTGGAAGTTGTGCCCGATCCCCCCATCGGCGCCAGACCACGGCAGGCGCTCAGCCACCGCGCTCTTGCGCCCACCGTCTCGCCGCCCTAGGTTCCGCATGCATCACACAGGAGCTCCCGGACCGGAGCCACCCTTGATGGGCGGGCAATGGCTCGCAAGTCGAAGGCGCACTCAGACTCTCGAGACCGAGATCTGGGGCGCCTTTTGTGTTGCGGGGAGCGGCCCAGGCCCGTCGTCAGGACAGTTCACAATTCTTCTGCGCTCAAGAGAGGTTCCAATGACAGTCACTCTGCACCGCCTCCGCACCAGCCTGGTCATGTGTACCGGCCTTGCCCTCCTGATCAACAGCTGTGCGACCAAGTCACAGACCGGGGCCATCATCGGTGGCGCCGGCGGCGCGGTCGCCGGCGGGCTGATCGGGCACGCCGCCGGCTCCACGGCTTCCGGGGCGATCATCGGCGCGGCGGCCGGAGGCATCATCGGAGCCGTGATCGGCGCCGAGATGGACAAGCAGGCGAAAGAACTGCGGCAGAATATCCCCGGCGCCACGGTGGAGCGGGTCGGCGAGGGCATCGCCGTGACCTTCGCTTCCGGACTCCTCTACGATTTTGACTCCGATGTCGTGCTGCCCCAGGCCGGCTCCAACCTGCGAGCTCTGGCCGCCAGTCTCCATAAGTATCCCGGGTCTGATCTGCTGATCGTGGGGCACACCGACCAGGTCGGCGCGGCCGACTACAATCAGTCGCTCTCGGATCGTCGAGCCGCCTCTGCCACCGACTTCCTGGTCGCGCAGAACGTGCCGCGCACGCGGATCGGCACCCGAGGCATGGGCGAGTCCGAACCCGTTGCCTCCAATGACACCGAGCTGGGACGGTCGCAGAACCGGCGCATCGAGGTGGCGATCTACGCGAGCAAGGCGTATCGTGCTGAGGTGGCGAAGCGGCAGCAGTAGCGGCCATGAGCATTCGGCCGGGCCCGCATCACACCGGGACCTGAGCGGCACTGGCAAGCCTTCCTTCACAACACCTTCACGACTGCCTCACGATCCGCTCGCCATCATCCTGCACATCTGGATGACGGCCCGAGGTGCATCCCGTTGATGCGCCCGGGTAAGCGCATGTCACCCTTCACGTACCGTTTCCCTCGTCCGGTGTCCCGAAAGAACCCGCTCATGGCCTTGCCGCAGATCATTCAGGGTGGGATGGGGATCGCCGTCTCCAACTGGCGACTCGCCAATGCGGTGGCTCGGCGCGGCCAGTTAGGCGTCGTCTCCGGCACCGCGCTTGACGCGGTCTTCGTTCGTCGGCTGCAGGATGGTGATGAGGGAGGGCATCTTCGCCGCGCCATGGAACACTTCCCCCTGCCGGAGGTAGTGCGGGATGCCCAGCAGCGCTTCTTCCTCCCCGGCGGTCGGGCCGGAGCTCCGTACAAGGACCTGACGATGTACCGCCTGAATGGACCGGCGAAGCGGGAGCGGGTGACGATGCTGGCGAGCTTCGTGGAGGTCTTCCTCGCTAAGGAAGGTCACGACGGGGTGGTCGGCATCAACCTGCTCACCAAGATCCAGCTGCCGACGCTGGCCACGCTCTACGGCGCCATGCTGGCCGGTGTGGATGCGGTGCTCATGGGCGCCGGCATTCCCAAGGAAGTCCCCGCCGCCCTCGATGCCTTCGCGGAGGGACGGCCGGCCAGCCTGAAATTCGAGGTGGAAGGCGAGGCGCCCGATGTCACCGAGCGGATGCGGCTGGATCCGGCGGATCACTTTCCGGGAGCGCCGCCGACGCTGCATCGTCCCCTCTTCTTTCCCATTATATCGAGCAGCTCACTGGCCATCATGCTCGCCCGGAAGGCGAGCGGGCGGGTCGATGGATTCATCATCGAGGGGCCAACGGCCGGTGGCCACAATGCGCCGCCGAGGGGAGAAAAGACGTTCAATGAACGGGGGGAACCGTTGTATGGCCCGCGCGATGTGGTCGATCTCGAGAAGGTGAAGGAGCTCGGCCTTCCCTTCTGGCTCGCGGGTGGAGCCGGTCGAGCGGGCTACCTCAAGGAAGCGATCGCCGCGGGTGCCGCCGGCATCCAGGTGGGAACCCTCTTCGCCTTCTGCGACGAGTCCGGCTTTGATTCCGGAATCAAGGCCTCGGTGCTGAGCCATGTGGCGCGCGGCGAGGTCGAGGTGTTCACCGATGCCAATGCGTCGCCCACCGGATTCCCCTTCAAGGTGGTGCGCTGGGCCGACGACCCGGCGAAAGGCGTCGAACGGGAGCGGGTCTGTGACCTGGGCTATCTCCGGACCGCCTACCGGACACCGGAGGGAAAGCTGGGCTACCGCTGCGCCAGTGAACCGGTCGATGCATACATCAAGAAGGGCGGGACGGCGGAGGCGGCGGAGGGACGGCGCTGTCTCTGTAATGCGCTGCTGGCCGATATCGGCCATGCGCAGGTGCGCGGCGACGCCGTGGAGCCGCCGCTGATCACCAGCGGCGATGACCTGGTCCAGCTCGGCGACCTGCTCAAGGGACGGACCAGCTACTCCGCCGCGGATGTGCTGGACTATCTGCTCGCGCCGGAGGGCACGCCACCTCGCTGAGGAGAAGTCTCCGTGGTCCATGTCGAACGACACCGCACCGCGCATATCGGCTGGCTTCGCGCCGCCGTCCTCGGCGCCAACGATGGCCTGATCTCGACCAGCAGTCTGGTCGTCGGGATCGCCGCGGCGCAGACCGGCCGCGAGCCAGTGCTGCTGGCGGCGCTCGCCGGCCTGGTCGCGGGAGCGCTATCCATGGCCGCGGGCGAGTATGTCTCGGTCAGTTCCCAGTCCGATACCGAGCAGGCCGACCTGGCGCGTGAACGGATGGAGCTGGCCACGAAGCCGGAGTCCGAGCGAGCCGAACTGGCCGGGATCTATGTGGGCCGGGGCCTCACCCAGGAACTGGCCGATCAGGTAGCCGACCAGCTCATGGCGAAGGATGCCCTCGCGGCCCACGCGCACGACGAACTGGGCCTCAGCGAGATCACCCGAGCCCGGCCACTGCAGGCCGCCCTCTCCTCCGCCGCGGCGTTCGCCGCAGGGGCCGCGCCACCACTGCTGCTGGTCATCTTCCTGCCGCTCGGCAGCCTGACGATCGCGGTGATGAGCGTGTCACTCTTTCTGCTGGTCGTGCTCGGCGCGCTCGCCGCACGACTCGGTGGTGCGCCGATCCTGCGCGGCGCCATTCGCGTCGCCTTCTGGGGCGCGATGGCGATGGGCGTGACGGCGCTGGTCGGGCGCCTCTTCGGCACCGTGGTGTAGGCGGCACACCCGTAACCTGGCGAAGAGGTCATGCAACTCGAGCTCATGACGCTGCTCGCTCGCCTGTCGCACATGGAGCGGCGCCTCCTGGCGAGACTCTGGCACGCTGGAGCGGTGAGCCCAGCGTCAGCGCATCCGCTTCCCGCGCTGTCCCGTGCGCCTGCCGGATGGCGCGCCCGACTGGTCGCGAGTGGCCTGCTCGTCGAGGCCGCGGAGCATCGTGCGTACCTCAACTCTCCAGTCTACCGCGGTGCGCTCATGTGGTGGCGCCTCACGCTCGCCGTCGGTGTGCTCGCGATCGCCGCTGTCGGGTTCTGGCGACTCTCCGCCTGGCGCCGCACGGCCCCGCCGGGGGCGGACCGGCGTGCAGGCTGGCCCGGTGCCGGCAGTGCGGGTATTCTGGGGACACGCGTCATGCGGATTCACTGGCTGGGCAACCCGTCGCGTCAACCGTCATCACTGATTCCCGTGAGCGCACCATGAGGCACCGGAGGCTATCTGCGGGGACCAGCGCCAGCGCCATCTCCGTGCTGCTCGCTCTGCTGGCCTGCGGCGACGCCTTCGGCCCGCAGGTCGGTTCGCAGTACGCCCTCCGCAGCATCAACGGTCGTGCTCTGCCGACCACACTCTCTGCCGCCCCGTCGGCCGACTCGCAGTTTGCGGTCTATCGGGAAGCCCAGTACCGCGTCGTCTCCGACTCGATCATTGCCTACGACCTTCGGGTTGACCTGATCACCCGTCATGCCGATGGCTCCGCCACTTCACTCGCCGCTAACTGCTGGGACAACTACCCGTATCGCTACATCCGCCTGGGCGACTCCCTGCTGCTGACGCCCGCCGCCCGCGAGGCCGTGCCGGCACCACCGATTAGGCCCGCGCCACAGGGAGGTTGCGTCGAAACAGCCCGTCGCGCAACGGAACGGTGACGGTCCGCCCCCGAGTCGGACGTATGCTCGGCGCTCCCCGGTCCTGGAGCGCGCATGTCCGACG
>Ga0163144_10008072_pt1 | contig 22859 bp, 26 predicted proteins | sample OliLak19BULKMAT1_FD_123175 | JGI IMG/M metagenome (GOLD analysis project Ga0163144, IMG submission 123175) | Freshwater microbial mat bacterial communities from Lake Vanda, McMurdo Dry Valleys, Antarctica - Oligotrophic Lake LV.19.BULKMAT1 | ecosystem: Environmental > Aquatic > Freshwater >...
ACGCTCGACCAACTGAGCTACGTCCCGGTTATACGGCGTAACGGTGTGGTCTGGTCGGGACGGCGGGGCTCGAACTCGCGGCCTCTTGGTCCCAAACCAAGCGCTCTACCAACTGAGCTACGTCCCGTAACGCTGTGATTGTAGGGGAATTATCGCGATGGAACGAGGCCTTTCTCATGCAGAAAAGCTGTCTCCGCGACGCACCATGGCGAATAGCGCTCAGGATGTACAGACGTTTCGGTGACCCACTCTTTCCACGGGATCCATCGCGTGGCCTCAACTTCATCGGGATTTGGGATTGGCTCTGCGCCCGTCACAGCCGTGAGCACGGGGCAGAATTCATTCTCGACAATGCCGTGCATCTCGGCGCGATAGCGGAAGTCGGGAATGGCAATTTCCGGAGCGATATTCTCCAACCCCAATTCGAAGCGAGCCCTGCGGATAGCGGCATTTTCATAGTCTTCGTCCGGAAGCGGATGCCCGCAGCAGCTGTTGCTCCACACGAGCGGGAATGCGACTTTCTTCGACGAACGCTGTTGCAGGAGCAGGTCGCCCGCAGCGTTGAAGATGAACAGCGAGAACGCGCGGTGAAGTGGTGTATCGGCGCCGTGCACCTGCGACTTGGGCATCGTGCCGATGGGTTCGAACGCGTCGTTGAGGAGGACAACTTCTTCGATCTGCATGCGGGGCAGTCTAGCAGAAGGGCGCTATGATGCGACCGTGCGCTGGCTCGTCCTCCCCCTCTCCCGTTCCCAAGCGATCGGTAATGGCCTGACCTATTGCAGCAACGACGCGCGCGTCCGGCCGGGCGTACTCGTGCGCATGAAACTCCGCGGCAAAGCAACGCAGGGCATCGTAGTCGCCGAGGATAACGAATCGACGCTCGAGGAATCGAAAGTGATGCCGATCGATGCGGTGGAACACGAGATGCCCTTACTGCCCGGACCGTCGTTACAAACGCTCCGCTGGATGGCCGAGCACTACCGCACCACCCAGCGCCAGGCGCTTACGCCGTTCCTGCCGCCTCCGCCCTGGCATCGGATTTTCCTGGCCGAGATGCGCGACCCCGGCGACGTGCCGGCATCTCCCGCGGCGCCCCCGCTCACGGCGGAACAGCAGCACGCGGCGGATGCGATCCTCGCGGCGAAAGATGGTAAACCAACGTTGCTCTTCGGCGTGGCGGGCAGCGGCAAAACCGAAGTGTACGCCCACCTTATACGGACGATGATCGCAGAGGGAAAACAGTCGATCATGCTCGTGCCGGAAATCTTCCTGGCCGAGCACATCGTGGAGCGGCTGCTGCAGCGCCTACCCGCAGACTGCGCGGTGGTCATGCACAGCCAGCTTACGCCCACGGAGCGGCGCAAAGCGTGGCTGAAGGTGCGCACAGGCGAAGCGCGTGTCGTGATCGGCCCGCGGTCGGCGCTCTTCGCACCGTGCCCCGACCTTGGCCTCGTGATCATGGATGAAGAACACGAGTGGACGTACAAGAACGAACAGACGCCCCGCTACCACGCGCGCGAGACCGCCGAAGAACTGTGCCGCAACGCCGGCGCTCGGCTTGTGTTGGGCACTGCGACGCCCTCGATCGAGAGCTGGGACCGTGTCGAACGCGGCCTCTACCGCATGGAGCGGCTGACGGAGCGTTTCGGCGGCGCGGAATTCCCGACCGTGCGGATCGTGGACCTGGCCGAGGTCGACGGCAAACAGTACCCGTGCTCATCGGCGCTCCTCGGGGCGATCCAAGAACGCCTCGATAAAAAAGAACAGACTGTCCTCTTCCTCAACCGGCGCGGACTTTCCTCCGGCGTGCTCTGCCTCGATTGCCGCAAGCGCCTCCTCTCGGCGGCGTCGCAGCTGCCCTACGCCGTGCATCGAGATTCTTCCGGGCGTTCCTATCTGCTCGACCACCTGACAAACCAACGGGCGGATATTCCGGCGAAGTGTCCGCACTGTGGATCAGCGAAGCTGCATCCTGTGGGCGCTGGTACTCAAAAACTGGAAGAGATGCTGACGACGTACTTTCCGACCGCACGCATCGCCAGAGCAGACAGCGACGTGCTCAAGGATCCCGCCGACATGCGCGTATTGCTTGCGAAACTCCACGCCGGCGAGATCGACATTCTCCTCGGCACGCAGATGGTTGCGAAGGGCCTCGACCTCCACGGCGTCACGCTCGCTGCCGTACTCGTGGCCGACGTTGGATTGTCACTCCCCCACTTCCGCGCCGGCGAACGCGCATTCCAGCTCCTGGCGCAGCTCACGGGCCGGAGCGGCCGCAAGAACCCCGGCGAAGTGATCATCCAGACGTACCGCCCCGACGCGGTAGAAATCGTGGCTGCGGCGCAGCACCGGACCGAGGAATATCTACAATCCGAACGCGAGATCCGCATGGTGCTCGGGTATCCGCCCGCGGCGGAGATGGTCCGCTTCATCGTCCCCGACCCCGGCGCCGAACGGCGCGCGCAGCAATTGCGTAACGACCTCGCGAAACACGCGACTGAAACCGGCGTCGCTGCGACCGCGAGTGCATCGCCGACGTTTTACGGCGCGGGCAAGGAATGGCACGTCATCCTAAAAGGCGTCGGGCTGCAAAAGCTTCTCGACGGCGTAGATCTTGAGGGGGTATCGACTGATGTGGATCCGATGGATTTGCTGTAGCCCCTCTCCCCGGCCCGCGTCGAACGCGGACCGACCCTCTCCCGACAGGAGAGGGTGGCCCCACAGGGCCGGGAGAGGGGCCTACGCCGTCCGCAACCGGTGCAACGCGATACCTGCTGCGACCGCCACGTTCAGCGATTCTTTTTTGCCGAGCATGGGGATCTGGAGCGCGACGTCGCACAGGCTTATCAATTCATCTGATACACCCGTCACTTCATGCCCGAGGACGAGACACAGCTTGTCCGGCGGAGCGTACGCGGCGATATCCACGGCACCTTGAGTGAGCTCGAGCGCGGCGATCGTCCAGCCGTCGGCTTTCAGCGCCTGCAAGACAGTCGTCGGGTTCTCAGCATGTTCCCACGCAAGCCATTCGTCGGCGCCGAGAGAAACTTTGCTGATTTCCGTGCGCGGTGGCGTGCCCGTGTAGCCCGTCAGATAGATTTTCTCCACGGCGAACGCGTCGGCCGTTCGGAAGAACGAACCCACGTTCCATAAAGAACGAATATTGTGGGCGACGAGGCAAATTCGGCGTTTCATCATATCATGGTTTCCTTCGACGGGCTCAGCACAGGCTACTCACCCTGAGCCCGTCGAAGGGTGAAGTTACACTTTCATCATCTCGTCCTCCTTCTTTTTGCGCAGATCGTCGATCTTGCCGTTGAACGCGTCGACCTCCTTCTGCAGCAATCCTTCGAGTGTCGTGCGGATGTCTTCATCTTTGTCCTGCTTGATCGCGTCGACGGCCTTCTGGCGGTGCTGGCGGAGCGAGATGCGCGCGTCCTCGGCCATTTTCTGGGCCACCTTCTGCATGTCTTTACGGCGCTCTTCGGTCATGGACGGCAGCGAGATACGGATAAGGATGCCGTCATTCACCGGATTGAATCCCATGTTGGACGCAAGGATCGCCTTCTCGATCGCCCCGAGGACGCTCTTGTCCCACGGCTGGATGATGATCGTGCTTCCGTCCTGGGCGCTGATCGACGCGACGGCCTTCAATTGCATCTTCTGATCGTAGGCGTCGACGTCGATATGTTCGAAGACCGCGGGGTTTGCGCGACCAGTCTGGAGCTTGCCGAACTCGGCCTGCAGATGCTGCAGAACCTTCTGTCCGTCGGCGGTGAACGAGGCGAGGCGGGAGTCTGACATATGAGGCGATTGTATCAGTATACGAGTAGCGAGTATACGAGTGCCACCCAACCATTCATCTACTCGTACACTTTCGCACTCGTATAGTTAACACACCAGCGTACCCACCTTCTTGCCCTTCGCGGCGTCCATAAGGGCTCCCTTCTTGAAAAAGTTGAACACTCTGATCGGCAACTTCTGATCGCGGCAGAGGCTGAACGCCGACTGGTCCATGACTTCGAGCCTCTTTTCGATCGCTTCCTGGTACGAAAGTTCCTTATACATTGTGGCATCTTTGAATTTCTGCGGATCCTTGTCGTAGATGCCGTCGACGTCCGTCGCCTTGAGGACGATATCGCACGAAAGCTCCAAGGCGCGCAGTGCAGCGGCGCTGTCGGTGGTGAAGTACGGACTGCCCGTGCCACCGGCGCAAATGACGACGCGCTTCTTTTCCAAATGGCGGATGGCGCGGCGACGGATGTACGGCTCTGCCAGCTGCGGCACATCAACGGACGACAGCACGCGCGTATGGCATCCGTGGTGCTCGAGCGCGGACTGCAGCGCCACGCTGTTCATGATCGTCGCAAGCATACCCATGCCGTCGCTCACGGGCCGGTCGATGCCGCTCTGTTTCATATCGCGGTAGCGCCAGATGTTGCCGCCGCCCACGACCACGACGAGCTGCGCGCCGTTCTTGGCGACACTCGCGATCGTCTTCGCCACCGCATCGAGCGCGGTGCGATCAATGCCTCCTTCGTGTTTTCCTGAAAAGACTTCGCCCGAGAGCTTGAGCATGATGCGTTTGTAACTCATGACGGGAAGGAGGGAGGTACATCGGAATAGGGTTCTGCCGGGGGCGGAGTGCCCACGGAATCGGGTGTCTCGCTGATAATCGGGCTTTCGGAGGAGGGCGCCGCGGGAGCAGTAGGCACATCCGCGAACGCGACGTCGATCACCGGAGCGGGCGGTGTCTGCACGGGCTCGGCCGGAGTTTTCGAAGCCGTAGCGTCCGTGCCGCGCACGCGAGACCACAGGCTCGTCACGGCAGCGACGACGTCTTTCCAGCTATTGCGCAGGTCGCCGATGGAACCGCGAGAGAGCGGGCCGACGATCGGCACCTCGCGCCATTCGCCCTGTGCCGCGTGGAGGAATCCGATGATGCAGAGTGCGAGCACGAGTACCTCGGTGAGCTTGCCGACGTACGGTATGGCCCACACCACCAAGCTGAGGACAAACAGGACGGCGCCCTGGCGCGCATGGAACTGCACGAACGGGCTGCCTCGCTTGGCGAACAACACAACGAGCGAGAGGATCCACACGTAGCCGAGGGCCGCGAGGTCCTTATTGTCGACGACGTCCTTGGGGTCGCGCGCTGGGGGCATCTTATCCATTGGCGAAATCATACAGCATAGAAGACGAAGCGGCACTGTGCGTCTTTCGCTGTATTCTGCTAAAATAGAGCTATTCACCGCCCCCGTAGCTCAGTTGGAAGAGCAGGAGACTTCTAAGCTCTTGGTCGCAGGTTCGATCCCTGCCGGGGGTACCACTATTCGCGGAATAACCAAGGTTCTCCCGCGAGCCCACTCTTTCAAGGTGTCCTCACCTTCGGCAAAGCCTCGGTTCGGACGATTTTTATGATGTACAGTTGATAATATGATTCGCTCATCAGAAATAGAGGGGAATTATCGATATTTGCTTCACATCCCCGTTTCAGACGAGGGTAAGAAAATTCTATTCCTGATGTGTAACCCTAGTACCGCAGATCTGTACAAAGAGGACACCACAACTCGTAATTTGAAAAAATGGGCAAAACAAAACGGCGTTGGCGTTATCATTGTCGGTAATATTTATGCATATCGCACCTCTCGTCCCGAAGCGCTGCAATCACTTAAAGTTGCCGAGGCAGTAGGCGAGAAAAATATCGACGCGATTATACGAGCATCATCAGAGGCTGATGAAGTGATCATTGCTTGGGGAGATCCTCCAAAAAGCAGGCCAATCTTTGAATTCAACAAATTGAAAAATGAAATTTTAGAAATTATCAAAAAAAAACATTCGAACGTTTATAGAATTGGAACGAAAACCAAATCCGGACAACCGCGTCATCCACGCACGTGGTATATGCGTGATGACAGAGAGAAAACGGTACACCACTAATCACAACGCCCCCAGATCCAACGTCTCATTGACCTTCACCTGTTTCACGAACTCCTGGTCGTGGCTCACGAGGATCATGCCACCTTCATAGTCGTTCAACGCCTGCGCGATGATCGGCAAATGGCGGAAGTTGATGTGGTTCGTCGGCTCGTCGAGAATCAGGAGGGTCGGCTTCTGAATGGTGAAGCGCGCGAAACAGAGGAGTCCTTTCTGCCCTTCGGAGAGAGCGATCGCTTTCGTCTGCACTTTGTCGCCGGTGAGGAGGAACCGCGCCGCCGTTTCGTACACCTTCTGGTTGTTTGGGGCGTCCATCGCGTCCTCCAAAATCTGGTAGACGGTCTTGTCCATCGGCAGGTTCCGGAAGTCCTGCGTGTAGTACCCGACCTTCACGCCGGGCGTCATCACCGCGCCCGTTTCTTTGTCGTTCGCCAGGGCTTCGAGCAGTGACGTTTTACCGATGCCATTCGGACCAACGATGATCACGCGGTGCCTGCGACGCACGGTCAGGTCCGTTTTGCGCTTCACCAATTTATGGTCCTTCATGATGTGGACCGACGAAATCTTCACAAGGGGCTTGTCGAACGTTTCAGCGTCAATCGTGAACGGCGGGATCGTCACATCTTCACGGCGCACCTCGACCTTGTTCTCTTCGGCGTCCGCCACCGCGTCGCGCATTTTGCTCGCGAGCTTGCGCATCTTACCTCCCTTGTGCGAGAAGAAGTTGATCTTGTCCTTCTGGTCCTGGATCGATTTCTCCATGCGCGCGTTCTGCCGCTGCTCGCGCTCGATCTGCTCTTCGATCTTCTCGAGTACCGTGAAGTAGTCGCCGACGTAGTTATCGACCTTCTGCGTGTGCACGTCCAGGTACAACACGCCCTCGGTGAAGCTATTCAGGAACGCCGCGTCGTGAGAGATCACGATGCACGTCTTATCGTACATCACGAGGAATCCCGTGAGGTGGTCGATGCCCGCGGCGTCGAGGTTGTTCGTGGGTTCGTCAAGCAGGAGGATGTCCGGTTCTTGGATGAGCGCGTAGGCGAGGAGCAAACGGGCCTTCTGGCCGCCGGAAAAATCCTTCATATTCTTGTCCATCGGCGCCTTTAGGTTCACGACGTCGAGCACGCGCGCGACGTGGCGCTCAAGGTCGTGCTTCTTTTCGTGAAACGCCCCCGCGAAGTACTCCCCCACCGTTTTCTGCAGGTCGGCCGGATCCATCACTTGCTTTGCGATGCCGATCGTCACCCCGCGCTTGATATGGATCTCTCCGTCCTGGGGCTTGAGTGTCTTCGTGATGAGCTTGAAGATCGTGCTCTTGCCCGCGCCGTTCTGGCCCATGATCGTCAGCTTCGCGTTCTCGCGCACCGAAAAGCTGGCTTCTTCAAGGATCGGTTTGGTGACGTCGTAGTGGTACGAAACGTCTTGGAACCGGAGGATGACATCGCCGTGGTCCATGGTCGAGAAAAAGAGAAAGGAGCGCGCATCATAGGGAGCAAGCGCGTTTCCCGGAAGAGTTTCTTATGAAATAAGGGCGAAGAGCCACGTAACGAACGAATCCCAGCCTCCGCTAAGCATACAGATCGCGCTGCACTCGTCCTTTTCCGACAGTACGACGCACCGTCCCTGGATCTTGTTCGAACCCTTCGGGCAGCGCAATTCGCATGTGTTCATGCAGGTATCCGTGTCATCCGCATTCGCATCGTCGCATTCTTCGCCCGCGTCCGTGATTCCATCCCCGCACCACGGCTTCCTACACACAGAGCGGCACGAGTTAGGCTTCATATCGGAGTTGTCGGTGCCGACGTCGCAGTCTTCCATCGCCTCGATCGTGCCGTTGCCGCACACGCTGATCTCGCATTTCCACGTGCAGCCGTCGCGTTCGTCGGCGTTGCCGTCGTCGCACACCTCCGTCGCATCTGTCACGCCGTCGCCGCAAAATGCGAGGCGGCAGTTCGTGCGGCACGTGTTGATGGTCTGGTTCGCGTTCAACGTGCCATCGTCGCATTCCTCGCCGTCCTGGATGGAACCATCCCCACAGAACGGCAGCAGCATGGGCGTGATCATGCATGTACGCGAGCATCCATCACCATCGAGAATATTCCCATCGTCACACGCCTCCTTAGCCGTAATCCATCCGTCACCGCACGTGCCCATAGCGGAAGTGACCGATGAAGTAGGCGAGAGCGAGACAGACGAAGGCGACTGTGCGACCGGGTCGGAGGAAGGCGCGGCAGACACAACAGGGGGCGAAACGGATGATGCCGCGGACACCAGGGAGAGAGCGGTACTGGAAACGGGCTTCGGAAGCGCGACGGAACTTGCCTGCACAGGAGCAACGGACGAAATGATCGCAGACTTTGAACTGGCAACAGACAATGAAATTGAAGTCGACGATGACAGAACACTTATGGAGGAGGATACGGCAGACGACCGGGGAGAGGATGCCGACCGGATGCTCGATACCGATAATGCTTTCGACGACGCGGATATTGCGGCGCCTGACGCAGCTGCCGATGACGCCGCACATGATACGATTTTCCACGTGCAGGTGTCGCCGCAAATCCTGCCGCACGACGGCTGCGATGACATGGTGGAACCACTGCCCGCGTCGCACTCTTCCCCCACAGACCTGCTGATGATGCCATCGCCGCATTCCACGAGGGTGCAATTCACGGTGCACGTCGGGCCAATGCCGTTTCGCGTCGATTCGTCGCATTCCTCACCGATGTTTTTGACGCCGTTTCCGCATTGTGAGGACGTCTGACCGCTTAAATTGGCGGCACCGATGCCGGCGACCACGGCGAAGATGCCGACGACGACCAGGGCGCGCCGCCGCGTATCGAGCGGAAATCGTTGGAGGAATTGCACCTGACCATCCTCCGGGGAAGCGGCGACGCGCGCAATAGGCTGGAAGCGCCCTTTCTGGTGGAGTAGACTTCCGCCGCATTCAGCACCCCCCTTACGTTATGCGTCTCACAAAAATCGTCTGCACCCTTGGTCCGGCCAGTAACAGCCCGGAAAACATCCTGATGATGATGCAGGCTGGTATGAACGTCGCCCGCATTAACTTCTCGCACGGCGACCATGAGACGCACGGCCCGACGATCCGCTCGGTGAAAGAGCTCGCCGAGAAACACGGCTACGACATTCCGGTCATGCTCGACACGAAAGGCCCAGAGATCCGGACGGGCGACGTGACCGCCCCGATCCCGGTGAAGAAAGGCGAGGACGTACTCTTCACGTTCGATAAAAACGCGACGTACGACGGAACGATCATCCACGTGAATTACCCGGAATTCGGCAAAGACGTCCTCGACGCAGAAGCCATCATCGTGGACAACGGCGACATGATGTTCACGCTGACGCGGAGTAACCCCGACGGCTCGGTGGTCCTTCGCGCCCAGCAGGACGGTTTGATCGGCAATCGCCGCCACGTGAACCTGCCTGGCGCCAGCGTATCGTTGCCGTCGATCACCGACAAAGATTGGAAGGACCTCGCGTTCGGCGTGCACGAGAAGATGGACCTCGTTGCACTGTCGTTCGTACGCACAGCGGCCGACGTCGAGGAAGTGCGCGCTTTCCTGAAGAAAAACGGCAGCGAGATGAAAATCATGTCAAAAATCGAGAACCGCCAATCGGTGCAGAACATCGGCGACATCATCGATGCATCCGACGCGATCATGGTCGCGCGCGGTGACCTGGGCGCCGAGATGCCGTTCCAAAAGATTCCCGGCGTGCAGGATATGATCGTCCGCATGTGCCGCGCAGTTGGAAAGCCCGTCATCGTGGCCACGCAGATGCTCGAAAGCATGATCAAGAACCCGATGCCGACCCGCGCCGAGGTCACGGACGTCACCCACGCAGCACTAACCGGAACCGATATGACGATGCTCTCCGGCGAAACTGCCGCTGGTAAGTATCCGTTCGATTCGGTCGCAGCAATGGCGAGCATCCTCGAGGAAACGGAATCTCGCATGGGAACAAGCGGCAACAGCTGCGGCGATTGTACATGCGGTCACGCGCACGACGACAGCGCCGTCCGCGCCGAAGCAGCCGTGACGATGGCCCACAGCGCAGCCGCGAAAGCGATCGTCGTCCTCTGCAACTCTGGGCGCACTGCAGAACTCATGAGCGTCTATCGCCCGGGTGTGCCTGTCTTCGCGTTCTCAGACTCCCCGGCCCTGCGAAGGCAGCTGCAGATGCGCTTCGGTATCACGCCGGTCGAAATCACGATGGAAAGCGATGACGAACTGAACATCGAACGCGCGATGTCGATAATGGGAAAGAAAGGTTTCGCAAAAAAAGGAGAGCGCATCGTCGTGGTCGCACGCACGCAGGTCCGCAGCGGACCGCTCGTAACAGTGCACCTGCGCACGATTTGAGAGGTCAACGAACCGCCACCGCCTCGACGCCCGTGACGTATGTTGGGTTCTTCGCCTGTACCATCGATTTTATTTTGGGATCTTCCTGCAATTGCTCCAACGCCTGTTGCTCGGCGATCTGCATCTGCTGGATTTCCTCCTCGAGCAGAAGCTGGGTGCGCTGATACTCAAGCGTGCGGAGCTTGTACCCCTTCGTGGCGTTCGCGTTCTCATGAAAGAGGATGAGCAGCGCGAGGATGAGGATGAGCGAACCGATAGCCACCATTAAGAGAATGGTGCTCTGGTCGACCAGCTCCGCGAGCGTGGAGCGTTTCGTATTCGATGAGTGATAGGGAGGGGGTGTCATACGCCGAGTTTCGTGATGGCCGCAGGCAAGCCAGAGCCGTTGCGTAGGATTGCGCGGAATTTCACGCTGCGCGAGCGGGGATTTATGGCGAGTTCGTCAGCCTCCGGAATGATGGCTTTCTTGGTGAGCAATCGGAATGCGGGCTCCGCGACCGTCCGTCCCGTAAGCGCGTCTTTCTCCGGCTCGGACCATGCCTTGAAGCGATGCTTCACGAAGCGGTCTTCGAGAGAATGATAGCTGAGGATGCCCGCGCGGCCACCCGGTTTCAGAAACAAAGGAGTCGCATCGAGCAACGCATTGAGCGCGCCGAGCTCGTCGTTCACCGCGATACGCAGCGCCTGGAAGAGACGCGGCAGGATCGAGGGCGTCCTATAGGTGAAAATCTCTTCGACCTTCGCCTTGAACGCAAACGTGGTCTCGATCCGCCTGCCAGCGAGGATGCGCGCGAGGGGGCGAACGAACTGGTGCACTTCACCAAGATCGTGGATAAGCGTGACAATCTCGTCTTCGGAACTCTCCTCGAGGAGATCCGCGGCCGTGCGGCCAGTCGTACGGTCATAGCGCAGGTCGAGCGGCCCATCGGTACGGAAACTGAATCCGCGTTCCGGATCATCGACGTGGGGCGAACTCAGGCCAAGATCGGCGAAGACGACATCGAAGGCCCCGAGTTCGAGGGATCCCGCATCGCGGAAGTTCGCGTGGACGAGGCGTGCGCGTTTGCCGTACGGGGCAAGTCGTTCACGGGCAGCTTCCAGGTTTTGCGAGTCGGCATCGAGAGCTGTGAGCGTGCCCCGGGAGCCGACGGCTTCGAGGAATGCGGCACTGTGTCCGCCGAGGCCGAGGGTGCAATCCAACACACTCTCGCCAGGCTGCGGAGAGAGGACATGGAGGACGGTCGTTTGAAGGACCGGCACGTGAAGGAAGGGCGATCCCATCCGTTCAGAGTCTACGTTTCCACTGTTTCTACGCAATATTTCGGCCTTGCCGAATCCCCTGTTCCTGAGATGTATACATTTATTGATCGAAATGCCGCTTTCAAGCGCCGGCCACATGTAATGCGGTGCATACGAGCGATCCGGCTGTGATAATTGACAAAATTATAAATTAATTCACAATAGTACACTTGGTTACAGCAATCGCTTCCCTCTTCGGCATCGCGCTCGCTGCATCTGTCTCGACCGGCGGTTACGTCCCCGCCGATGCATGGGTCCCCCTCGCGGGTGACCGCGTCATCGTCGATACCGCAGAGAACATCGGATATCTTGCACGCGAGAATGGCGATTTCACGTCATTTCCGGTTCTAACAGGCCAGAAGCGGGTCGTTCGATATATCGGCCGGGTGTATAACGCAGCCACGCCTGAGAGGAACTGGACCGTGCAGAGCGTCGACGTAAAAGGCCGCAGTATGACCTTCGGCGAGACCGGCACCTTCCTACGCCTCTACGACGAGGGAGAGAAGACCGCGTACGGTATCCACAGCCATCTCACATTTCAAAAAATGCTCGACGAAGGCGACCGCTACCGCAGTATGGGATGTGTGCTCATAAGCGAGGACGTCCTACAACTGATCGTCGCCACCTACGACGCGAACGGCCGCACGCTGGACGTGGCAACGACGCACGGGGTCGACGTGCCGCTAGAACCGATCGACACGCTGGCCACGCAGCCCAGATGGCTCGGCTTCTGAACGCGAAACCCGGGTTTCCATCGCCGTTCCGGTCGCCTATACTCCCGGGGCGTTTTCCGGAGAGGTGGCTGAGTGGCCGAAAGCACCACACTGCTAATGTGGTATATGGTTAACCCCGTATCCAGGGTTCGAATCCCTGCCTCTCCGCCACGTCGTTCACTCGCGACGTGGCACGAACCGCACAAATTCATTCGACGCACGAAAGGTTCTCCGCTGAAATGCGGGCATGATGAATGTCGTCGTCGCATCGGCCAACCCGACCAAAATCGAAGCAGCCGCACGCGGCTTCAGGGCGATGTTTCCGAACGAACAGTGGACCGTTGAAGGAGTGGCGCTGCCCTCGGGCGTGGCAGAACAGCCAATGACGGACGACGAAACGATCCGCGGCGCGCGCAACAGGGCAGCGGGAGCAAGGACCGCGCGGCCCGACGCCGATTTCTGGGTGGGCATGGAAGGGGGCATCGAAGACACCGCTGACGGTATGATGGAACGCGCGTGGATGGCCGTGATTGGGAAGGATGGGCGCGAAGGACTCGGCAGTTCCGGCACGTTCGTGCTCCCCCGCGCGATGGCAGAACTCATCCGCGCCGGCAAGGACCTCGGCGACGCGTGCGACATCGTGTTCGCCGGAACCGATTGCCGGAAGAGCAACGGAGCCGTGGGGCTCCTCACGGGCGACGCCATGCAGCGCGCGGCACTCTACGAACACGGCATGATCCTCGCGCTCATCCCCTTTAAACACTGCACGCTCTTTCCCACATGACCGACCTGCAGCAGCGCATCTTGGCATTCCTTGCGTCGCAAAAACACTGCGTCATTTCCACGGTCGCCGGAGACGGATCGCCGCAATCCGCGCTCGTGGCGTTCTCCGAAGGGCCTGATTTCTCGATCGTGATCGGCACGTTCAACGATACGCGGAAATTCACAAACCTCCTGGTCGACGCGCGTACATCGCTCGTCATCAGCGGAGAGGACGTCAGCTTGCAGATCGAGGGAACCGCAACACTGATGGAAGGAGCGGACGCAGAACGGTGCACGGCACGGCACGCGGCGAAGAATCCGGCGGCGGCGCACTACGCTCTGGATTCGCGGCAGCGGTACTTCGTCGTGACGCCGTCGTGGATGCGCTTCACCGATCGCGTCGGCGGACAGCGCGCGATCGAAGAACTACGCTTCTGACGCGCGGGCATCGCGACGATACGAGCACCACACGCAGTCGTTCGTCGACGGCGGCGGAATGTCGCTTTCCAGGCATTCGCGCACCGCTGGCAGCGCGTCGTCGATCCATAAGAGTGCCAGCGCGTGCAACGCGACACTGAGCGAGAACTGCAGCGCGCGATCGAGGCCCGTACGCTCACGGTCCGCATTCGCGAACACGATGTATCCCTCACGGGCCAGCGGGAACCCGTTCTTCTGCAGCAGCCACCCGTACACGTCGAGCTGGCGCTTGTACCCATCGCGCGATTCTAGTGTGGGAACGCTAAACGAACTCGTTGCTTTATAGTCCACCGGATGCAGTGCTCCGTTTTGGGTAACCCACACGTCGTCGACGATGCCGAACAGTTCGATCCGGCACGGGTCCGCGTAGCGGATACCCTGCGGCGTGTCGCGCCAGCCGAGGAACTGCGGATGCTGGAACGGCACGGCTTCGATGCCGTGCAGCCGCATGACGGAGTGGGGCTTCTTATCCGTCCTGCACGCGTCGAATTCCTTCTTCATTAAATGGTCCACCGCCAGGTTTAGCGAATAGTACGCCGTGTCGGGCCGGCCGATACCGCGGCGTCGGTCGAGCCAGAAGCAACGCGGACACTCGAGGAAGAGTTCCAATTTGCTCCTACTAACAGGAAACGCACCCTCGGCCGACGGATCGAACAGACTGCGAGCCATAGGCGCATGCTACACTGCCCGCACTATGAGCCGCACAATCATCGCCGTCGATCTGGGAGGAACGAAGGCTGACATCGCACGCGTGAACGCGGACACGTGGGAGATCGAATCGAAAGAACGGATTCCGACGCGCGCGAAGGACGGTTTCGCCGCGGTGCTCGACGACGTCTGCGCTGCGATCGAACGGCAGCGGAACGGCACGACGACCACAGTCGGCATCGGTGTACCTGGACTCGTAACAAAGGGCGTGCTGCTCAATGCCCCCAATATCCGGAACGCCAGAAATATCGATGTGAAAACGGAAATAGAAACACGCCTGAAACTCCCCGTCACGGTCGGCAACGACGCGAATTGTTTCGCGCTCGCAGAAGCCCGCATGGGAGCAGCACAGGGCAAAGGCATCGTCGTCGGCATCACCTTCGGCACGGGGGTGGGCGGCGGCATCGTGATCGACGGCAAAGTGTTTGAAGGCGCACACGGGTACGCGGCGGAAATCGGGCACATGCTCCTTCGACCCGGCCAGCCGCCGTACGTCACTAACGACATGCGCGGTGAGGTAGAGCAATTCCTTTCGGGGACTGCGATGGGCAAGCGCTGCGAGGCCGCACAAACCCCGGAAGACTATCTCGACGGCGCGGCGTGCTCGTTCATGCGGCCGGACATCTACCGCGAGGTCGCATGGCTCTGCACGAACCTCCTCTACCTCCTCGATCCCGACCTCATTGTGTTCGGCGGATCGGCTGGGCACTCGCTGGCCAACCACGTCGACGCGATCGAAACAGAACTAAAGAAGTGGCTCCTGCCCGGCACTCCCCTGCCGAAGATCGTCGCGGCCACGACGAAAAACGCCGGCATCCTGGGGGCGGCACTGCTCGCGGGTTAGGTGAGCCGACGATCGAACCGCAACTCCGACAACACGGGCATTTCGTCCGTTGCAGTCAGAAAGAGCCAGCGGTTGTTCGCCTTCAAGGCTGCGACGTGCTTCTCCAATCCCACCTGGTTCAACTCATCCTCGAACAATACTTCGACCCTACCGTGCATTTCGCCCTTCAGCGCATCCACGACGCGGCTAAACTCCTGTTTTTCCTGCTCAGGAAGGGTTTTCGCGTAGTTGACGAGGGTACTGCGTGCGAACATGGATACGCGATCCTAACATGCACCAACAACTTGGCAAGCCCTCCGTGCTTTATTGCCACTCCGTGTGGAAACTCCCGTCTTTATCCAGTCGCTCGTAGCCGTGCGCGCCGAAAATATCGCGCTGGGCAGCGATGAGGTTTTGAGGCAATCGCGCGGTGCGGTAGGCGTCGTAGTACGAGAGCGACGCCGACATTGCCGGCAATGGGATGGCGTGCAGGGGGCCCATGGCCACGACGTGCCGCCATTGTAGTTGCTCATCGCGCCCGAACCGCTCACGGATCGCCTCGGCCGCCGCGGCATCGCCGGCGAACACCGCCTGATACTGGGGCAGCAGCGCACTGCGAATGATGCAACCGCCACGCCAGATGCGGCAGATTTCGCTCATGTTCAGGCTCCAACCTTCGGCCGCGGAAGCAGCGCCGAGTAATTGGAATCCCTGGGCGTACGCGTTGATGATGCTGAGTTCGAGCGCGGTCTTTACTGCATCCACAAACCCGTCGAGGCGGTATGTATCGTCGCCGTGGAGCTTATCGCGCTTCGCCTGCTCGACGCGAAAGTCCCTCCCACCCGAGACGATGCGCGCGTCGACCGCGGCCGTAATACTCGGCACGGACACCGCGTACTCGAATCCCGCTTCGACCGTCCAGCGGCCTGTGCCTTTCTGGCCCGAAATATCCTTGATCGAATCGATAAGATGCTCGCCCGTTTCAGGATCCTTCTCGCGTAGCGCGCGGACCGTGATTTCTGTGAGGAACGATGAAAGATTCCCTTCCGCGTTCCATGCAGAAAACTGATCGGCCATCTGCTCGTTGGTCATTTTGCCCACATACGAGAGCAGGTGATACGCCTCGGCGAGAAGCTGCATAACCGCGTACTCGATGCCGTTATGAACCATCTTCACGAAATGCCCCGCGCCATCGGGACCCATGTGCGCAACGCACGTTCCGCCCGCCCCGTCTTTCGCGGCCATTTTCTGCAGGAGCGGCAGGAGCGACTTCAGCGCAGTTTCGTCGCCTCCCGGCATCATGCTCGGCCCGTTGAGCGCGCCTTCCTCACCTCCCGAAACACCCATGCCCACGTACTGCACTCCTTTGGCACCGACCTTCTTTTCGCGGCGCTTCGTTTCGCGGTAGTGGCTGTTGCCACCGTCGATGATGATATCGCCCTTCGAGAGCAGGGGCGCCAGCTCCTCGAGTACGGCGTCCACCCCGTCAGCTTTCACCATAAGCAGGATGGCGCGCTGGCCCTTGAATGACTTCACAAACTCATCCAGCGTCTCTGTGGCAACGAACTTCCCTTCCGCGCTATGCGCCTGCATGAACAGGTCCGTGCGCTGCCGTGTGCGATTGAACAGCACGACTTCCGCCCCATTGCGCGCGGCGTTGCGGGCAAGGTTCGCGCCCATCGTCGAAAGGCCAATAACACCGAGTTGCATGTCTAGAGAATACATTTACCTATGCATTGGTGCCACCTTCTCCCAGTCATCCATGAATTTCGCGAGTCCGGCGTCCGTGAGCTCGTGCTTGGGCAATTCGAGCGCGACCGAGTACGGCATCGTGGCGATGTGCGCGCCGAGCATGAGCGACTTATGCACGTGTTCGACGTTGCGGACCGACGCGACAAGCACTTCCGTCAGTAAGCCGTAGTTGGCGAAGGCCTGGAGGATCTCATCCACGACCTTCATGCCGTCGATGCCTTTGTCATCGAGGCGGCCCACGAACGGACTCACGATCGTCGCGCCGTTTTTGGCTGCCAGCACTGCCTGCTCGACGGAGAACACGAGGGTGACGTTCGTCTTGATGCCCTTCGACGAAAAATGCTTCAGCGCTTTCAATCCTTCGACTGTCATCGGGACTTTCACCACGACGTGCTTGTGCCACGACGCGTACTCCTCGCCCTGTGTGATCATCTCGTCGGCGGTCGTCGTGGTGACCTGCGCCGACACACACGGCACGAGTTCGCACATTCGGAGAATGGTTTCTTTAAAAGCTTGTGGTGAGCTCGTCGAACCATCCTTCCCTTCCTTGGCGACCAAGCTCGGATTGGTGGTGACGCCATCGAGAATGCCCCATGAGGCGATCTCTGCGACTTGTTCGACGTTGGCGGTATCGAGGAAGATCTTCATGCGGCCAAGTATATCAGAAATGAAAAAACTGTCATGGTGAGAGCCGCATCGTAAGGGCGGCAGTCAGACCACGTCTTCTCCGCTATACTCCCCTTCTATGAACACCTCCATGAAATACATCCTCGGCCTCCTTGTCGCTGGAGTTGCGGCCGTGTCCGCGTACACGTTCTTCGCCAATCCCCCGCCGGAGGTGGTCATCGACCGTCCGTTCAGCGGCTCGAGCAGCCGCGCGGCCGTCGTCGCGTCATCCGCTCCCGCCGCAGTGTCATCGGCTGCGCCCGATACGCCGACAAATAGGCCAGGCAGCGTGCGCCTGACAATGGATTTCGCCAGCCAGGCCCCAACGGGCAACTGGGATCCCCCATATGACGAAGCGTGCGAGGAAGCATCGCTCATCATCGTGCGACACTTCCTGCAAGGAACCCCTCTCGACGCGAACATCATGAACACCGAAATCCTCGCAATGGTTGACTATGAAGAATCGAAGGGCCTCCCGATCGACATCGACATGCACCAGCTCGCACAGGTGGCCAAGGACATGTTCGGTTACTCGGCAACGGTGGTCGAAGGCGCGGACGTCACGATCGAGCGGATCGAATCGGAACTCGCGAACGGCAATCCGGTGATCCTCCCGCTTTCGGGCCAGGACATCGGCAACCCGTACTACTCCGGCGACGGCCCGCCGTACCACGTGCTCGTGGTCGTGGGTTATAGTTCGTCAGGCTCACCACGGGCTACGTTTACCACTCATGATGTCGGAACAAAGCGCGGCGCATACTTCATCTACAACCAAGACGTCATCATGGCCGCCATCCACGACTGGAACGGTAGCGTGGAGACGATCCGCAGCGGACCGAAGAGGATGTTGATTGTGACGAAGTGACGACGGATGTTCGGTACTTTTGCAGTGCCAAAAGTACCACCCGCGAGGCAGTGCATGAAAACACTTCTTAAGAAGGAGTACTCGCTTTGATCTTCGCCAAATCCTTCTGCTGCTTGCGCAGATCCTCTTGCGCTTTGCGCATTTCGTCCTGTTTCATCTTCATTTGAGCTTCCATCGCCTGTTTCTCCAACTCCTTGGCGCGCACGAGCTTCAGCATTCCTTCCTTGGCTTGGCGCTCGGCCTCTACCTGCTTGGAATGGATTTCCTGTGGGGTGGTCATACGGAAATGGGGGTAGGACACAGAAGTAGACGTTCCTACGACCTGTTTCTGTCCGCTTAGAATAGCTTGGATCCAAGCGGCACATCGCTATCAGGCTTACCGAGAATCACCTTCCCTTCTGCATCCGCACATCCCAATGTCAGCGTTTCGCTCGTGAACGGGCCGATTTGCCGCGGCGGGAAATTTACGACGCCCATGATTAAGCGCCCGACGAGGTCTTTTTTCTTATAGTTCTCGACGATCTGTACCGAACTCTTCTTGATCCCGACCTCGGGGCCGAAATCGATCGTCAGTTTGTACGCGGGTTTGCGCGCTTCGGGGAAATCTTCCGCAGTCAGCACTTTTCCGACGCGGATGTCGAGTTTCATGAAATCGTCGATCGTTGCCATGGCACGATCGTAGCACCTTGAGTACCCTACGCACATGACCAACCGTCCCAGTCCCGCAACGCTCCAAGGAGCATACGACGTCCCCGCATCGCTCAAGCGCATCGCGGGCACCTTTGAACACGGGCAACGCTTGTGGATCGGCCCCGAGGAGGCGGCGAAACTGTCGGAGGAGGACCGCGCCGGGTACGAAGCCGCGCACCAGATCATGTGCCACCTGTGTGCTCGCGCCCCGACAGCGCACAGCTCCGGCCATCCGGGCGGACCGCTCTCCTCCTTCACCTTCGCGTACTGGGTCACCAAGCGCCGCGATCCCTCGCAGGACCAACCGATGCGCTACTCGGCCGGCCACCTGAGCCTGCTCGCCTACGGCCTGCAGTGGATGTTCGGTCGAAACGGTCACGATGTCCGTTTGGAGTCGATCGACGCAATCATTCAGAATTTCCGCATTCCCTCGGGCCTCCCGGGACACGTGGAAGCCGGCATCGGCGACATTCCGTTCGGCACGGGACCGCTCGGCAAGGGCGTCTCGCACGGACTCGGGACCGCCTTCGGACTGAAGTATCGCACATCGCCGGGCATGGTCGACGTACTCCTCGCCGACGGCGACAGCCAGGAAGGCCAGGTCCTCGAGGCCTTCCGTCTCGCATCGCACCTGCAACTCGACAACTTGGTGGTGCACGGCGACTGGAACGACATCCAGCTCAGCGATCTCCCGAGCAAATCGTTCGCGACCGACATGGCGTCGATCGCCGAGGCGTGCGGATGGAACGTGATCGAGGTGCAGAACGGCAACGACCCCGCACAGGTCATCGCAGCATTGGACGCCGCCGACGCGTTGCAGGACTCGAAGCGTCCGACGTTCGTCTGTTACTACACGACGATGGGCCACGGCATTTCGTTCATGGAGGAAGGTAGCAACACCGGAGCGAAGAACTACCACGGTTCGCCGCTCAGCAAGGAAGATTCGGAAAAAGCGATCGCATCGCTGAAACCGCTGGAGGGAGCTATCACCGCGTACGAACCGTTCCGCCAGAAGGAACTGAAGCGCGTCGCCGCAAAGCAGCTCGTCGAGACTGACATCCTCCTCGAGTTCACGCCCGGAAAAGAGTACGTGCGCGCCGTGACGAAAGAGAAGGGCGCCGCCCGCAAAGATTTCGGCGCGACCCATTTGAAGAACCTCATGAAGAACGATGAACGCATCGTCGTGTTGCACGCCGACCTGGGTGCCTCCGGCGGCTTCGATAAACTGGCGAAAGAATATCCTGCGCGTGTGTTCAACGTCGGCGTCGCCGAAGGAAACATGTACATGATGGCTGCAGGCATGCGCCAGGCAGGACTCCTTCCGGTGACGTACACGTTCGCCGCCTTCGGCACGAACGAAGCGAGGGCAAGTGCGCGCCTCATCGACATCAACTGCGGCCACACGCGCTGCGGCGTGATCCACGACTGCACGCACGCGGGCGTCTCGGTCGGGGAGGACGGCGAAACCCACCAGGAACAGAACTACTTGAACATCCCCTACCGCCACACCCAAGTGTGGATGCCCGGCGACAGCAACCAAGTTGCCGCCATGGCCGAACGCGCGCTCGAGATCATCGCCGAGGGCCACGAGAGCGTGTACGTGTTCTCCTCGCGCTGCGACCATCCGCAACTCCTCACGCCGGGCGGCGAACCGATCTACGGCGCCGATTACGTGTTCGACGGAAAGGCGGACCTTATCCGCGGCAAGGCCGACCGCAGCGACAGACTGACTATTCTCGCGACAGGCATTACGATCCACGCGGCGGTCGAAGCGGCGGAACGCTACATGAGCGAGAATAAAGGCGTCTCTATCCGCGTGATTAACGTCGGCTGCCTGCGCCCACTCGACGCGGCGACAATCATCTCGGCCGCGCTCGAAACAACGCACCTCGTGGTCGTCGAAGACCACAACATCGAAGGCGGCCTTGCCTCGCAAGTCGCAGACCTCATCGCCGACTTCCAACTCCCCTGCTCGCTCCGCAGGCTTGGGCTCACGCAGTTCTATCCGTCGGGCAAAGCCGAAGACCTCCTATTCTTCGCTGGATTAGACGTCGATTCGATCCAAAACGCCATCGAGGAAGAAATCCGCACGGAAGTCATGGGCGGCGAAGACGCGCTCGTCACCTGCGTGTTCGGCATGCTCCACCACCTGCACGTCAGCCGTTTCCGCGAGCGCACGGAGCCGTTCATCCAGCGCTTAAAGTCCGAGCCCGGGTACCTGGAAGAACTCCGCGCCGTGTGGGCGGAGAGGACCGTGCCAAGCGATAAACTCCCGAGCAACGACGAACTGCGAAAGCGGTTGAGCCAGGAGATCGAGATGGGCGACGTACCGGATGAAAGAGAATAATCACGCAGAAGTTTTTTTGACACCAACGAAACCAAGCGCGAGCAAGGCAATCATGAATACTTTCACAAATATATGACCGCTTGGGTCAAGAAACTGCAGGGTTAAGGGCGTGAATCGTCCCGTAAGCACATGTGCGAGAAGACTTACCGGCAGCGCGAAAAAATACCACGCGCGCAGGGGCACTATCCAACCAACACGCCTACATAGCCTGCTCAGCCACGGGGCAAGGAAGACGAGCGCGACGAGCGTCAGGACGGAATCAAACACGCTGTAGTCAGCAATGCGCCACTGTCGTAGGTATGTGAGCATGGATACATCGTATTCGCTCTCGGTGAAAATGAGCAATCGACCGAGTGGCGAAGTATCCATCCTAACACTTGGCACATCGAAAAATTCGTCCGAACCGATGCTTTGCCGACGGTGAGGACTCTTTGAAGTATGGGGTCCGTGGGGAAACCTTGGTTTCTCCGCGAATGTGTGGCGGAGGGAGTGGGATTCGAACCCACGGAACCTTGCGGTTCACCTGATTTCAAGTCAGGCGCTATCGACCACTCTGCCATCCCTCCAGAGCAAGTATGCCCGTGGCGAGGCCAAGTAGGAAAGAACCAGCCCGGCGCTTCGTCGTCCATTGAGACCCCCTGCCCAAAGGGTATACTCGGATCTCCTCCATCCATCCCCATGAAACGATTCCTCGCATTCTCACTGGCACTCGTGCCGTTGGCCGGCTGTTCACTCTTCACAACCTCGAAACCCCCAGTGCAAGTTGATGAACAAACGTCCTCGGTCGCCGAGACAAAAAATGTCATTTACCGTGGAACACTACTTCCCTTGGGCGCCAGCATTTACATGGAAGGCACGCACCGCCTCGAACTCGAAGACGGACGCTTCGTGCTCCTGGAAAGTAATGGCTTGCTCCTCGACGAATACTTAAACTTGGAGGTGGAAGTGTTCGGCGCCACGCGCCCGACGGTTGAGGGAGGCGGCATCATCATGCGCGTCGAGCGCGTCGCCCAGTTCATCGTTAGCTCCGTGCCGGCGTCGTCCGAAGCTGCTTCCTCGTCCGAAGAATCCTCGTCCGTTGCGGCGTCATCGGCTCCGACTATTGCAAGTAGTGCGCCCGCTATCGTCACATCCCGCCGCCCGGTCATCACACCGCCCGCCTCGTCCAAGGCTCCGGTCGTCGCGCCCATCTCCTCCTCAGCCGCCGTGGTCGTAGCATCATCCTCGTCCTCGGCAGCAAACGACGCCGTATCGCTTCGAGCAGCAACGATGGCGAAAGCTAACATGTCCGTCGCCAATTGGACCCAGCAGTACTGCTCCACGCACATTGAATTCTGCTTCCCGGTGCATAAGAACTGGTACTACACGTCGTTCGGCGCAACTTCGAGCAGCCAATGGCACGTCGAAGTCTCCTCGGAGGAAATTCAAGCTCTCG
>Ga0163144_10008073_pt1 | contig 22859 bp, 36 predicted proteins | sample OliLak19BULKMAT1_FD_123175 | JGI IMG/M metagenome (GOLD analysis project Ga0163144, IMG submission 123175) | Freshwater microbial mat bacterial communities from Lake Vanda, McMurdo Dry Valleys, Antarctica - Oligotrophic Lake LV.19.BULKMAT1 | ecosystem: Environmental > Aquatic > Freshwater >...
ATTCGGATGCACGGCAGCTTCATGCCCTGTAAATTCTATATGCCCGTTTGCTTCAGCGCCAGAATAAAGGGGGTGCGGGGCAGCCAAGCTGCCCCGCATATTGTCGCCCATGGTGTTGGCGGCGATGCCGCCAACACCATGGGCGAAAGGCATGTAATGCAACTAACTACGATTCATTAATTCCTGTTTCTTCTTCTCATATTCATCGGCAGAAAGTAACCCCAGATCACGCAGATCGGTGAGCGATTTGAGCGTATCTTCAACGCTATGCGCCCGCTGCGGGTTCTGGTCCGCTCCAACGCCAACATATGCCGCTACCGGTTGTGGATCCAAATAGCCAAAGCCACGGCTATAATGCTGTTTTGCCTCGATCATCGCCTTCTTGAACTCAATCGGATGGGCGATCTTACGCATGTAATTCGCGCCAATATCGGAACCGGTGATCACTTCGAGGTCACCAAAATCGAATATTCGCCCGATCCAACTCTGGTTCAGGGTGACATCATTGATCTTCTCAAGCGACGAATCACTCACCGCTTTATTGAAGATTCCACGCACATGGATCACACGCTGGTCGGTGACAGCATACTGTTCATTATTCCAGCGATAGAAATCTAATACAGCACTCACCAGCACCAGCAGGCTAATCACAGCGCAGGCGGCCATGATCATAATGCCAATTGGTTGCCCAGCGATACTGCGTTGCTCGAATGCAGCCCGTGACACAATTCCAGCCGCAATCAACAAACCGATCAACACCATTTCAGTGATAATATTACTGACGAGCACAAAACTGTGCTGACGGCCAATGTAGCGAATTCGCTCGCCACGCGCCAAAAGATCGTCGATGTAGGCCATGATCTGCTCCTTGTGACGGCTGGAATGGTGATATTAGGCCTCAGCCCAGGCGAACCTCATCCAGAAAAGCGACAGATTTGAGATCGCGTTCGAGAATATGGCGAACATATACCCGTAACATACGCTCGGCTTCTTCGCGCAATGGCATCGATAAATTCAGGCGATCAATGGCTTCCACCGGTTGAGCCTGGAGGTAACGCAAGAGCTTGAATGCGCCAAGACTCATGGTTATTGCCGTCGGATCGGTTGGCGCACAGCGGCTGCATAGCACTCCACCACCGCTTGAGCTAAAATGATCAGCCTCTTCAGTCAATGCCGTATGGCAGATCACACAGTCACTCAGTTGTGGGCGGAACCCAAGCGATTCGAGCAGGTGCAACTCATACCAGCGCAATACTAGATCGATTCTTATGGTCGTATCAAGTGCGCCAAGTGTTGCAATCAATAAACGAAAGGCCTGCGGATTTTCATCGCCCTCCTCAGTAAGTCGATCAATCACCTCGGCTGCATAGTAAGCCGCTCCAATCCGCTCGAGATCCATTCGCAGCTGTGGGTAGTCATGCACGATCTGGCTTTGGGTGACAATATCCAACGTACGGCCAACCGCTAACATCAATTGAGCATGCGTAAAAAGCTCAATGTGCCCAGCCAATCGGCTGATTGTCTTGCGAGCGCCTTTTGCCACAACCCGCCGCTTGCCCAGTGGCGTATAGATCGTCAGCAGCCGATCCGATTCCCCGAACGCGCTGCGCCGAATAATCACCGCCTCGGCTCGGTAGACACGATCACGCATGCGTGTTCCTTCTCACTCTTACTCTGTGTGATTTCGATCAAGCTGTGCTCGCAACTGTTCGATAGCTTCACGGCTCGATTGGTAGGATCGATTGACCACCCGATCTGGTAGTAAACGCATCACCCGCCGCCGCACATTGCTGCTCACATCGGCTTCTAAGGCCAATAATCCACTCGCCTCAGCATAGAATGTTAATGCTGCCAGTATAGTTGCTAGCTCACGCTCGGAAAATGGCGATTTTGGCTCTTCGATCTCCCCGGCTAGGCCATAGCCCGCCTGCCGCAATCGCTCTGCAAACCCTGCGGCCTCGCCATCAGGAACAGCCCACATCCGCTCCCCGATCTGCTCAACTGCTGGCAGCCGCACACGCTTATCGCGCCGGATTCGCTCTAGTGTTGTGCTATCATCTGCTTCAAGCAGAACCACCTGGCGTAGCCCAACACGGCCATACTCACCGGCCCACTCGCGGATTGTTGCTGCCACATTCTGCGGCACATCTCGGCTAGTCTGCTCCTCCAGAAACGAGAGAATCTCTACTATCCCAATACCGTGCCCAAATGCCCCATGAATGCTTCGTTTTGTCAGCCGAAAAATGGAAGCTTCCTGGTTTGCATTGCTCGATACCTGCTCTGCAATCCGGCCAATCTGGAAGCGACCATACAATGAACAGCTAGGCGGTGCAATCACATCGAAATTTGGCTGAAGCACCAAACGTTCTGTTGGTTGCCCATGCGGAAGCTCACTGCCTCGGATCACAGCAGCCCCCAATTCCGTCAGTCGGAATGATATCGGGCGCTGTTCCTCCAACCCCAAGTCTACAAGCCCCAACCAGCGCAATGATTCACCAACAACAGCATAGATTAAACGCCCCTCGACACCAGACCAATGCTGAAACCCATTGCGCGGCTGCCCTGTTCGATCAGTGATTCTCCAACTATCATAATCGCCATCTGGCCGTAGAAAGTCCGGTTCAGCCTGCTGGATCGCCATTATCAAATTATCGAATGAAAACCAGGTTTCAGATGGGATCTGCGCAACGAGCTGTTGCAGCCATTGTTTTCCATGACGGATATCGCGTCGGAACGTGGTTGGGATACGCAGCCCGCAGAATATTGTCAGTTCGTCCCAATCCGATACGATCCATCCCTCCATCAGCCTCCGCAGCCGCTCACCAGTGGACAATTGCATCCACGCCAATGCTTCACGAGTTGGGTGCATCAACCCATCCGATCCCGTTCGTATAAGGTTGGCACCAATGGCAATACAACGCAGGAAACGCGCAAATGGCCAGTGTTCTTCACGAGTTATTCCGTTAAGTTTGGCCTGCGGGTCACATCGGCGTGCCAGGCGAACCAGGCTGGCTTTGTTTAAGCCCCCCTGATGAACCACCTCAAGCTGCCCTTCCTGCGCCAGCGTCAACAACTCAAGCATATAGCGTTCAAGGACACCAATATCACTCACAAGCATTGCAGAAGGTGTATCGATCTCGGTGAGTTGAAGATGTACTGATCGGCGTGTAACTGGCGGCAATAATGCCAGAAGTTCATGCGGAATGCTATACCGATGATCTCGTCCGCTAGCAATGCGCTGTAACAATGCCCGTATATACAGACGCTCCGTTGCGGAAGATGGTTCTTCAAGCGCTAGAAGGTAGCTGCGCGGATTAGGATAACTATCGGGAACGCGCAATCGCCCAAACTCACGCTCCATGATCAACACAGGTATCTCGCCACTATATGCCTGTACTGCTTCCAATGCCCTGCGCTCATCTGGCCCAAGCATTTCAAGCATGCGTGTAACTGCGGCTGGTGTAAGTAGTGCCTGTGCGAGATCATCAGGCGAACTTGCTACCTCAATTGGAAGCGCCCAATACCGTGCAATCACACGGCGCTCGCTCTCATGCAGATGCGTAAGCCATTGGCGCAAAGGGCGTATGGTCGGAACCATTGCTATCTGTGTCCATCCTACTGTCAGAGTGCAATTGTATGAGAATGCGTGAGTATTATAGAATATCGGACTCAAGAAGGTCAACAATCCACCTACTACAGAACGTCATACGAGTGCCGATATCGCATAATCGTATCATTCGCCGGGCGCTGATAGCGTATAACCGAATCCTCGCTCTGCACCAGTCGCCCAACCGATATCAGATACTCAAGATGGGCAAGCGTTTCTGCCATGGCAAAACGCAACTGGTGTGACGTAAGATCGTGTGTAGGAAAGATCTGTATGCAGATCTGATAGGCGTTTGTGCCATCGGCTGCCTGCTCAGTTTGAATCAATCGTTCTTCATGATGAACAATCAACTGATCTATTCGCTCATGAAACTGTGTGATGATTGGCCCATGTCCAGGCAACGCCAGATCGACAGGAATCGTCCTTAGATAGTGAAGTGTTGTTAGAAATGTCGCCAATGGATTGACATCACCCCACGACCATCGCCCAATATTGGGTGTGATCTTCACTAATACGGCATCACCACACAGCATCAGACGTTCCGCCTCACAATAGAGTGCCAGATGCCCATCACTATGCCCAGGCGAAAACACCATCCGAAACTGCCGATTGCCAATTGTCAACACATCGTCTTCCAGCAAATCCTGCATCACTGTGGGATGTGGCTGTGTCATTGCCCGCAATGCGCTCAGATCCGCATCGACTACCTCTAACAATTCATCTGGCACACCACAGCCGCGAAAGAAATTCGCAACCGCATGTTCTTGATCTCCAGTTGCCATCCAGGTTGCGTCAACGAAGGCGCGCTCGATTGGTGAGAGTAACACGGGAGCCGCCGACATATCAGCCAACCAGCCAGCCATACCATAATGATCAGGATGCGCATGGGTCAGCACAATACGCCGAATGGCCTGTGGTTCGATATTATAGTGTTCAAACGCAGCAGACCAAGCGGCCCTGCCAGGTGAATAGTTCAGCCCTGTGTCAACAATCGTCCATCCATCACCATCGCGCAGCAAGTAGGCATGCACAATCTTGAGTGGGAATGGAAGTGGCAACTGGATCTGGTATATTCCTTCAGCAACCTCCACGGGCATTCCTTCTGAATTAAGTCAATGAAACGCTCATTTGTACGCTCATTCATTAGGGTATGATAGCATTCACATGCGGTGCATGCAATTGTTCAATGTCACAAAAGCTGAGGAGCGAATAATGGAGATCGATCTGAGCGAACTACGCATATGGGCTCGCGAAGGCGGGGCAATCGCACGCAGCTACTTTCGGAACACAATCGGTCGTCGCAAAGCAGATCGTAGTTGGGTCACCGAGGGTGATATCGAAGTCGAACGGATGCTCGTACAGCGAATTGCCGATCGTTATCCAGATCATGGAATCATTGGTGAAGAGAAGGCTCGTCATGCGCTCAACAAAGAATATGTCTGGGCAATCGACCCGATCGATGGTACGGCATGTTTTGTTGCTGGTTTACCAAGTTGGGGCGTCTCAATCGGACTCTTGCGTCATGGGCTGCCCTATTTAGGCGTATTCTACATGCCAATTGCGGATGAGATGTATTGGAGCGTGCCTAGTGGTGGTGCATTCTTCAATGATACGCCAATCCATGTGGCTGGCCCAGGCGAATGGGATAACGAGAGTTGGATCAGTGTTCCATCCAACAGCCATCGCCGCTACACAATTAACTTTAGCGGTAAAGTGCGCAGCCTTGGCAGTACGGTTGCCGATCTGTGTTTTGTTGCACGAGGATCAGCAACCGGCACGCTTCTTACTCGCTGTGCGATCTGGGATCTTGCCGCCGGGTTATCGATTCTTCGGGAAGCAGGCGGAATATATATTGGATTATCAGGCCAAATGCCCGATCTTCCTGCAATGGCTCAGGATGGTTCGCTACTGCCAGAACCAGTACTTGCTGCAGGGCCAGAACACCTAGATCGATTACGAGCCGTTATTCACCCACGCGATTAAACGAAGAGCAGGAAACCAAAACTACCAGCGATACCACGCCAAAGTGCAGTGGTATTGCTGGCAATTTGTACTTCTAACCCAATCCCGATGATTCAAGAAGATTAACGCTTGGTGTATTGCGGTGCTTTACGTGCTCGCTTAAGGCCAGCCTTCTTCCGTTCCTTCGCACGTGGGTCACGTGTGAGTAATCCCGCCTTCTTCAGGGTTGGGCGAAATTCCAGATTTACATCAAGCAGTGCCCGAGCAATACCATGGCGAACAGCACTAGCTTGGCCCGAAACGCCACCGCCACGGACTTTGATAAGAACGTTGAATGAGGTTGAGTTTCCAGTCAAATCGAGCGGTCGTGCAATTTCTCTATGAAACAGCTCACGTGCGCCGAAATACTCCAAAACACTCTTCCCGTTTACAACAATCTCACCGCTGCCCGGAAATAATCGTACCCGCGCGACTGCTGTTTTTCGTCGGCCAGTACCCTGATAATAGCGCTTGTCAGTCATTATCAACCTCTCTTAGCCGTTTGGCCGCGGAGTATACACCTTCGGCTGCTGAGCAGTGTGTGGGTGCGTAGGGCCAGCGTAAATCTTCAATTTGGTGATCTGCTGCCGCCCCAATCGTGTCTTCGGCAGCATACCCTTGACTGCGAAGCGCAAAATGCGATCTGGGTGCAACCCCATCATCCGCTTGAATGGAACTGCCTTAAAGCCACCCGGGTAGTTGGAATGGCTATAATACATCTTCTGATCAGGCTTGCGACCAAGAAGTTTGACCTTCTCAGCATTGACGACAACAACAAAGTCACCGCCATCCAAATTTGGGCTAAACGTCGGCTTATGTTTGCCACGCAGCAGAACTGCGATTTGGGTTGCCAACCGCCCAAGCGTCTGGTTCGATGCATCAACAATATGCCAGTCACGCTGGACTTCTGATGCTTTTTGCGAATAGGTCTTCATCCCGCGATCCTCATTACGATGATTGGTTATGACACGGGCGGCTGATCGCCCGGATAGACCACGTTCATCAGATATAAGCCATGAGCCGGTGCCAGGGGTGGGCGCCTCCCGGCACCATTCAGCGTCTCGGCCAGGCTATCCTGTGCCAGCCGCCCCTCGCCAATGAGTAACAGCATCCCGACAATCTTCCGCACCATATGCCGAAGAAATCCGTTTGCTGCAATATCAACCGCAACCAGTGGTTGGCCCCAGAGATTTATCCGACGGCAGTTCGCTGCGTAGCAAAATCGGATGGTTGGGCCTTCCTGCGGTCCATCACTATACGCCATAAAATCATGTTGACCAACGATGCTCTGTATTGCAGCATCCATAAGTTCGACATGAAGTTGCTTCCCAACTTGGACAGTATGGCGTCGTAAAAGCGCTGACGCTACCTTCCCATTATCGATTAGGTAGCGATACTCGCGCCGAATTGCGGTATAGCGTGCATGAAAGTCAAGCGGAACCTCCCAAACATCCAGCACACCAACATCCTCAGGCAAAATAGCATTCAATCCTCGTAGGACAGTTGCCAAATCTCGGTCTGTCTCCGTCTGTACATTTGCTACTTGCCCATGTGCATGGACTCCAGAATCCGTTCTACCTGCCATCGTAACCCGTCGTCGCTCCTGAGTGAGCTTAGTCCAAGCTTCCTCAAGCGCTCCCTGAACCGTCCGCCCATTATTTTGCCACTGCGAACCAGAAAAATCGGTGCCATCATATTCAATTCGCAGTGCAATATTGCGCATGAGCTAGAGCAGTTCGAGAATGACCATATCAGCACCATCACCAAGGCGCTGCCCGAGCTTCGTAATTCGTGTGAAGCCCGATTGGCGATCGGCGTACTGTTGCGGTGCAAACGCAAACAGCTCAAGCATCGCATTCTTGCTTGCCAGCCTTGAGAGTGCCATACGGCGCGCATGGGGAGTATCCTGACGCGCCAACGTCAGGAGATGCTCAATCTCAGGTTGAACGGCCTTCGCTTTCGCAGAAGTCGTCTGGATTTTGCGATGCTGGATCAGCGAAATCATGAGGCCACGAATGAGCGCCTTACGCGCCTCGTAATCACGGCCTAGTTTGAACGTCGACTTGCGGTGTCGCATTGCCTCTATCCTCAGTGGTACGCTAACCGCCCAGCTCAGCGCCATTTGACGCTGGAGCACTGACGCGCGGGATATATCCCCGCTCAATCAGCTTGTCGCGGATCTCTTCCATCGATTTCTGTCCAAGGTTACGGACCGAAAGCAGTGCTTTCTCATCCATCTCCAGCACTTGGCCAACTTTGGTGATATCGGCCCGTTTGAGACAGTTGTAGGTACGGGTCGATAGATCCAGTTCCTCAATTGGTGTGTCGTAGATATCGGCCGGAATTGCTAGTCCGCCCGGTCCAGTTGTCGGTAATTCAGGGTCAGTCGACAGCCGATTAAAGTCGGCAATCGTCTGAGAATACTGCACCAACACTTGGGCAGCATGGCTCAACGCATCCCCCGCTTTGATTGTCCCATCCGTCCAGATCTCAATCAGCAGGCGATCAAAGTCGGTTGCCTGGCCAATACGGGTATTCTCAACCACGTAGTTAACCTTCGGCACCGGCGTAAAAATAGCATCGACCGGGATTTCACCGATTGGTAGCGCGTCACGCTGATCGGCTGGTAGGTATCCTCGGCCACGCTCAACGGTCATCTCGATCTCAATACTAGAATTATCTGAGTCGAGCGTACAAATATAGTGGTTCGGGTTCACCAACTCGACATTACTTGGCGAGTCAATATCGGCAGCACGCACGATTCCGGGTCCCTGCTTCGTCAGGATCACCTTCACCGGTCGCTCCGCATAGGAACGAAGGCGGATGCCCTTGATATTTAGGACAATCTCGGTGACATCCTCCTTCACGCCAGGGATCGTCGAGAATTCGTGAAAGACGCCATCAATTTTTATCTTGGTGATCGCCGAACCGGGGATGGACGACAGAAGCACACGCCGTAGCGCATTGCCCAGCGTATGCCCATACCCCGGGTCAAGCGGCTCAATTTTGAAACGCCCATAATTCTCAGCCGCCTGAACCACTTCAATTTTGGGCATGGCGATGTCCAACACCGGAACGCCTCCTTACACAAGATTAGATTTTGGATTTGCGGCCTGCGACGATGCAACACGCATTGATCGCACATCCTGAATCCAAAATCTAAATTCGCAATTACTTAGCGGCTGTAGTACTCAACGATCAATTGCTCATTGATCCCCAGTTCAGCATCCTCACGCTGTGGCAGAGTTGCAACTTCGGCAACTAGGTCAACAACGTTGAAACGTAGCCAATCTGGTACCTTACGTTTATTCAGCTCACCGCTATCAACAAGGTTCTTAAAGTACGCACGACTGCGACTTTCCGTTCGTACTGCGATCTTTTCGCCAACACGCACTGTGTAGGATGGAATATTGGTCTTGCGACCATTGATCGTAATGTGTCCATGGGTAACAAGCTGCCGAGCCTGTGAACGAGTTGTTGCCAACCCCATGCGATAGACAACATTATCGAGACGGCGTTCCAGCAACATAAAAAGATGTGCGCCCGTCTCGCCAGGGTAACGCTGTGCCTTCTCGTAGATGCGTCGGAATTGGCCTTCCAACACACCATACATCATGCGAGCCTTCTGCTTCTCAATCATCTGGATGCCATAATCTGACACCTGCCGACGCCGAGAAGTTGGGCCATGCTGGCCAGGTGGGAAAGGGCGCTTCTCAAGGATGCGCTGGCCCTTTTCCGTAATACCAATACCGAGACGCCGACTAATCTTGCCGACGGGTCCGCGATAGCGAGCCATGAATCTCCTCCCTTAAACCCGCCGGCGCTTTGGCGGGCGGCAGCCATTGTGCGGGATGGGCGTCACGTCTGTGATCGAGACGACCTGTAACCCTGCGGACTGCAACGAGCGAATTGCGGACTCTCGGCCTGCGCCTGGTCCTTTGACGAACACCTCAACCGAACGCATCCCATTTTCCATCGCCTTACGAGCTACTGCTTCGGCAGCGATTTGTGCAGCATAGGGAGTACTCTTTCGTGAGCCCTTGAACCCATTCTGCCCAGAACTCGACCAGCAAACGACATTGCCAGTCGGATCAGTAATGGTAATGATCGTGTTATTAAACGTGCTCTGAACATGAGCCTGGCCGCGCGGCACATTCTTCTTCTCGCGGCGCTTACCGCGCTGCCGCTTGGCCGCTGCCGCAGCGCCTCCCTTTGTCTGCTGTTTCGCCATGCTTGCTATGTACCTCGTATCTGATCCGCAGATGGCCTACACCAATGCGGTCGCCGCTACTTCTTCACGGCCTTCTTCTTAATACCGATCGCCTGACCTTTACGACCTCGGCGTGTACGCGCATTTGTACGGGTACGTTGCCCTCGTACTGGCATGCCCTTGCGATGTCGTAGACCACGATAGCAACCAATATCCATGAGGCGCTTGATATTTAGCTGAATCTCACGCCGTAGATCACCTTCAACGCGATATTCACGCTCGACAATCTCACGGATACGATTGACCTCTTCTTCAGTGAGATCCCGAACACGAATGGTCGGATTCACATTAGCCTTCTTGAGAATATCGGCCCCGTTTGAGCGGCCAATCCCATAGATGTACGAGATCGAAATTTCGATCTTTTTGTTGCGGGGAATATCAACCCCAGCGATGCGTGCCATGCGCTTCCTCTCGACTGGTACTATCCTTGGCGCTGCTTGTGTTTGGGCTGGCGGCTACAGATAACCCGAAGAACGCCTTTGCGCTTAATCACCTTACAGTATTCACAGCGCGGTTTGACCGACGCTTGGACCTTCACAGTATGCTCCTTCCTTACTGCCCACTCTTTTTCAATAGTGGGTTCCGTCGAAAGCTATCGAACAAATACAAATTGCTTCGCCCTATGGTGGGCAGCACTTTTATCTCGTCTCGTTTATTTGTATCGATAGGTAATTCGTCCACGCGTCAGATCGTATGGTGAAAGTTCTACCAACACACGGTCGCCCTTTAAGATTCGAATGTAGTTCATCCGCATTCTACCTGAAATATGTGCCAATACTTCATGACCATTTTCAAGTTGGACTTTGAACATAGCATTGGGCAACGGTTCAGTGATGGTTCCCTCCATCTCGATCATGTCCTTCTTCTTCGACATACGCCTCCATATAATCTACGGAATGTGCCTTTATAAGGCTCTCTTCGTGCCGTTTTGCTCAAGCGCATGGATCATCGCTTCTGTTACCAGAGAGATCTCACGCTGGCCATCAACTTCGTGCAGATTACCTTGCTCGCGATAATATTCAATCAACGGCATCGTCTGTGCAAAATAGACTTCAAGTCGATGACGTGCCGTTTCCATTGTATCATCACTACGTTGATACAATTTTCCACCACAGTGATCACAGATATCTGGCCGCTTTGATGGGAAATAGTATACATTATATGTGGAGCCGCAAGTTTTGCAAGTCTGCCGTCCAGCAATACGCCGAAGCAATACATCCTCAGGCACCCGCAAATAGAGTACGCTGTCGATCCGACGAGTATGACCTTTCAATTCCTGCTCAAGAGCCAGTGCCTGATCGCGTGTGCGTGGAAACCCATCGAAAACGACGCCACCTGAACAATCGGATTGACTGATTCGCTCGACAATCATACGGATCACAACTTCGTCTGGTACAAGTTCGCCGCGATCCATATACGACTTTGCTAGCATACCCAACTCGGTGCCTTGACGCAGGGCCGCTCGAAACAAATCGCCACTTGCAACATGTACCAGACCAGTATGCTCTTCGAGCACTTGGGCCTGCGTACCCTTTCCCGCGCCAGGAGCACCTAATAGAATGATATCCGTGGACATGCCGTAGCTCTCTCTCCGAGCAGCAAATCATACGCTCTCAAGGCCGGATGTTAGCGATTGATAAATCCTTCGTAGTTTCGCATGACCATCTGTGCCTCAATTTGACGCATCGTGTCGACAGCTACACCAACAACAATCAGCAGTGCAGTCGCTCCTAACCCAATTGGAACACCAGTAATCAACTGTGTTAGGAACGGCAAGACAGCAACTAAGCCCAAGAAGAGCGCCCCAACCCGCGTGATCCGCGATACAACTGCATCAAGGTATTCTTCAGTTCGCTTACCAGGACGAATGCCTGGGATAAACCCACTGTTACGCTGAAGTGTATCAGGGATATTCTGTTGGTCAAAAATCACCTTTGTATAGAAATAGGTGAAGAAGTAGACCAACGCAAACAGGCAGATTGAATAGATAATACTACCACCAGTGCGTACATTCGTTCCGATTGTCGGGCTAAAGGTCTGATAGACACCGCAGGCAAACTGTTTCAGTAAACCAGCGCCCGCTGGTGCAACTTGTTCAGGGCAGCCATACGAGGCAATTGTTCCTGGGAAGATAATAATGCTTTGTGCAAAGATGAGCGGGATCATGCCAGCCATATTAACTTTTAGTGGAATATGACTACTCTGACCGCCATAGACTCGATTCCCGCGTACACGCTTCGCATATTGTACTGGGATGCGTCGCTGCCCCTCTTGCATGAGAATGATGCCGACAATTGTTAGCAGAGCAATCGCCAAGAATGCGATCAGCCCAATAATTGTTTCAACACCACCAAGCTGTACGCTTGTGAACCCCTCAACAATTAAGCTCGGCAAGCGTGAAACAATGCCTGCAAAGATAATCATCGAGATACCGTTTCCAATGCCACGTTCCTGTATCTGCTCACCAAGCCAGATCAACAACATTGATCCTGCAACCATCGCGACCAAAACCGTGAAGGTCGGTAGGAAATTGTTCACGATATCGAATGGTGAGCGAAACAAGCTTTGGCCGGCGCCAAGCCCACGCTCTAGCGTGAGTGTTTGGCCATAGGCCTGTAAGAAGGCCATCGGAATTGTCAGAACAAATGTGATCTGATTAATCCGAATACGGCCTTGCTCGCCTTCTTTGCGCATCTCTTCTAATGCTGGAATTAGAGGTGTCAGCAGCTGCACAATAATTTGTGCAGTAATATATGGATAAACACCCATTGCTGCCACGGAAAAATTCTGAAGAGCACCGCCAGCAAAGATATTCAATAACTGTGCAAGTTGGTTCGTCTTTAATGCTTCCTGCAGGCTTTGCAGCGCTGCAGGATCGATATTTGGTACAGGAATATGTGCAATCAGCCGAAAGAGCAGCAGCATCAAGAGTGTAAAAATGATGCGCCGACGCAAATCTGGAAGCTGGAGCGCACGAAAAACCGACTCAAGCATCGGTGGATCTCCTCGTCGTAGGTTTGATGCCCAAGGTCAGAGGCCAGAGAACGTATCCTCGTACCTCAAGCGTTGTACCCCGCATGGCTCACCTACTCCGTCTCACTCGTTGTACGGCGATTGCGCATTGCTGGATTCGGGCCATGGCTGCGGCTTCGCCGTTCGACAACCCATTCAACCTCAACAACCTGGCCACCAGCATCCTCAATCTTCTGGCGAGCACTTGCGCTGAACTTGTGAGCGTGAACAGTCAATCCAGCAACAATGGTGCCATTCGCAAGTATCTTCAGTGGTTTTGAGGCCTTAATCACGCCCGCCTGTACGAGCGCTTCGATTGTTACTGGCATATCGGATGGCCATTCAGTCAACTGTTCGACATTCAGCACCTGATATGCTACGCGCCAACGATTTTTGAAACCGCGTAAGTATGGTAGTTTTCGAACAATTGGAATCTGACCACCCTCAAAGGTTCGGGATGGGTTTGGGCCTGAACGAGCCTTCTGACCCATCATACCCTTACCGCTTGTCTTGCCCTTGCCAGAACCATACCCACGACCAACACGCTTACTCTTGCGGTGTGCGCCTGGTGATGGCTTAAGATCATGCAACTTCATGGTTATCCTCACGCTGATCATCTGCTATCTCGACAACCGTGACGAGATGCCGAACCTTGAAGATCATCCCACGAGTCGAAGGAGTATCCTCCTGAATAACAGTGCTATTGAGCTTCTTCAAGCCCAATGAGCGGATCGTATCTTTCTGCATGTAGCTGTATCCGATCGCGCTCTTGGTATACTTAATTTTCAGCTTTGCCATGCCTATGCCTCCTGCGTCTCCCGCTTCCGGCGCGATATGCGCTGGCGCAGTTCATGAGGCGTCAGGCCGCGGCGACGGGCAATATCCTCAAGCGAAACCAATTCACTGAGCGCCCGGAAGGTCGCCTTGACGACATTAACCGGGTTATTGCTCCCGTAGCGTTTTGACAAAATGTCTTTAATGCCTGCTGCCTCAATGACTGGGCGAACCCCACGGCCTGCAATAACACCAGTACCTGGGGCAGCTGGTATCAGGCGTACCGTGGAAGCCGCAAAATGTGTTTCGATGTCGTGTGGGATCGTCGTGTTATGTAGTGGCACATGGATCATATTCTTCTTCGCTGCCTCAACTCCCTTACGGATAGCTTCTGGCACTTCTGCTGCTTTTCCCATGCCAACACCAACGTGGCCTTTTTCATCGCCAACAACAACAACGGTGCTGAAGCTGAAGCGGCGACCGCCCTTCACGACCTTCGAAACGCGATTAATCTGGACGACGCGCTCTTTTAATTCGAGCTCATCAGATCCTTGATTTCGTCCTCGTGCCACACTTCCTCCAATATGCGTGCGGTGGTTTCACCGAACGATGAAGCCGAACTTAGAAACTCAGCCCAGCTTCACGAGCTGCCTCGGCAAGAGCCTTGATCCGACCGTGATACTTAAAGCCACCGCGGTCAAAAACGACCTTCGTAACGCCTGCCAAAAGCGCTCGCTCGGCTACCAATTTACCGACCGCTTGGGCATCCTCAACCTTCGTCTTGCCAACTAATGTTGGAGCAAGAGCTTTGTCGACGCTCGACGCCGCAGCCAGGGTATGACTTTTCGTGTCGTCGATAACTTGGGCGTAAATATGTGCATTACTGCGAAATACGCTCAGGCGTGGTCGCTCTGTACTGCCATTAACCTTCTTCCGAACGCGACCATGGCGACGGAGGCGGAGTTCACGCGGAGTTCGTTTAGCCATATATGTTCATCCTCCAGGCGACAGAGATTGTATCCCCTGCCACGAGTGATGTCGTAGCGAATTACTTTGTCTTACCCGTCTTACCAGCCTTGCGGCGGACACGTTCACCCTGAAACTTGATCCCGTAGCCCTTGTATGGTTCAGGTGGACGTAGTGAACGAAGTTTTGCTGCTTCCTCACCAACGAGTTGCTTATCGATGCCATGAATGATCACTTGCTGTGGCTCATTCGCGCTCTTGCGATCCATGACCTGGAACTCAATACCTACCGGCGGAACGACGCGAATGGGATGCGAGAACCCGACCAGCAGGACGATGTTCTTACCTTCGCGTTGGGCTCGATAGCCAATGCCGGTGATTTCAAGTGTACGCTGATAGCCATCGGTTACGCCAGTAACCATATTGGATAATAGTGTACGCGTAAGGCCATGTAATGAACGATGTTCTTTCTCATCGGAAGGACGCGAAACCGTCAGCGTGCCACTCTCCTGAGAAATAATGATCTCGGCTGGCAGTTTCTGCTCAAGGCTTCCCTTCGGACCTTTGACTGTCACAAAGTTGCCATCACCGATGTTAATTTCCACACCCTTGGGAACAGGGATAGGCTTTTTACCAATGCGCGACATCGTTTCCTCCTACCAGATGTAGCACAGAACCTCGCCCCCAACGTGCTGCTGTCCGGCCTCATGGCCAGCCAATACGCCCTTTGGAGTTGAGAGAATGCTCAGGCCCATCCCGCCACGCACGCGCGGAATGTCTGCGTGGCCTGTGTAGATGCGCAAGCCAGGCTTGCTGACTCGCTTGAGACCAGTAATAACCGGTTGGCGGTCGTTCGTATACTTCAGGGTAATCACAATCGTATCGCAAGGCTTGCCAGATTCCACCGTGAAGTCGCGAACAAAACCTTCGCTCTTCAGTATCTGGGCAATTGCCACTTTCATCTTTGACGATGGTATGGCCACTGTCGTATGGCGGGCCATACAAGCATTGCGGATACGGGTCAACATATCGCCGATTGGGTCGTTGACGCTCACAGGAGCTCCTCCTCTTGGTCAGCAGCAGTGGCAGGGGCGAGCGGCCCCGTCATTGGCTCCGGCCGATAATCACCAGCTCGATTTCGTCACACCCGGAATAAGCCCTTTGAGCGCGTGCTCACGAAAGCATATCCGACACATGCCGAACTTGCGGATGTAGGCGCGCGAGCGGCCGCAGACCTTGCAGCGGTTATAGGCCCGCACCGCGTACTTCGGGGTGCGCTTGGCCTTAGCAATGAGCGACTTTTTAGCCAACGTTAGGCTCCTTGTAGTGCTCTGGCTGGTAAGCGGTATTTCCGCTCCTGGCCGATGCTAATCGCGAAATGGCATACCGAGACGCTTCAGCAGCGCATAGCCCTGAGCATCGTCGGTGGCACTCGTCACCATCGAAACTTCCAAGCCGCGCAGCTTGTCGACTTTATCGTAATCGATCTCTGGGAACAGGATCTGCTCGCGCAAACCCAAACTATAGTTTCCACGGCCATCAAATGACCGCCGACTAATACCGCGGAAGTCGCGCAGACGCGGAAGCGCCAAGCTAACAAGGCGGTCGAAGAAATCGTACATCCGATTGCCACGCAATGTGACCATTGCCCCAATCGGCATACCCTGGCGTAGTTTAAATGCAGCAATCGCTTTTTTTGAGCGAGTTACTACCGGCTTTTGGCCGGCAATCGCCGTCAAGTCGCCAACGGCTGCATCAAGCGACTTGGCATTCTGTACAGCTTCACCAAGGCCGATATTAAGGACGATCTTCTCCAAATGCGGAACCTGCATGACGCTGGTGTATTTAAACTCCTGCATCAGTGCTGGGGTAATCTCGCTCCGGAATTTCTCTCTGAGACGCGATGCCATACTTCTCTCCTCAAGGGCTTGGAAGGCCTGGGTAAAATCTTGTGGCCCTCCGGCCTTGGAAAACCTACTCGTCGATTGTCGCGTTACATGCCTTGCAAAAACGCACCTTCCGCAACCGACCTTGCTGGTCAGTTTCCTCCAGGAAGCGCTTACCCGTACGTGAGGCTCGGTCGCATTGTGGGCAAACCAACATCACGTTTGAGGCATGGATAGCTGCCTCCATCTCGATGATTCCGCTTGGTTTACCCGGACCGCGCGGTTTCATGTGGCGCTTAACAATATTCAGGCCTTCGATAACCACTCGGTTTGCTTTCGGGAGCGACTCTTTGATCTTGCCGCGTTTGCCTTTATCCTTACCGGTGATAACCTGAACCTGGTCGCCTGTTTTGATATGCATCGTGTACCTCACGTCGTCGCATCTGGCAAGTGCCGATGTTCAATAACTACAGAACCTCAGGTGCCAGCGAAACGATCTTCATGAAGGCGCGGTCGCGTAGTTCACGAGCAACAGGGCCAAAAATACGCGTACCTCGCGGATTATTATCTTTACCAATAATCACGGCTGCATTATCATCGAAACGAATATGCGAGCCATCTGCGCGGCCATATTCCTTGGCAGTACGAACAATGACAGCACGTACCACTTCGCCCTTTTTTACCGAACCGCCTGGACTAGCTTCTTTTACTGAGGCAACAATGACATCACCAACGAAGCCATAGCGCACTCGTGAGCCACCCATGACGCGAATGCACATGATTTCTTTGGCACCGGTGTTGTCGGCGACTTTCAGGCGTGTCTGCTGTTGAACCATCCTACGCCTCCTCGCCGTGCGTAACAATTTCGATAACTTCCCAGCACTTTGTTTTACTCAGTGGCCGGGTTTCACCGATCCGAACCACATCACCGATCTTGCACGTGTTTTGCTCATCGTGTGCGTGGAATTTGCTGGTCTTACGAATGATCTTGCGATATAGTGGATGTGGGCGAAGATAGTCCACAGCGACTACCACCGTTTTCTCCATTTTATCGCTCACCACGCGACCAACCTTATACTGACGTCGCCCTTCGGCCATCGCAATACTCCTGGCCTGTATCTCTAGGCCCCCAACTCACGCTCGCGTAGGATAGTCTTCATTTGCGCTATCTCACGCTTGACGACCCGCGGCCGACCGGTGGCAGTCATCTTCCCCATCACTTGCTGGAAGCGCAGATTGAATAGCTCTTGATAATGTTCCTTGAGCTGATCATTTAACTGCTGATCATCCAGCTCTCGCAGTTCATTGATCTTCATTCGGCAGCCTCCACGTCTTCACGCGGAATAATCTTGCACTTGATTGGTAGCTTTTGTGCCGCAAGACTTAGCGCTTCCTGCGCGACTTCAGGACGCACACCACCCAATTCGAACATAACGCGGCCTGGTTTGACTACAGCAACCCAGTGATCAACAGCACCTTTACCAGAACCCATGCGGGTCTCAGCTGGCTTACCAGTGACTGGTTTATCCGGGAAAATCCTAATCCAAACCTTACCACCGCGTTTGACATGATGCGAAATTGCACGGCGAGCAGATTCGATCTGCCGACTGGTGATCCAACTTGGCTCAAGCGCTATCAGGCCAAAGTCACCAAAGGCAACTGAATTTCCGCGCTGTGCCATACCCTTGTTACGTCCGCCGCGCTGCTGCTTGCGGTACTTGACGCGCTTGGGCATCAGCATGGTGCTTGCTCCTTTTCCTAGCCGCGACCGCGCGGCGCACGTTGTTCGCCACGATCATTACCACGATCATTGCCGCGCCCGCTACGCGAGCGGCGACGTGGGCGATCATCTTCAGCCTCCGTCGGTTGTGGACGGACAGCGCTCGTGTTAGCTGGTTTTTCCTGCCCAGGGAAGATATCACCCTTATAGATCCAAACTTTGACCCCAATACGGCCATAGGTTGTATGGGCATGCACCTGAGCGTAATCAATGTCGGCTCGCAGTGTGTGTAATGGCACACGACCGTCGCGCTCCCAGCTAATTCGTGACATCTCAGCGCCACCCAAACGTCCAGAGCATTTAATCTTCACACCCAGCGCTCCAAGGCGCATGGCGCGTTGTACAGCCTGCTTCATCGCACGCTTATACGAAACACGCTTGGTGATCTGTTCGCCAATACTTTCAGCTACAAGTTGGGACTCAAGCTCTGGCTGATGGATTTCTTGAATATTGAGTTTAACCTTCTTGCCAGTCTTCTTCTGCAGGCCAGTAGTTAACTCTTCGACCTTTGCACCACGCTTACCGATGACAATGCCCGGTTTTGCGGTATACACAGTCACTTCGATTTTGTTCGCAGAGCGCTCGATCTCAATTCGTGCTACGCCAGCATTCTCAAGCTCTTTTGCGATAACCTTACGTAGCATGATGTCTTCATGCAGTTGATCGGTATAGTTACGCTCTGAGAACCATTTCGACTGCCAATCTTTAATGTAGCCTAGTCGAAAACCAAGCGGATGGACTTTTCTTCCCACGAGAACCGCCTTTCGATTTAGAGCTCAGCGCCGTCGTCCACGATCACAGTAATATGTGTGGTGCGCTTGTGAATGCGGTCGGCGCGGCCACGTGCTCGCGGCATAAACCGCTTAAGCGTCGGCCCTTCATCGGCGTAGATCGTCTGGACTACCAGATCATCTGGTGCCATCTCATAGTTATTCTCGGCATTTGCAGCAGCTGACTGAATCGTACGAGCAATCTCTTTTGCTGCCTTCTGGGGCATATATTGCAAGATTGCGAGCGCCCGCTCCACTGGCTTACCACGCACCAGATCCATCACTGGACGGACCTTGGTGGCCGAGATGCGCACATACTTGGTAATAGCTTTGGCTTGCATCATCAGCCCTCTACTTCATCTTCCCGCGTTTATCTGCCTTCTTACCACCATGGCCTCGAAATAAGCGTGTTGGCGCGAACTCACCTAATTTGTGACCGACCATATTCTCACTGATGTAGACCGGCACATGGCGGCGCCCATCATGAACAGCCATAGTATGACCGACCATCTGCGGGAAGATTGTTGAGTCGCGCGACCAGGTTCGGAGGACACGCTTATCGTTCGTGCGGTTCATATCCTCCACTTTAGCCAGTAGCCGAACATCGACGTACGGGCCTTTCTTGGACGAACGTGACATTGCGTTTCCTCGTTACTTAGTGCGTCGCCGCACGATGAAGCGATCCGTTCGCGCATTATTGCGCGTTCTAACACCGCGAGCCAACTTGCCCCACTTCGTTTTCGGGGTCGGCATACCGATTGGAGCACGACCTTCGCCACCACCATGGGGATGGTCGCGTGGGTTCATAGCAGAACCACGTACCTCTGGTCGGCGGCCCTTCCAGCGCTTACGGCCTGCTTTGCCAAGCCGGATATTCTGGTGATCGACATTGCCGACTTGACCAAGGGTTGCCATGCATTCAATATGAACTTGGCGCATCTCACCAGATGGCATACGGAGGGTCGCATAATCGCCTTCCTTTGCCATCAATTGGGCAGAAACGCCAGCACTACGAACCAGAACGCCACCGCGGCCAATTTGTAGCTCGATATTATGAACCTGCGAACCAAGCGGAATAATCCGCAGTGGCAACGCATTCCCAATACGAATCTCCGCTTCTGGCCCACTCGAGATCGTATCACCCACATTCAAACCAACTGGTGCCAGGATGTAGCGTTTTTCGCCATCACCATATTGGATCAGGGCGATTCGCGAACTTCGGTTTGGATCGTACTCGATTCCCACAACTTTACCTGGAGCACCGATTTTGTTGCGCTTGAAATCGATAATACGATAATGTCGCTTGCCTCCACCACCGCGATGGCGGGTCGTGATCCGGCCACGATTATTACGGCCACCACTTTTGCGTAGTGGTTCTAGCAGGCTCTTTTCAGGCCGCTTTTTCGTAATCTCCTCGAAGGTCGATACCGAACTATTTCTGCGACCGGCCGAGGTCGGCTTGTATCGTCGGACAGCCATTGTTGTCTCCCTTACACGCCTTCAAACAGCTCGATCTGATCACCGGAAGCCAGTGTTACGACCGCCTTTTTCCAGTCGGCCGTATAACCAAAGTCTTTTCCACGGCGGCGCATCTTTCCTCGTACGTTCATTGTATGAACAGCCGTGACGCGTACGCTGAATAGTGACTCGATTGCACGCTTGATTTGCGTCTTGTTTGCACTGCGATCAACCTCAAATGAATACTTATTGAGTTGCATCAAGTTTGTATTCTTTTCGGTGATCAGCGGGCGGATGATAATTTGATGTGGATTCATGATACTGCCCCCTCGCCCGCCTCTGCACCAACGGCGACCTGTTGGCTGAGGAAACTCTCAACGGTCGTAACAGCCGATTGAACCATCAGCACATTATCGTATTTGAGGAGATCAAATACGTTCAGATAGCCCGCAACTAATGTCTTGACGCCCGGTAGATTACCGGCGGAACGCTGAAGGCTTGCATCTCGCTGATTAATAACAATCAGCGTTGAGCCACTCAAGTTCAGCGCCTTTAAGCAGGACACCATGTCCTTCGTGCGCGGCTTCTCAAAGCTCAAATGATCGACAAAATGCAGCTCATTTGCAGTAAACTTTGCTGAGAGTGCCGAGCGAACGGCAAGCCGACGCATTTTACGCGGCATCGCCTGTGTATACTTCCGAGGATGTGGGCCGTGTGCGACACCACCACCCTTGCGATGTGGCGCACGAACGGAACCCTGACGTGCTCGCCCAGTACCTTTTTGACGATAGATCTTGCGGGTACTGCCAACAACTTCGCCACGTCCACGAGTATTCTGCGTTCCGAGCCTTGCGTTTGCCTGCTGCATATGCACATATTGATGCATGACTGGGACATTTGGCACGATCCCAAACACACTATCAGAGAGCTGAATCGTTCCGACCGATTCCCCTGACTGGTTATATAGTGTCGCTTCCATCCGAGCCATCTCCTCCTACTGTGCCTTGACGGCTCGGCGAATAACAACCAATCCAGTCTTTGCGCCTGGAACCGAGCCGCGCACCAGTACGACATTCCGATCCGCAAGGACTTCCACAACTCGAAGGTTGAGTGTTGTCACGCGGCGATTGCCCATCCGGCCTGCCATACGTGTGCCCTTCCATACATGGCCTGGGTCGGTACCTGCGCCAATTGAACCAGGAGCGCGCAACCGATCGCTTTGGCCGTGGGTTCGCGGGCCACCACGGAAACCATGACGCTTTACAACACCCTGAAAGCCACGACCCTTTGATGTTCCGCTCACATCAACAAGCTCACCTGGGCTAAATAGTTCTGCGGTGAGTACTTGACCAACCTGATGATCATCGGTATTTTCAACACGAAACTCACGCAAATAACGTAGCAGTTTCCCGGCACCAGCTAAATGACCTTTTTGCGGCTTTGTGAGGCTCTTTGCTCGAGCTTCACCAAACCCGACTTGGATAGCCGAATAGCCATCTCGATCCTTGGTTCGGACTTGGGTGACAACACACGGCCCTACTTCGAGAACCGTTACTGGGATTACCTCACCGGTTGGCCCAAAAACCTGGGTCATACCGATCTTTCTACCCAACAAACCATCGATCACAATTGCACCTCCGCAGCGTGCGGTCTTAATACGTTTGTATGCCGCAGTGGCTGCTTTCTGTAGAATCTTAAGCCTTTAGAACCGAGAACTTTGAGGGTTTGTTTCGACATCCCTGCTCTGTGTTCTCTGTGCTACCAATAGTGCTGATTTACAGCTTAATCTCGATATCAACGCCAGCAGGTAAATTGAGCTTCATCAGCGCATTAATTGTCTGCTGACTTGGATCAAGAACATCAATCAAGCGCTTGTGTGTTCTGATTTCGAACTGCTCCTGCGAATCTTTATCGATGAAGGGCGAGCGAATGACGCTATACTTCTCGATTTTCGTAGGAAGCGGTACTGGCCCTGCTACGAGTGCACCAGTCCGTTCGGCGGCCTCGACAATCTGGCGGGCCGATTGATCCAAGATCTTATGATCATAGGCCTTGAGCCGAATGCGGACTTTTTGCTTCGCCATTACTGAGCTCCTCTTCCGGCATGTGCGGTGTGAAGTTGTTTCACACCGCACGCACGGTGCATCGACTACTGGGTGATCTTGGAGACAACACCGGCACCGACGGTTCGGCCACCCTCGCGAATGGCGAAGCGCAGCCCGTCCTCGATCGCCACCGGCACGATTAATTCCACATCCATCTCGATGTTGTCGCCCGGCATGACCATTTCCACGCCTTCCGGCAGCGTGATCGACCCGGTCACGTCCGTCGTGCGG
>Ga0163144_10008076_pt1 | contig 22853 bp, 18 predicted proteins | sample OliLak19BULKMAT1_FD_123175 | JGI IMG/M metagenome (GOLD analysis project Ga0163144, IMG submission 123175) | Freshwater microbial mat bacterial communities from Lake Vanda, McMurdo Dry Valleys, Antarctica - Oligotrophic Lake LV.19.BULKMAT1 | ecosystem: Environmental > Aquatic > Freshwater >...
ACTCCAGCGCCAATTATAGCCAGGCGGAGCTTCATTCAACACAGGGTCGGGCGGGAACGGAAAAGTATCATAAAGGCTTGCCACTGCTTGAGTGATTTGTTGCAGGTTAGATGGCAAATTAGTAGATTCCATAGTGGTAATTCAATCAAAAAGTACCCTAGTCTAATCAGGTTAGGACTAAATGTCTAGTTGCAATGGTACGCGATCGCTTCTAAACCTGGTAACTCTTCTAACTCCCCATTTTCCTTCAGCCACTACTTTTTTAAAAAATTCAAAGCCTTTTAAGGATCATCCGCAGGATAAGTATCTTCTTCTTGAATCAAGAAAAGTAAGAATTGAAGAGAATATTAGACTTCCCTTTAAGATTCGCGGTTAAATCATATCAGACCATTTGTTCCACTAATTCCATTGCTTGAATACTCAGTTGTTCAGCAGATAGATTGCCTTCACCATAGACTTCGCAGGAGTTATTTGGGCTTTCAATCAGCTTCACTTTATACATTTGCGCACCAATTTTACGAATCGGCTCCGTGAGAATACTTTGGATATAAATCGCAATATTTTCGGCAGTGGGAACTATGTTAAAGAAGTAGGGAATATCCTTGTTGAGAAAAGTGTGATCCAATGGTTCTAATACATACTGATCGAGCGCAGCTTGAAATTTAACCAAATCAGCGATCATGCCTGTGCGGGGATCAATTTCGCCGCCAATCGTAACTTCTAGGTGATAGTTATGTCCATGTCCATTGGGACGAGCACATTTACCATAAATTTCTGTGTTTTCTGCCAGGCTCATATTCTCATGGGCGAGACGGTGCGCAGCCGAAAAGTGAGTGCTGATCGTGAGGTAAGCTTGCATATCAATTCCTTTATAATCTGCCCAAAGTTCAGGATGTTCAAAAAGTTGGATATTTACCAGCGGCAAATGTGGCGAAAGACGCTGCCAAATTAGGCGGGCAATATTTTCGGTGGTAGGGAGAGTCTGGTCAAATTCTGCCCAAGTTTGATTGATAAAGCTAAAATTTAATTGAGAAATCACTTCTCGATTGATTACGTGCTTCACCTGAGATAAGTTTAGCACCATGCCATTGGCATCTAATTCGCCTAACATTGAGACATACAATACATAATTGTGTCCATGTCCAGGAAAATTGGCACAGGCTCCAAATTGCGCTTGATTTTCAGCTTCAGATAGTTCGGGTAGCCAATAACGGTGACTAGCGGAAAAAGCAGCACGGCGGCTAATTACACATTTGGGCATGAAGATTTAGTGGGCTAGGGTGAGACACTGCCTATAGGCTAACATTTTCTATAAATTTCCAGGAGTCAGGATGAAAAAAAGGGTAAATCTTACTTTCCCCAAGCGCACAATTAGCATTCCTGTAACCTACCGCTTGGCTAGGGATTTTAATGTGGCGGCAAGCATTATCCGCGCCCAGGTTGCGCCAAATCAAGAAGGGAAGATGGTGCTAGAAATTTCAGGCGATATTGATCAGCTAGAGGCGGCGGTGGAATGGATGCGATCGCAGGATATTCAAGTAGCCCTAGATTCCAGGGAAATCATGATCGATGAAAATCTCTGTGTCGATTGTGGCTTATGTACGGGGGTATGCCCAACGGGGGCTTTGAGCCTACAACCTGAAACTTTTAGACTGACTTTCGGGCGATCGCGTTGCGTAGTCTGTGAACAATGTATTCCTGCTTGTCCCTTTGATGCGATTTCGATTGAACTTTAACTTTATCAATAATTTTTTGTTGAATGATAGATCGAAAAAGTCAGCACAGCCCCCCTATTTGCAATGTTTGATCTATTTTTTGCCCAAGTCCTAAAAAGAAGAAACGCAGATAGAATTAATCCACCTACGTTTATTCACTTATTTCATTAAAATCTAAATTTCGCTTCTGTCTTTACTCTGAAAGAGAATGAAAACTTCAATTCAGACTATAGCTGAGGCACATAACGATCTTTTTCAGGCACGATTGTGTATTCTGAAACAATTTGGCGGAATTCATCACCGCTCATGGTTTCTTTTTCTACCAAAATATCCACAAGTCGATCAATTACCGTGCGGTTTTCATACATGATCTGTAATGCTTGGTCGTAGCAAATTTGCACAATTTCACGCACTTTACGATCAATTTGCGAGGCGATTTCTTCCGAGTATTCATTCCGAGTCATTAAGTCACGACCGATAAATACTTCAGAACTTTGTCCTTCAAAAGATTGACAACCAATATCTGACATCCCAAATTGGGTAACCATCCGTCTTGCCATGCTGGTGACTTGCATCAAATCATTGCCTGCGCCAGTGGTAATTTCTTCATAACCAAAGACTGCGGCTTCGGCGGCTCTTCCACCCAATGCACCAGTAATTCTTGCCAAAATTTGAGCGCGGGAGATCAAACTCTGCTCGTCATCGGGCGTAAACCAGGTAAGTCCTGCGGCTTGTCCTCTAGGAATTAGGGTGACTTTTTGCACGGGATCATGGGCTTTTACCAAAGTACCAATGATCGCGTGACCGATTTCATGGTAGGCAATCAGGCGCTTATTTTTACTATCTACTAAAGATTTGCCTTCAAGTCCAGCAATTACTCGATCCACTGCATCATCTACTTCTGACATGGTGATTGCATCTTTACGACGGCGAGCAGTGAGAATTGCGGCTTCGTTCATCAAGTTGGCTAGGTCTGCACCTGTAAAACCTGGAGTACGTCTAGCGATCGCTTCGAGTGAAACTTCTGGGTTAATTTTTTTGCCTTTAACATGCACATTCAAAACCTGTAGACGACCTTTGATATCTGGTGGATCTACCGAAATCTGACGATCAAATCGACCTGGACGCAAGAGTGCAGAATCCAATACATCAGCACGGTTGGTAGCTGCAACCACAATTACGCCAGTATTTCCTTCAAATCCATCCATCTCAGTCAAAATCTGATTGAGAGTCTGTTCGCGTTCATCATTTCCACCACCAATTCCTGCACCACGTTGACGACCAACCGCATCAATTTCATCGATGAAGATAATACATGGAGCGGTTTCTTTTGCTTTCTTGAATAGGTCGCGCACACGGGATGCACCTACGCCCACAAACATTTCCACAAATTCAGAGCCAGATACCGAAAAGAATGGCACTCCTGCTTCGCCAGCGATCGCTTTTGCCAGCAGAGTTTTGCCAGTTCCAGGTGGTCCAATAAGCAAGACACCTTTAGGGATTTTTGCACCTACAGCGGTAAATTTCTCAGGCTTCTTCAAAAAAGTTACTACTTCTTGTAATTCTTCTTTCGCTTCTTCAATTCCTGCCACATCATCAAATTTCACGCCTGTTTGGGCATCCATCGCAAATCTAGCTTTGGACTTACCAAAATCCATTGCTTGACCGCCAGGTCCGCCCATTTGATTGGAACGACGGAAGAGAAAGAATAGACCACTGAGTAAAGCGATCGGAAAGATTAGATTACTTAAGAATCCCCAAATTGCACCGTCATTGCTGGGTGGATAAACTGCCAAGTCTGTACCTGCATCGCGTAATTTTGCCATTAGCTCAGGTGCATAGAGCGGCAGATCGACTCTAGCTCTCTGTTCACGACCCAACTGCGGATCTGTAGCTGAGATAATTGCCGTGCGTCCACCTTCATAGATGTCAACTTTGCGCACTCGGTGAGCGTCCAAATATTCCAAAAAGCGCCCATAGGACATTCTGGTATTGGCAGCATTGGCACCCGTAGGCATGGGGTTGGCGCGCGAGAAGAGACTCTGCCAGAGAAAAAAGGCAACTACAGCAACGGGTAGTAACCATAAAAGGATATTCTTCCAGGGTGTTTTCATTTAATTTTATATTTTAATTAGATTTCTTAATCAAACTTAATCTAATTATCCCCTATGGTTACGGTTTGGGGATCAAAAATTTACGCTAGGTAAGAGATAAAAGTTGGTTAATTATGGTCTGTGCCTGATCGCCGTAGCTGCCCCCAAAAAGATTGAAGTGATTCAGAATGTGATAGAGGTTGTAGAGTTGCTTACGCCGCTGGAAGCCTGGATCGAGCGGAAAAGCTAATTGGTAAGCTTGGTAAAAAGCTGGCGCAAATCCGCCGAATAGTTCAGTGATGGCAATGTCTACTTCGCGATCGCCAAAATAAAGGGCAGGATCAAAAATTGCTGGCTGACTAGAATTGGAACCAGAAGTAAAGCCGATATTTCCACTCCACAGGTCACCATGAACTAGGGCTGGTTTAGGTTGATAATTCTCAAAAAATCGCGGTAAATTTTCGAGCAAGCGATCGCTTAAATTTCCAGGGAAGCCCTTGGCTTGTGCCAACTTTAGCTGATAACCCAAGCGCTGTTTGCCAAAAAACTCCAGCCAATCTTCACGCCAAGAATTTAACTGCAAAGTTGAACCAATGCGATTATTTTGCTGCCAGCCAAACCCCTGACTACTCTCCACTCGGTGCATTTTCGCTAGATTCTCGGCTAGGGCTTGCCAATTAGGCGCACTTCCCATTTCTAGCCATTCCAATACCAAAAAGGCAGATTTATCCACAATTCCCCAAACTAATGGCTGCGGCACGCGAATGGTAGAAGTATTGTAAATTTGTTGCAGTGCCAAAACTTCAACTTCAAACATTTCTAGCTCACTGGCTTGATTAAGTTTGACAAAAAATTTCTGAGGTTGATTATCACTCACCAAACAATATGCTTGATTGATGCAACCGCCACTAACTGGAATTGCACGAGCGATCGCGTAGTCAATATTTAAGGTTTTAGAGATTTGTGCGGCAATTTGGTTCCACATTAGTTAAGTTAGAATTAAAAAGTTGGTCACAAGCTTAAGATGTAAATATATCTGGATTATGGCGCTTCTTCTCCACTATTCCCTAAAAATTAATCTTGATTAGGAAAATCTTAAAATGCAGATTAGCTATAGACTGAATGCCAACGAACTTGACCATAATTTCCTAGAGAGCTTAAAGGCGGCTTTTCAAAATAAAGAAATTGAGATTGTCGTTTATGAAAGTGACGAAACAGCTTTTTTGTTGGGAAATCCTGCCAATAGAAAAAGGCTGCTAACCGCAGTAACGAATATCCGAAATCGCAGCAATCTAGTTGAACTTCAATGGGAAAATATCCCATGAGAAGACGGATTTTATTTGAAGCAGATGCTTTTGAAGATCTTAATCAATGGGCAAAAGTAGATCGGAAGATTTACATCAAAATCACAGAGCTTATTAAAGATTGAGCGATCGCCATTTTCAGGAATCGGAAAGCCAGAACCCCTTAAATACGAACTAAGTGGCTTTTGGTCAAGGCAGATTAATGGAGAGCATCGACTCATATATCAAGTAACAGATCAAGTAACAGATCAAGAAATTTTGATTGCCGAGTGTAAAGATCACTATGAATAACCAAATATATCTAGATTATGGCGCAACAACTCCACCTCGACCAGAAGTGATCGAATTGGTATGCGAAGTGATGCAATCTGAATGGGGAAATCCTTCTAGTCTTCACGCCTGGGGAGAAAGATCGGCAATGATTATCGAGCGATCGCGGCTGCAAGTTGCCCAACTCTTAAATTGCGATTCTAGTGAAATTATTTTTACCTCTGGCGGTACTGAAGCGAATAACTTAGCGATTTTTGGCACTGCTTGGCGTTACTCTACGCCTCAACATTTGATTATTTCTGAAGTAGAACATTCAGCGATCGCTCAGCCAGTAGAATTTCTACAAAGTCAAGGTTGGCAAGTCACATATTTAAAAGTAGATCAAAGTGGGAAAGTCAATCCCCAGGATTTAATTGATTCCATTCGGACGAATACAGTTTTAGTTTCGATCATTTATGGACAAAATGAAGTGGGAACGCTGCAACCCATTGCCGAACTAAGTAAAATCTGCCAAGCTGCCCAAATTCCCTTCCATACAGATGCTGTGCAAGTTGTCGGAAAATTACCGATTGATTTGGAAAACTTGGAAGTGAATTTTCTTTCTCTTTCTGCCCATAAGTTCTATGGCATCCAAGGTATTGGCGCACTTTTTATCAAAAAAGGAAATGTTTTAGCTCCTTTGCTTAGAGGTGGCGGGCAGGAAGCAGGGCTTAGATCAGGCACTCAACCAATTGCGGCGATCGCTGGTTTGGGTATTGCCGCCGAATTAGCCGAAAAAGAACTGGTTGAAGAATCTCTTAGACTTAGTGATTTACGCGATCGCTTGTTTGCGCTTCTAACTGATTTACCTACTCTCATTCCTACAGGCGAAATGAATAATGAACGTTTGCCTCACCATGTCAGTTTCTGTCAGAGCCTTCTCAATGGCAGAGAAATAGTAAGAAAGCTGAATAACCTTGGCATTGGCATCAGTTCTGGCTCTGCCTGTAGCAGTGGTAAAATCTCTCCTAGTCCAATTCTGTTAACCCTGGGATTTAGTGAAGCTGAAGCTACTGGCGGTATTCGGATCACATTGGGAAGAGATACCACTGCAGAGAATATAAATTTCACCGCAAAGGTTTTACGCCAAGTCTTTAGCAAGTCTTAGATTTTTGTCATAATTTAGGTATGGTCAATTAATTCTAAAACTATGAACACTAAAACCATGGGCAAAATTCTCACTACTCTCACCATAACCAATCGAGGTGACCAATCCGCCGCAAATAGGGGACTGATTCCGATCGAACAAGTGCGATCGCTAACTTTAGAGAATGTTTTAGTAGATACTGGAGCTACAACCCTCTGCTTGTCTGCTAAAGTAGTAGCAGAATTGGGACTTGAGCTATTGAGAGAAGTAGATGTAACCACGGCAACAGGACTAAGCAAAGCGAGAATATTTCAGGATGCCAAAATCTCAATTTGCGGTAGAGAAGGCACTTTTGAATGTTTAGAATTGCCTGGCGGTCGGGATGCCTTAATTGGCGTTATTCCATTAGAGGCACTTGGCTTAGAGCTAGATCTCCAACGTCAAAAACTCAAGGTATTACCCTCGGAGACAATTGATACTTATTTAACTATTCTCTAAGCTCTTTTGAGAGCTTTTTTAAGCATTCACAATCCTAGGCAATTAAAAGGCTAAACTAGGAATAAATCATCTTCTATCTAATATGTTATCGAATTCTACTTTGCCTGAATCTATGGAGCGCTTAGTTCAAAGGCTACAAAGGCTGACAGATCCTAAGCAACGCTACCAACAGTTAATCCTCTATGGTCAGAAGTTGCCACCATTTCCTGAAGCCGACAAGTTAGCCGAAAACTTAGTGCCAGGCTGTGTCTCTCAAGTCTTTATCACCGTGAAACTTGATTTACAGGGCAAAGTGGAATTTGCAGGTGACTCAGATGCCCTAATTACTAAAGGCTTTGTCGGTTTTCTAATGGCGGGTTTTAATGATTTAGAACCTTGGCAAATTGAAGCGGTATCTGCCGATTTTATTCAACAAACTGGCTTAAATGTTAGTCTCACTCCCTCCCGTGCCAATGGCTTTATTAATGTATTCAAAACCATGAAACAGAAAGTAGCTGCGCTTCATGCCAATAACCATGACTGAACCTCTCTGGTCATACATTACTCCAGGTATCCCCGATCATTGGTTTGAGCGACTTCCAGGCATTCCGATGAGTAAATGCGAAGTGAGGCTAATGATTATCAGTCATCTACGACTCAAATCGCGATCGCTCCTTTGGGATATTGGTGCTGGCACAGGCACAATTCCGGTCGAAACAGGCTTACTCTGCCCCGAAGGGAAAATTATCGCGATCGAACGGGATGAAGAAGTAGCAGGCTTAATTGGCACCAATTGCCAAAAATTTGGTGTGAAGAATGTGGAAGTGTTAGTGGGTAGTGCTCCAGAATGCCTAGAGAATCTCAAACAGGCTCCAGACCGAGTTTGTGTGGAAGGTGGTCGCTCTATTAGTGAAATCCTAAATTACTGCTGGCAACGTCTTAGTATAAACGGACGGATGGTGGCTACTGCAAATACCCTAGAGGGTTTGTATAGTATTTCTGCCAGTTTCGCTCAACTCCAGGTTCGCAATATGGAAGTAGTGCAGTCAGCAGTCAATCGCCTAGAAATTAGAGGAAATCGTCAGGTATTTGCTGCCGTAAATCCCATTTTTATTATTAGTGGAGAGAAACTGGAGTAGCAGTTAATTTTATTTACTAATCAAGAGAAGAGGCAGAGTGTAATCTCTCTATTACAAAATTCCGATCCAAGAAAGAGAATAAACTCCCTGCTTTTGGACCTTTCTCTTTATTTAAGAAACTCAAATAGATTGCCTTGAACGCTTCTTTTTGTGGAATTTCTAATTCTTTGGATACAGCGAAGCTTTCCGTCTGTAAAATGTCCGCTTGCCATTGCTCAATCTTTGTCAAGCGATCGCTCAACTTACTTAAATAATTAGCTTGAACTGAATCTATTTCTTTACTTCTTTCAGGCATTTTATCCAAATAAATCACTAATTTCTCTTCTTCATCCGCGTAATTCTGTAACCACTGTCGACCTGTAGCAATATAGCTGCGAATCACTTGCCAATCATAATCGTCCAAGGGCTTGGGAGCGCGATCGCTAATCTCTTTTTCTATATCTAAATGTGGTAATTGTAGTAGAGAAATAATCGTACTTAGATCAAAAGTTTGGTGCGATCTCCAAGAATTTAGATCTGAATTGACTTGGGCATATCGCAAAGGTGCTAAATCTTCGTTGGTATTGATATTTTCTTCTAAGTTGTCAGCCTTTTCAGCTTTCTCAATCAAAGTGTCATAATCCCGAAATAGGCGGGTAATCGTCTCGTAATTAGGCGAAAAGTTAATTACTGTGCGCGGTTGGGTGCGTAGCATCAAGAAGCGTAAAAGCTCTGGTGGTAATAGATTGGCAATCTCTTTTGCGGTAGAACCGACCCCCTTAGAAGAACTCATCTTTGTGCCATTCACCAAAATAAATTCATAGGGAGAATGAAATGGAGCTTCTTTACCTAGTACCGACTGACAAATCGCATTTGCCACATCCCTAGATCCGCCTTTTTGCGAATGATCCTTACCAGCCATCTCAATCGTGACACCCAACAAATCCCACTTCGCTACCCATTCCACTTTCCAAGGCAATTTACCCCTTCCATCAAAGGGTGATACCGAACCACTGTGACCGCAACCCTTGACATAATTTGCACCATTGGGTTTGCAAGTGTAAAACACTTCTTTGCCGTTGTAGTCTGTTACTTCTGTGGTGGCAATTTTGCCGCAATTCTCACAAATCGGCTGGAATGGATACCAGTTATCTGCTCTTTTACCGCCACTTACCTTTAAGTAAGCTTCGCGCACCTTGTGAGCATTCTGTAAAAATAAATCAATGTGATGATTCATTCTGCCAGAGCGATAGAAGTCTCGCAAATAGTAAGTCTCTGGCTCTACACCTAAGTAACGAAAGATTTCTAAGAACTCTTCCATAAAATACTTGGCATAGTCGCCAACATCTTGCCCAGGAGAGGGAACATTGCAGAGCGGAAAACCCAGGTAGGGAGCAAATTTCTCTTGATCCAAATACTTCGGTACTGTATCCAAAGCATCGTAGTCATCTGCACCATAGAGAAACTTCACAGGTTTACCAAGATGTTTGAGCGATCGCTGAATTACATCATGGATAATTACGCCCCGTAGAGAACCAACATGAACTCTACCAGAGGGGGTTTTAGAGTCATTAACGACCTGCATTCCCTCTCTATCTGTAGCAATCTTTTCCGCCCAAAACATTAGTTATCCTCCTGGGAATTTATTCTTCTTCATATTCATCGGCATCGTCCTGATCATCTTCGTCTATTTCTTCATATTCTTCTGCCATTTCCACATCTTCAATCAGATCGCCCGAACCACTCTCAACTTCAAGCGGTGTGATTTTTACTACTGCCTCAACTCTCGCCTGCTCCACTCTAATACGAGCAATGCGATCATCAATGATTTCGTCTTCGTCTTCAGAGATGCGATCGTAGGAAAGATCGGGTGCGAATGGAGGCGTAATCTCTTCATCCTCAATCAATTCAATTGCATTAGTATCATAGGCATTAAATCCAGTTCCAGCAGGAATTAAACGACCAATGATCACATTCTCCTTTAAGCCCCTCAGCCAATCAGATTTACCCTCGATCGCTGCTTCAGTTAGGACTCTGGTGGTTTCTTGGAAACTAGCAGCAGAAATAAAGCTATCCGTATTCAAGCTGGCTTTGGTAATTCCCATCAAAATTGGCGTGTACTCGGCGGGAACTCCACGGGTGATCGCCATTGCCAAATTAATGTCATCTACTTGGTTTAGATCTACCAATTCACCAGGTAAACGAGTAGTTTCGCCACCGTCCTCAATCCGCACTTTGGAGGTCATTTGCTTTACTACTACCTCAATGTGTTTGTCGGAAATATCCACACCTTGAGACTGATAAACTCGCAGAACTTCTTCCACTAGAAACTCTTGGGCTTTTTGCAAACTGCGTAACGCTGCTTCTTTATTTACTAAAGAATCCAACACCCGCGATAGATTAATTAAGCTAGGCTCATCTGCTAGGAATAGTTGAATCTTAATAAATTGCTCTACAATTTTCTCCTCAGAGTCTAAATCTGCCACAAACTGACGGAATTTAACCAGTGCCTCGTCTTCAATTACCGCTCCCAAAATATCTTTAAAATCTACCATTGCTGATTCTTTAACATTGTCATCTTGTTTGAATAAGCCAAAGAAAATCTCAAGAATCTCGTGGGGATCGCGTGGCCCATCCGTGAGCGGTTCGCCTGGTTCTACTTCTTGACCATCGTAAACCAAGAGACTTTGGCCTGGATTTACCTCGTACACCGACACATTGCCGTCTGCTTCAATAATATTCAATTCAGGTACATCATCATCATTTCGCTTCACTTGGACTATGCCTTTGCGCTGACTGAGTACACATTTCTCCTTTGGCTTACGGGCTTCTAGTAGTTCCTCAATGCGTGGTAGTCCCTGAATAATATCGCCAGCTTTCGCCCGCTCAAATACCAGTAGTGCCAAACTATCACCACGCTGAACTAAGTCGGCATTCTCGATTTGTAAGACTGCACCTGGAGAAACTAGATAGGGACGACCTATGCGTAGCTCTACGTCTTCTTCGTTGACAGCGACAATCTGACCAGATTCTGGCGCAACTACATTTTTGCTAATAGGATCGCCAGAACGTACCAAATCTCCGATGGAAACCTCTGGATGAGCACAGGCAACAGTAAGGCGATTGGCATCAGTGACCAAAAGTACTCGCCGAACCGATTCTCCCGACTCATTAATTCCGTGAACTTCTCCCGCTTGTTTGCAGAGAATTTCAGTTCTTGCTACCACTGAGCCTGGGTCAATTTGATCTCCGTCACTTACTAAAATACGGGTGATCACGTTGCCATGTCCTGGTTCCGCTACATCTTGACGAATTACTAGGGACTCTAAAATCACCATTTGTAATCTCAGTAAGTTAGGATTCTCCTCATCGGGTAAAAACTCAATATCTGCTGCCAAATGAGGCGCATCAGAATCGATTTCTAAAACTAATTGAGTGCGAAGTAACTCTAAACCATCAATGGATTTAACTCGTTCCCCATCTTTGTAAGGAATACGCTGGACGGCGCGTAAACGAATTGCTCTACCCGATTGGTTTGCCGATTCCTGGCTTGGAACCATTGGACTGTCTGGAATATGAAATTCTTCTACAGGACGGAGCAATAAAGCGGGACCTTCGGGGGTATCTACATATTCGACATAGCGCAATTCATCGTAGACAATTCCAGACATTACCTCTACCCCAGGATGGGCAAAAGAGTCATGCTTCTGCATCGCAGTTTGCGGATCGTCAACCAGATGGATAAAACCAGGTTTGATCACAATTTCGCGCAAAATATCATTTTTTTGCGTGACTTCCACTACACCTGCACTTTGACAGAAGATGTCTTTAACTACCTCTGTGCCTGATTCGATATATTGCCCATCTTCTACCATCAGCAGCGAAATGTCTTTATTAACTTCATGGGACTCTTCTGGAATCCAAAGAACTGTGCCGCCACAGAGAATCTCATAGCCCTGCTTAGCCTTGCTTCGCTTAGTCACTTCCAAATCGCCAGAGTACTTGATAATACCGCCACTCTTAGTATGGAAAGTAGAATCAATTAGTTCAGCTACTACTTGAGAATTGATCACCTTACTGCCAGGCGTAGCCTTCAGCGAAAATCTCTGTCCCTGTTTAGTTTCCAGAATGTAATGTTCTCTGCCCTGGGAAGTCTCTGCGACAATTAAAGCCTGATCAAGTACAACCGAAGCAGTGATAATATCCACTTCGCGATTTTGGCGGTGATCTTCGGGATTGATCCGCACAATCCCACCATGTTCAGTAATTAATCTAGTTACTGCCAGGATACTATCCACTTCTACATATTGATCATTGCGAACAACTGGTTCTGCTCCTGGAGGTAAGTTATAAACTTCCCCGCCTAAAATCCAAATCCGACCGTTACGAGTTGCCACATAGCTAGTGTTGCCCTGACGATCTTTTTTCTCCTCAGGCGTAAGGTCATCAAAATATACTTCTCCAGCTAAGCCCGTATTTAGATTTTTAGTTGCCTTCTCTGTGGTTTTTCGCGCATTACGCCCACCTGCTGCCACCTCAGCCAATAATTGATTTTTGGCTACCTTCTCTCCATCTTTAACTAGTAAAGTTGAACCCTGAGCCACTGAAAAAGTCTCTTTTGCCCCATTCCCCTCTAAGTTAAACTCTCCATTTGCCCCAACTTCAAAGGCATCATCGCCATGGTTAGTACGAATTGGGCGCAAGTTCAGGCTTTTTGCTTTTATTATTTTTATTACGCCAGCAAAGGGAGCACGTTGTTGTTGGGCTACTTCGCCGGTAAAAGCTCCACCAGTGTGGAAGGTACGCATAGTAAGTTGGGTACCAGGTTCGCCAATTGACTGTGCGGCAATAATCCCTACCGCTTCACCAATGTCTACAGTTTTGCCATGAGCAAGGCTCCACCCATAGCAAGCCTGACACACTGACCGATTGGATTCGCAAGTAAGTGCCGATCGCACTAGAACTCTCTCTACCCCAGAGTCAGGTACTCTTTTCGCCAACTCATCTGAGAATGCCTGATTGCGAGCAACTAGAATTTCTCCCGTTTGAGGGTGAATTACATCTTCAGCAGCTACCCGCCCAAATAAGCGATCGCTAAGTTTAATTGAAGTGCGATCGCCGTCTTTCATCGCCTGCATAATAATTCCTCGAGTAGTGCCGCAGTCGGACTCGCGAATAATTACGTCTTGAGAAACATCTACTAATCGGCGGGTGAGATAACCTGAATCGGCGGTTCTGAGTGCAGTATCTACCAGACCTTTACGGGCACCATAGGAAGAGATAATATATTCAGTAACCGTCAATCCCTCACGGAAATTGGTTTTAATCGGTTGGTCAATTAGTTCACCCTGTGGATTCGACATCAAACCGCGCATACCCACCAACTGACGTACCTGCTGAATACTTCCTCTGGCGCCAGAGGTTGACATCATATATACCGAGTTTAAAGGATTATTCTTCTTAAAGTTGGTTACTACTTGGTTCTTGAGATTCTCATTGGTCAACATCCAGGTGTCAATTACCTTCTGAAATCGTTCAACTTCAGTAATGTCGCCTTTAATGTAGCGCGCTTCAGCTACTTCCAACTCTTCCTCTGCTTCTGCCAGTAACTGCTTCTTTTCGGGTGGAATTTGCAAGTCTTCCACACTGATCGAGATACCAGCTTGGGTCGCATAGCGAAAGCCTAAACCCTTGAGTTGGTCAGCCATGTGGGCTGCACGGGAGGTTCCATAGTTGGTAAATGCCCAAGCGATTCGCGCTTTTAGTTCCTTTTTGTCTACCGTACGATTAATAAATTTAGGTTCGGGAGGTTGGGGTTTCTTGGATTCAGAGTCTGCCATAATGATTATGATCCCGCTAAGTTTGAAAGATTATAGGTAGATAGATTTAAGTAAACCGAGAATAATTAGCCCCACAGTTGGTCTTAGGGCATTTTGCACCTTGAAGTTTTAACTCTACTTGGTCAAATCTGCATCAGATCTGCTTAAGTAATTAGAAAGAAAGAATCAGAGGCTCTGACCTTTAGCTAGTTCTGACCTCTAGCCAGCTAAGGCATTAAAAACGGTGTGGTTATAAATTACCTTTCCAGCCGTAGTGCTAATGTATGCCAAAACTAATGTGCCTGAGTGATCAAATCGCTGGATCCTAATTGGTTTGAGACTATGTGCACCGAGACAAATCTTGGTTATGCCAGGTAGAAGCTCATTTGCTTCTTTATCAGGTGTGTCTAAAGAATCCTGATCAGGGTAGGCTAAGCGCAGAATCACCTCTACAGCTTCTCCATTTTGTTGAACTTGCACAACTTGTCCTGATTGTTCAGCGATCACGCCCAGAGCAATCTCTTGACCACTGATCACCATATCGCCAATACCGACTTTTAGGGATTCGATCGCCTCAATTGGAATAGCGATCGCTAACTGTTCGTCAGTCAATCTGAACACTTGTCCTTCAGCTTCGTCAAACTCTACCTCACCATTAAAACGTAACCAAATCGGCGAATGCAAATCCACCTGTTGCTGCTCATAGGCAACAATTACATCTTCAAAGTTGGCAAAAAAGCGATTATTTGGCTTCTTCTGTTTTTCAGGATTGTCTACTGTGAGGTAGTAGCAACCCAAAACCATATCTTGGCTGGGTGCAACAATTGGACGACCAGTAGCAGGAGACAAAACATTATTAGACGCAAGCATCAACAACCTGGCTTCCGCTTGAGCCTCCAAGGATAAGGGGACGTGGACTGCCATTTGATCACCATCGAAGTCAGCGTTAAAAGCCGGACAGACTAGAGGGTGCAATTGAATAGCCCGACCATTTACCAGGATTGGTTCAAATGCTTGAATCCCCAAGCGGTGCAGTGTGGGCGCACGGTTCAACATTACTGGATGTTCACGAATTACTGATTCCAGCACATCCCAAACTGCTGGGTCATTACGCTGAATCATCTTTTTGGCTGCCTTAATGTTATTCACCAAGCTGGATTTGATCAGTCGATGAATTACAAAGGGTTGGAAAAGCTCGATCGCCATTTCCCTAGGTAATCCACACTGATGGATCTTCAAATTTGGTCCAACCACAATTACCGAACGACCAGAGTAGTCAACTCGTTTACCTAAGAGGTTTTGACGGAAACGACCCTGCTTACCTTCAATAATGTCTGAAAGCGACTTTAACGGACGATTATTAGCACCAACCACTGTACGACCACGACGACCGTTGTCAATTAAGGCATCAACTGCCTCTTGGAGCATTCGCTTCTCATTCCGCACAATAATTTCTGGAGCCAAGATTTCCTGCAACCTAGCCAAACGGTTATTCCGATTAATTACGCGTCGATACAGGTCATTTAAGTCACTTGTAGCAAATCTGCCACCATCTAACTGCACCATTGGTCTAAGATCTGGCGGAATCACAGGAATAAATTGCAGAACCATCCAATCGGGACTAGCACCCGTAGCAACGAAGTTATCTACCACCCGCAATCGCTTAATCAACTTAGCTCGCTTCTGTCCCTTAGAGCCTGAAATTTCCTCTCGCAACTTTTCTGCTTCAAGTTCAAGATTCAAATCCTGTAACAATCGTTGCACCGCCTCTGCACCAATTCCCACCTCGATTCCTTCTAGTTGAGAATCCTCAGCGTAGATCTGATCTTCTAATTCCAACCACTGATCTTCAGAAAGTAGCTGCTTGTAGCTCAGATCCTCATTATTTCCAGGATTTAAAACCACATAGGCATTGAAGTAAACGATTTGCTCAACATCTCTAAGCGGGATATCCAACAGAATTGCCATATAGCTAGGAATACCTTTCAGATACCACACATGGGTAACTGGGGCTGCCAGCTTTATAAAGCCCATGCGATGACGACGCACACGGGACTCAGTCACCTCAACGCCACAACGCTCACAGACAATACCACGATGGCGAACTCGCTTGTATTTACCACAATGACATTCCCAATCCTTAGCAGGACCAAAAATGCGCTCACAAAATAAACCATCCATCTCTGGCTTGAGCGTACGGTAATTAATGGTTTCTGGCTTAGTTACTTCCCCTACCAAGCTACCGTTGGGCAAGACTCTTTCACCCCAAGTACGAATGCGTGATGGAGATGCCAAGCCAATCTTAACGTAATCAAAACGTTGTTCCACTTTTGTCATGAGTAAAACATCCTGCTCAATCAGAGCGTAATATCAGTTAGTTAAATTTTAGTAAGTAGAATAGTGGATAGAAGATCAGTTAAATGGAGAAAAACTGAAGGCTTTAATTTAAATTTCCCTAAATGATTCTCCAATTCTTTAACCTAGCAATTCAGCTGAAAGAAGTCCAACAATATAGCTTCAAACTTGACGTTGCCCAAGGCACAACTACAATCACCAGAGAATCTAGCAGCTAAGATTAAATTTAAATCTTAATCATCATCATCTTCATAATTTCCATCTCCTTTATAAATAGATTCATAAGTAGGACGAGTAGGGGTACGGCGAGAACTCACATCCACCATTAGATCTACTTCGGTATCCAAATTATTTCCGTCTTCCCTAGACTCTAGTTTATGTACCGAGACATCTAAACAGAGAGATTGAAGTTCTCGCACCAAAACCTTAAATGATTCAGGTGTACCTGGACGGGGGATTGAATGACCTTTAACGATCGCGTTGAGAGCTTCGTTACGTCCAGTCATATCGTCAGATTTCACCGTTAATAGCTCCTGTAATGTATATGCTGCACCAAAAGCCTCCAACGCCCATACCTCCATTTCACCAAATCGCTGTCCTCCTTGCTGAGCTTTACCACCCAGGGGTTGCTGCGTAACCAGTGAATATGGACCAGTAGAACGAGCATGAATTTTATCATCTACCAGATGCACCAGCTTCAACATATAAGCTTTACCAACAGTTATAGGTTGGTCAAAAGGTTCGCCCGTACGTCCATCATAAAGAGTAAGCTTACCAGGAGTGTCAGGATTAAACATCCACTCTTCACCTGTCTCTTTCTTTGCTTTCTCTAGCTCATTATTCATTGAGTGGCGAGACATTTCCTCTCCGTGCATCTCATCAAATGGTTGAATCTTAAAGCGCACATCACGATGATGACCAGCCCAAGCTAGTAAACATTCAAATACCTGACCTACGTTCATGCGAGAGGGAACGCCGAGCGGATTCAGCACGATGTCTATGGGCGTACCATCCTCAAGGAAAGGCATATCTTCCTTAGGTAAAATGCGTGAAATGATGCCTTTATTCCCGTGGCGACCAGCCATTTTGTCACCAACTTGAATTTTTCGCTTTTGTGCCACATAGATTCGCACTACCATATTCGCGCCAGGAGGTAGCTCGTCACCTTGCTCCCGAGTAAAGACCCGAACATCAACCACTCTGCCTCTTTCACCGTTAGGGACTCGAAGCGAATTATCTCTTACATCTCTCGCCTTCTCGCCAAAAATTGCTCGCAGCAACTTCTCCTCTGGTGGCTGATCTGACTCACCCTTCGGTGTGACCTTACCTACTAGAATATCCCCAGACTCTACCCAAGCTCCAATCCGAATAATTCCTTGTTCATCCAACTGTCTGAGCGAATCCTCGCTTACATTAGGAATTTCTCTAGTAATTTCCTCTGGTCCCAATTTAGTTTGGCGAGCTTCAATTTCAAATTTTTCAATGTGAACTGATGTGTAAACATCGTCATAAACCAGGCGCTCGTTGATTAAAATCGCATCTTCGTAGTTATATCCTTCCCAAGGCATATAAGCAACCAAGATATTTTGTCCCAGTGCCAACTCACCTCCTTCAGTAGCAGAACCATCCGCTAGGATCTGACCCATCAATACACGATTACCTGGGAAAACAATTGGACGTTGATTTAGGCAGGTATCTTGGTTAGAACGTTGATATTTCTGCAGATAGTAGCGAACTTCACTACCGTCATCAGAACGAACTCTGATCTCTTCAGCAGAAACATAGGACACCTCACCATCAGAGCGAGATACAACCACCATGCCAGAATCCCGTGCTGCTTGAGCTTCTAAGCCAGTACCCACCAAAGGTCGTTCTGGACGAAGTAGCGGCACTGCCTGACGTTGCATATTCGATCCCATTAAGGCGCGGTTAGCATCATCATGCTCTAAGAAAGGAATTAGAGAAGTTGCTACAGAAATAATCTGCACAGGCGAAACTGCCACAAAGTCAATTTCATTAGGAGCAGCTGAACCAAATTCTTGGCGGTAACGCATAGGAATTACATCGGCGGTAATTACTCCTTCTGCATCCGTAGGCATATCGCCTGCTGCCACGCGAGACTCATCTTCCTCATCTGCGGTCATGTAAATAGGTGCAAGATCACGCCTTACCTTGCCATTTTCCACTTTGTAGTAAGGGGTTTCAATAAAACCATATTGATTTACTCGGGCATGAGTAGCCAAAGAACCAATTAATCCAGCATTTGGACCTTCAGGGGTCTCAATCGGGCAAATACGCCCATAATGACTAGGATGAATATCTCGAACGGCAAATCCCGCCCGTTCTCTAGTCAAACCACCAGGCCCAAGTGCACTTAAGCGACGTTTATGGGTCAGCTCAGCTAAAGGATTAGTCTGATCCATGAACTGAGAAAGTTGGCTAGATCCAAAGAACTCCTTGATCGCGGCAACTAAAGGCTTCGGATTTACCAATGAGGCAGGAGTGAGAGAATCTGAGTCAGATACTGTCATTCTTTCGCGAATAATTCGCTCTAGACGATTTAATCCAACCCGAACCTGGTTTTGCAGTAGTTCGCCTACAGAACGAACGCGACGATTACCCAAGTGATCAATATCATCGGTTTGACCTACATCAAATTTAAGATTAACAAGGTAATCAATCACCTTAAGAATGTCTTCATTAGTCAAAACTCTAGTGGTATCAGGTACATTTAAACGGAGTTTTTTATTTAATTTGTATCTGCCTACCTTGCCCAAATCGTAGCGCTTTGGATCAAAGAATCTTGATTCAAGCAACTGTTGACCACCAGCAACCGTAGGCGGCTCACCTGGTCGAAGTTTGCGATAAAGTTCCATGAGCGCTTCTTCCTCAGAAAATTGCCCTTCTTTATCAATCGTTTTTTGAAAGTATTCAGGATGGCGTAGCGAGTCATAGATTTCACTATCGCTTAGACCGATCGCTTTGAGCAAAACCTGCGCTGATAGTTTTCTGGTCTTATCGATTCGCACCCAAACCAAGTCGTTTTTGTCGGTTTCAAACTTTAGCCAAGCTCCCCGATTTGGAATTAGATTGGCACTGTAGGCACGGCGACCATTTTTATCGATTTCTTCTTTGTAATAGACTCCTGGACTACGCACAATTTGATTGACGATTACCCGCTCTGCACCATTAATGATGAATGTACCGCGATCAGTCATTAAGGGAAGATCGCCAATAAACACTTCTTGCTCTTTGATTTCACCAGTTTCTTTGTCAACTAAACGAGTTGGCACATACATCTGCACAGCATAGGTGGCATCGCGTCGCTTGGCTTCATCTACACTATATTTTGGGCTTTTGAGCTTGTAATTCTTGCCGACAAAGTGCAATTCCATTTTGCCGGTATAGTCGGTGATTGGTGAAAAACTATCCAGTTCTTCAATTAAGCCTTCTTCCAAAAACCACTTAAAACTTTCTCGCTGAATCTCAACTAAATCGGGTAAAGCAAAACTAGGACTGGTGGAACTGGGAACAATGTTGGTTGGCTTGCTCATGACTTGTTAACTGTACTGTTAACCACTAATTTGGTATAGTTTTGTCGAAATCTACAGAGATTACTTAAGTAATCTTGCTGTGAATTGTTACTGTAAATTAACTGTGAATTGTTTGTGAATACTTGATTAAAATCTTGATAGGTAATTGCCTGTCAGAAACTCATCTACCTTGAGAAACATAGTTTGAGAAACATAGTTTGAGAAATATAACTTGAGTTACATCGCTTGAGTAGCTTATCTATTGTTAGGATTATCTGATGTTAGGATGATCCAGCATTAGAAAGAGACTAATCTAAATACTTATCCAACTTATAAAATACTTAATTAAACAATTTCATGCTCTAGGTTTTTATTCTGAGTTTTATATTCATTAGATTTTAATTGCTTGGCTGAGTTAAAATGATTTGCAAATCTGCACAAATTATTGATTAATTCCTAAATAAATACTAAATCTTTATTGTAATGTATTTGAGCGTAGAAGCTCTCCACCATAGCTTACATCTAATAGATAAGTCAATAGTGGTTTTGAATTAGTTTTAATCTTAGCTATCCTCATCTTTATAAAATCATATTTTTATAAAATGTCTTTGATAATTATTTTGGCGTTATAGCAATAGGCTTGTCTTACGACTTACAAGAATCGTTCGGAGATATATACTAATTATGACTTGCGCCAGATTAATTTGGTTATAAGTCTTTGGGGCTGTGGCTCAGTTGGATAGAGCAAGCGCCTCCTAAGCGCTAGGTCGGCGGTTCAAGTCCGCCCAGTCCCGTAATTTAGCCATGAATTTGGCGGATTCTAAGTAAATCAATCAAAACTAAGAAAGGATCGCGCCAAATTTTGACTTTGCTGCGTTTATCATCTATCCAAACCACTCGTACTTCTTTGATCTGGTAGCCTTTCTTGAGCGCTAGGTAGAGTAATTCCACATCGAATGAGAAGCCAGTCATTTGCATTTGCGCAAAGATTTCCCTAGCTAGATCGCCACTTAGCAGCTTGAAGCCGCACTGAGTGTCTCGAATTTTTGACTGCAAAGCTAGTCGGGCTAACAGATTGAAGCCCTCGCCAATAATCACGCGGTAAAGCGGCTGGCGCACAGTGATAGCACTATCTCGCCGATTGCCAATGGCAATATCTGCGCCTTGGTCGAGTTCTGTTTGAAGTTTAGCTAACTCTGTAATAGGGGTAGAGCCATCGGCATCAGAGAAAAGAATGCGATCGCCCGTTGAGGCTAAAACTCCAGTTCGGACGGCGGCACCTTTACCACGGTTTTGTGGTTGAGAAATAATTTTTAGGGCTAGTTCGTCTACTTTTTGAACTTGCTCAGCGATCGCTACCAAAGTATCATCCATGCTGCCATCATCTACAATAATTAGCTCCCAACTATAAGTTTGTTGACTTAAATATTCTAAAAAAAGCTCTAGGGTACGAGGCAAGCGATCGCGCTCGTTATAGGCAGGAATTACGATAGACAAAAACGTCATGGGCGGGAACTAACTAGATTGCCTGTAATATTAACTTTGCCAGATCAAAGCTGCTTGATTAAATCTAATAAAATCGGTACGCAATCGGTAGATAATTTTGCAGAATGCTTTCAAAAACTCTTAATAAAAAGTCTTAAATTTTGATGCTTATGTTATTGCTTACGGTATTCAAAAGACTACAACAAACTCTCCTGCGCTTTGTAACTCACCCTATAATTTTTGGTGGACTGGTTTTGTGTCTGATAATAATTGTTTCTTTACCAATCTCTGGCTTGGCGATCGCTCAACCGAATCCCAATGCGCTCGCCAGGTTAATGATAATTAAGGAGAGATTTAGCAAGTTGGAAAACTATGTTGTCGCCCAAGATTGGACTACGATTAAGACCTATATTCATGGACCATTTGGTGGAGTGCGCCAAGATATCCGCTTAGCAACGGCAGGGCTGTCGCCAAAAGAGCGGGCAGTAGCTAAAAATCTGACCAAGAAGTTTGTTGATGACTTAGTGAAAATTGACTTTGCCGCAAGCGATCGCGATGTAGATCGCACTGAGACAGCCTTTGATCTGGCTAGGCAGGACTTTGAGCAACTTGTGGATTTAATTGAGAATTCTTAAATTTAATTTTAGGTTTTTAAGAGGGGAGACTATCTAGAAAATTCTAATATTTATCTAAATTTTCTTCCCCAAATTCCTAAACCTCTTTAAATTACGCCGCAGCCGCAGGCAGCTTTTCCACAGCCAAGATTGGCAGAGTTGCCAGTATGACCATCGGCACAAGCTTGACTACAATAGGAAAGACTATTTACTACTACTGCCCGATCGCTAGCAACTTCACAACTGCAATTTTTTCCACACGCACATCTTACTAATTCTAATGTAGCCATAATTAATTCTAAAGATTTGATAATTGTTTAACTATATTAGAATAGCTGAACATCTATTCATATGTCAATATATACTCCTTTCCTACTGTCAAAATAGACATTAGTGAAATGGGGTTACTGGGTGAATCCCCCACACCCCCAATAACAGTAATTCTTGACTGGGATGGGAGTAAGAGTTAGTTATTTTTGAAAATTTAGGTGGAAATAGTCTTGTCTAAGTTAGAAGTTGATTTGTTAGATTGTGAGACTAATTGCACGGTTGATTTAGCGATCGCTCTACTGCGAGATCAAGCCTTGGCAACCGAGCAAGCGCAGCAAATGGCAGAGTTTTTTGGCATGTTGGGGGATGCAAATCGACTGCGAATTTTATCAATCTTGGCGCAGCAGGAGCTTTGTGTGCATGATTTGGCGGTGGTAGTAGAGATGAGTGAATCGGCGGTTTCCCATCAGCTACGAATTTTACGTACTATGCGTCTGGTAAGTTTTCGCAAGGAAAAGCGTAAAGTTTTTTACCGATTGCTAGATCACCATGTTTTGGAACTTTATCAAGCAGTGTTTGAGCATTTACAGGAGACTAAAAGTTAAATAGGTCGAAACTACGGGTAAGCCGATCTAAGTTAAAAAATCTAAGTTAAAAAATCTAAGTTAAAAAAT
>Ga0163144_10008078_pt1 | contig 22847 bp, 14 predicted proteins | sample OliLak19BULKMAT1_FD_123175 | JGI IMG/M metagenome (GOLD analysis project Ga0163144, IMG submission 123175) | Freshwater microbial mat bacterial communities from Lake Vanda, McMurdo Dry Valleys, Antarctica - Oligotrophic Lake LV.19.BULKMAT1 | ecosystem: Environmental > Aquatic > Freshwater >...
CCACGCCATTCAGCGTGATATCTTCACCTATGGGAATGGCGATGCCACCTTGCAATTGGAGCGTCGCGCCGGCAGCAACAGTTGTATCGCCAGCCGTCGTGCCCAGGCCAGTATTATTGGTCACCAGAAGAACGCCCGTCGTCACGGTGGTGGTTCCAGCATATGTGTTGCTACCGCTTAGCTGGACAGTTCCGGCACCCACTTTTTCAAGCCCGCTTCCGGATATGGTATCGCTCAGCAACAATGTGCCGGCGGTTGAACCTACGGATGAGTTAGATGCCAGACTGATGGTGTTTGAGAATTCGTTGCTGCCGCTGACATTCAATAGTGCGCCAGTGGTCGTGATTCCCGTGCCATTGAGGATGAGCGGTTCATCCGAAACGATACCGCCGGAGATTGCCAACTGCGCACCGGCAGTGACAGTGGTATTTGTGCCGACCGTTCCTAACGCATTAGCGCTCTGTGCTTCAAGTATGCCGCCAGTGATACTCGTTGTCCCCGTATAGGTGTTGGCTCCCGCTAGTACCAGCGTTCCAGTTCCGCTCTTCGAAACATCATTTCCTCCGGTCAGAATGTTTGGTAACGTTAATTGTGCACCGGCAGAGATGGCAAAATCCCGGTTTCCATTCAGATCGATAATACCATTGTACGTATGAGTTCCTGCAGTGACTGTCACATCGCCATTCAGATCCAGTTCATTTGTGCCGGTTATAGTGTAATTTCCGCCGGTGAATTGCACCGTGAGATCAATGTTTGCGGCCAAGTCGTTCGTATTGGTCTGGTTCGCCGCGCCGTTCGGAAATCTGACAACATCATTATTTTGTGGTCCGCCGACTGGCGCCTGCGGAGTCCAGTTATCTTGATTCGACCACAAGACGCCAGCACTTCCATCCCAATCAAATGTCGTTCCTGCAAAAGTATTCCCCAACAACAGGGTAACACACAATAGTAAGGGGAGTCTGAGACGGAAAAGGAATTTCATTACTAACAACCTCCATTAAGAACAACAGGCCCCTTGTCAGGGCCAATCACGTAGGCACAAGTGCAGCGGCCGAGGCCGCTAGGGTCTTTCAGCCGGCACCGCAGAGTTCGATTGAGATTACGACACATCTTGGTGCTAGAAGCCTAACTGAAAGTTCACCACTAATACGTCGTTTCGAACTTCCCGGAATCCGCGCAGCGGGTTTCCGGAGCTCGGATCATCGACGAACAGGTAGTTGATCTGAAGCTTGGTTTCCCGGCCTTTGATATAATAATTGATGCCGGCCGTGTAGACCTGCGTCTTGAACTGATCCGTATGCCGGTCAGACTGCAGCAGGTCTTCCGCGTTCACATTCTCAAAGGCTTCGTAGCGGAACGCAAATTCCAGGTTGTTCAGAACGCGGCCGACCTGCCCGCCTTCTTTCAACTTCTTGCCGAAAATACTATCGGCCAGGCGGTAGCCCGTTCCGAAATACCAGCCGGACACGTTCACCGCCGCCGGGTTTGCCTGCGTAAAGCCAGACGATCCGCGCGCGCCGGTCACTCCCAAATCCACGCTTCCGATGCCGAACAGGGCTGTAAAGGAGTCGTCAGCGCCAAAGCGGTCTCGTCCCGCGCCCCACTCGCCGCGCAGCCACATGCCTTTCGCCGGTCCACCCGGACGATAAAAGGCCCATGCGCCCTGACGATTGATCGCCGTGCGCGTCTCATTGACCGCGTTCAACACGAAGTCCGGATCGAAGTTTCGGCCCGCTTCACCGTGCACACCTTCGGTGCGATGATACCCCAATTCCAGTCGGCCGTACCATTTCTCAGTGCTCCAGACGGGCCGCACCGCAAGCCGGAACGCAAAATCTTTTTCGTCGTTATCGTCAGACCGATTTCCGGCTTCGACGATTTCTGGATCGCTCAGGATCGTGCCCGACGGACCATTGAAGAGTCCGAACGAATAGCGAATGCGGTCATTGAGCCAGAATCCGGTCACCATCGCGCCAATGTCGCGGACGTTGTTGATGCCCGTCACCATGGAACGTTCGACGAAATCAAGCTGCCCCGAGTTGCGCGACGCCTCTTCGCCCGACGGCGGCTTGAACTGGCCGATGGCAAAGCTGTGATGCGGAACAAGTCCATCGAAGCTGATGTAGGCGTCTTGCAACAGGCGCGGCTTCAGCGCGCGTCCTTCGATCACGCCTTCCCGCAATGCGGCCGACGGCGACGACGACGGCACATTATGGCGCGGCAGCGTCGGCAACGGATAGAAGGAGGGATTGTGCTCGCGCGACGGATCGATCATGATGAACGCAGAAATGTTCTCACTGATTTCCATCGAAAAGCGCAACTCCGCGCGGCGAATGCGGAACGTGTCGTTGTCCAGCAGTTCGTTCTGCTCTTGGAGCACATTCGGCGAGGGATCGTTGGTGGGGAAGTTCAGCGGCTGTGTGGTAATGCCGATATTATCATTCTGTACGCTCTGAAACCAAACCTGGAGCAACCCCTGAATTTCGAGCTTGATGCCCTCGGTCGACTTGATTCCCACGGCCTGGCGCGGGCCGTATTTTCCGCGCAAGCTCTTGTCCACGCCGCCAATGGCATTCTGGCTCGCGTTTGCTTCTTCTTTGGCGGTGATGTCTTTGCGCAGTCGGTTGACTTCGGCTCGCAGGTCGTCGACAGAGCTTCCGGAATACACGGAGGCGGCAAGCGTCACTATGGAAATTATAACAACACGCCATAATGGCCGCATGAAACGCCTCCAAAAAACGACTTTGTTCGTGAGCAGTTCAGTAACGTTAGCGGCGAGCTCTACCGTGTCAAGCATTTTCGAACCAAAAACCCAGCACATGGCATAACAGTTCTCGCCTGAAATTTGACGTTTCTTAAAACATACAAAAGGTTGAAAGTCAATAATTTTGCACTTTGTACACTTATTTAACACGAAACGTTTGCTTTTAGCCTGCCGGTCTCTACTATAAGTATTTTGTGGCAAGTGACATGCGTCAAAGCTCCGGAGCAGCCCCAGCCGGTGATACCGTCGCTGGTGCAACGCCGCCCGAGGTCCCTCGACCTGGCAGCGCTTCCTCACGACCTGCGGGGGGATCCCGCGGCACCGTGAACGGACGCGGCTCCAGCGCCACCGCTGGCGCCGGTTCCGCCAAATCCCATTCCGAAATCGCCTCTGGCCCCATCCAGGATTTGATGGGCGAAAATCTGTTGATGAGTGCCCCGCGCACCACCTTCAACGGACATGAATGCCCTTCGCTCGGCGGAATTCCGCTTCTTCGAAAATTAGGCCAGGGTGGAATGGGCGCGGTCTATTACGGCGTGCATCCACGCCTGAGTATCGAAGTGGCCGTCAAAGTTCTTCCGTATCATCTCGTTGAAAAAGACCCCTTGCTGGTTGAACGTTTTTTCCGTGAAGCCCAGATCTCGGCCCAAGTTCGCTCGCCGCATCTGGTCAATGTCATGGACGTGAATGAAGAGAGCGGCGTCTTCTTTCTCGTCATGGAATACGTCAACGGCATGTCCGGCAAGGAACGCCTCGCCGTCGTCACACGCAGCGGCGCCAAGGGCATGACAGAACTCGAAGCTCTCGAGATCTGCGTTGCCGCGTCCACCGGCCTGGAAGACGCTCACGCGCGCGGCATCATCCACCGCGACATCAAGCCCGAGAACATCATGATTCCTTATGTCTCGCGGACAACCAAGGAATTGAATGTCAATGGCGCCAAGCTGATGGACCTCGGCCTCGCGCGAGCCGACACCGGCACGATCAATAATCCCGCGCTCACCGCGACCAAGCAGGCCATGGGCACGCCCGGCTACATGGCGCCCGAACAGATCATGGACGCGCGCACCGCCGGACCCACCTCCGACGTGTTCTCGATGGGCGCTTCTCTCTACGCCATGCTCGCCGGCGTCGCCCCGTTCAAGCGCAAGAATTCCATGCAGACGTTGATGGCGACCATGAACGCGCCGCACACGCCGCTGATTCAAGAACGGCCTGACGTCTCCGAACAAGTCTCAGCCATCGTCGATAACTGCCTTGCCAAAGAAATTTCCGGCCGCTATCCCGACGCACACCATCTGCTCGTCGAACTCAAACGCGCCCTGAAACACGCCCGCGCCGAGGCCGGCGTTCAAGATCTGTCATACGACAGCGGAACCGGCACCGCATCCATCGCCAAACCCCATGAAGGCGGCGAACTGCCTGCTATTCATGGCCTCGACGAATCCGAGTCGGCGACGGCACCCAAAGCCGCTTCCAAATCCAAGACCATTCCGCGCACCACGATGTACATCGGCGCCGCGGCGGCGCTGGCGTTTCTGGTCGCCGGAATTTTCTGGCTCAAGCAGCCCAATCCCGAGCAATTGCAGTCGCACGAAAGAATGCTCTTACGGGCCTTGGAGAAAGCAGGCCAACCTGAACTCGCTCACGAAATTGTGCGCAACGCGGGCGAAATGGTGTTTTCAGATCCGCGCCCAAAATTAAAAGAAGCTGCTGTTGACGACATTATTCTGGTTCAAGAAAAACTGAAAAAAGAGACGATCGACTTCGATGACATCAATATGAAGCTCACCGAGGCCGAAAAATATTTTCCGACTCACGCGCGGATCGTGGAACTGCGCGGAATCTATGACATCAAGAAGTCCGAAAGCACCGAGTTGATCCTCATCAAGAAAAATGCCGACGCGCTGGAATCCATCCTCGCCAACCCCGCCGGAGACTTCGCGCTAGCCGGCGACAAGTTGAAAATGCTGGAACTGCGCAGCGAAAGAATCAAGAACGGTAGCATGTCCGAACGCGTCAAGGGCTTCCGCAAGAAACTGAACGAGATCGCCGCCAAGGACGTTGACGAACGCAACCGCAAGATCAAAGCCGTCGCCGGCCTGCTCGCCGATGCCAAATCCGATCTGCGCAATGCTGAACAGGAACTCAGCGACCTCGAACGCCTCTTCCCGAAAGAACCCGAGGTTCTCACGCTTCGCCCCGTTCTCGCGCAGCGCAAAGAGACCGTTCGCAAGCAGCTCGTGGATGGCGTCTTCGTGCAGATCGCCGACGCCAAAGTCCTCGCCGTCGATCTCGAAGCAAAAGTCGCGGATCTCGAAAAGAAATACCCCGCCGATGCGGACGTGGCCTCGTTGCGCCAGAAGCTGGTCGAACGCAGCGGCCAGGAAGCGGAAAACAAACGCCTCGCGAAAGTCACTCCGTCGATTGAAGCCTTCGACGCCGCAATCGTCGGTGACAAGCCCGACTTGGTCAAAGCCAGCGCCGCGCTCACCGTCGCCGAACAGAGCGGCGCGCGTCTTGAGGAGCTGGAAAAGCGCAAAACCGCGCTCGTCAAGCTTCAGGGCCTGGCCGCGCGCAACAAAGCGTTCGCCGATGCCAGCGAACTGATGCGCGACGCCACCTCGGACAGGGCCGCCATAAAGTCCAAGCTCGATGCGCTCGAAAAAATGTATTCTGACGATCCCGAAATCGCCACGCTTCGCAGCGCCTACACCGAACGCGAGAAACGTGCCGCCGACGCACGTATCGCGCGCATCAGCGTTCCCATGAATGCCGCGCGCGCCGCGCTTGACGACACGAAGAGCGACCTCAAGGCCGCTCAGAAAAAACTTGATGAAGCCAAATCCCTCGGCGCGACCGACGCCGAACTCGCCTCCATCCAGGGCAAGCTCACCGAAGCCATTGCCGCGCGTGAAAAGTACGCCGCCGATTTCAAGAGCATCGAGAAACTGTTGAGCGGTTCCGCGCCTGCCGCCGACATCGAAAAAGAATTCGCGCAGCTGCAGGCCACTTACCCCGGCGATACGGAACTCACCGCGATCGGCGCCCGCGTCTCCGCCCGCAAACAACGCGACGAAGAGACCGCCGAAGCCGACCGCAAGAAAAGAATCACACCGATGCTTTCAGCCGCCGCATCGCTACTTTCAGGCCCTGGCGGAGATATGGAAAAAGGCCGCCAGAAATTGCGCGAGGCCGCACTCGCCGGCGCGACGCTGGCCGAACTGGAGCCGGGACAGAAAGCGCTGTCTCGTCTCACGCAGCGCCACGACGACATCAAATCCGTCAGCGATCTGCTCGCCAGCAAGACCAGCGATCTGGCCGACATCGAAGCCCAATACAAAAAGCTGAGTGAGGCCTACACGGGCGACACGGATGTCGCGGCGCTCAAAACGCAGCTCGAGGACCGCAAGCAACTGCTGCTGACTGAAAAAGAAAACATGCGCAAAGGGCGCGTGAAAATCCTTGTCGATCTGGCTGATAAATTGATCGTTCCCGACGTTGATCTGGCCGACGCCAAAAAGAATATCGATGACGCCCGCAAAGCCGGCGCGACAGAAGTGGAACTGGCCGCCGTTCAGAAGAAACTCGGCAACGAAGAATTCCGTCGCGAGAAATCCGCCAAGCTCCTAGCCGTGACAAAAGCTCTCAACGACGAGACCACGCCGCTCAGCAAAATAGAGGACATGCTCAAGCCTCTCGAAGTTCAATACAAAGATGACGCCGAAGTTCGCGGCGCGCGCCTGATGTACGCGACTCGAAAACAAAAAGAAGACGACGCCGTCGCGGCCAAAGTTAAAACCGAAGAACAGCAGCGCCTCGCCAAGCTCAAAGAAGAGCAGGACCGCATCGCCAGGCTGCAGGCCGAACAGGCCCGCGCCGCCAAGCTGAAGGACGATCAGGAAACGGCCGCGAAACTGAAAGCGGAACAGGATCGCGTCGCCAAGCTGAAACTTGACGAGGACCGGCTCGCAAAAGTTAAAGCAGAGCAGGAGACGGCCGCGAAGTTGAAAGCGGAACAGGACCAGGCGGCGAAACAGAAACTCGACGAACAGCGAGCCGCGCAGTTTAAAATCGACGAGGACCGCAAGAAAATCGAAACCGCAATTCGCCAGAAATTCGACGGGTTCATCAGCTCCGCGCGCACCAGCATTTCAGCCAAGGACTTCAGCGCCGCCGAAACCCAGCTTCGCGAAGCCGAGCGCCTCGTCATCAACGATCCGCTGATTCCCGCGCTGCGCCGCGAACTGGAAATTAGAAAGACAGAAGCGACGCGCGTCACCGAAGTAGTCGAGCCCAAAAAGAAAACGCCGCCGCCGCCCGAAAACACCGGGCCCCGCAAAAAACGTCGCATCGGCGAAGAAGACGTCGACTAATATGTCGTCCGGCCGGCCGCTGGGAGCGCCGGCCTCCCGCCGGCCCGGTATTCGGTTCCACGCATGGCATCCGCAAAAAATCTTCGCAACAGCGCGCTCTACGCGGCAATGCTCGCCGCAACCGCCGTCCTCTTCCTGTTGATCCGCGATGCCGGACAATCCCTGCGCGCCCCGCTGCCGGTCGCCGGCGATCTCTTCCGAAACGTTTCGAGCGGCGGCAAGAATGAACACGTCATCGCTCACGTTCTGCTGGCGCTGGCTGTCGTGATCGTTGCCGGAAAACTTATCGGCGCGATCTTTGTTGTTTTTAAGCAGCCTCCCGTGATCGGCGAGGTCGTCGCCGGAATTCTGCTCGGCCCCTCGCTGCTGGGCCGCATCAGCCCCGAAGCGTACGCGTTCATTCTGCCCCACTCCGTCGCGCCATTCCTCGGCGTCATCGCGCAGCTCGGCGTCATCATTTATATGTTCGTCGTCGGTCTTGAATTGAATGCGGGCCTTCTGCGCGAAAAAGCCCACACCACCATTGCCATCTCACATGCCAGCATCATCGCGCCGTTTCTGCTGGGGTCGGTTCTGGCGCTGTACGTGTATCCGCGCCTTTCCACCAGCGACGTCCCCTTCACCAGTTTTGCGCTTTTCATGGGCGTGGCCATGTCGATCACCGCGTTCCCCGTGCTGGCCCGAATCCTTACGGATCGCGGAATGTCCAAATCTCCACTCGGTGTTCTGGCCCTGGTTTGCGCCGCCACAGACGATGTGACCGCGTGGTGCCTGCTGGCCTTTGTGGTCGGCGTCGCGCAGTCTCACGTGGACGGCGCGCTCCTCACCTGCGCTTTGGCGTTGGCTTACATCGCGGCCATGTTTTTCGTGGCCAGGCCGCTGCTGGCGCGCTACATCGAACGCGCTCCGGAAGGCTCCACAAAAAGCGCCCTCCCGCTTGTGCTCGTGGGCATGATTATTTCTTCGTTGCTCACGGAACTCATCGGCATTCACGCGATCTTTGGCGCGTTTCTTTTCGGCGCCATCATTCCGCACAACAGTTTCATTGCCCGCGAGCTGACGTTGAAACTCGAAGACGCCGTTTGCATTCTCCTGCTGCCCGCTTTCTTTGCGCTTACCGGAATGCGCACGCAAATCGGCCTCGTCAGCGGTCTTGAAAACTGGCTGATCTGCGGACTGATCATCCTCGTTGCCGTCGTGGGCAAATTCGGCGGCTCCACGCTTGCCGCCCGCATGACGGGGATGCGCTGGCGCGACGCCGCCGCGCTCGGCACCTTGATGAACACGCGCGGCTTGATGGAACTTATCGTGCTGAATATTGGCCTTGATCTAAAAGTAATCTCGCCGGCCGTGTTCGCCATGATGGTGCTGATGGCTCTGGTCACCACCGCCATGACCGCGCCCATCCTCGACCTGCTCGTGCCTTCCGCACGCGAGCCGGTTTCACCGGCGCCCGAACATCCTCCGCGGCACCAGACGCCGTGAGCTCTCTGAATTACCGCGCCGCGCGCCCCGTCTTGCCGTTGTATTTCAGAGCGTTCATTCCACCGTATGTCGTCCCACCCAGCGTGACCGAGAACGGAATTTCGAGCGCCGTTTTCCGCGTCATCGACAGCCCCGCATCCGTCCACGGTTCCAGCCACGATCCCTGCATCGTGATCGTCACGCTCGCCGCATTCGTCTTCTTGTTCAGCTTCACCGCGCAGCGTCCCTGGCTCGTTGTCGCGCGCCCGGCCGCATCCAGCACGAATTCCATCACCGCGCCGGCCACGTCGATTCCGACTCTCTGATCCTTCACGCTCGCGCCATTCAATCCGCCGGGAACATTCAGCTTGATCCGCACGGACTGAGTCTTCTTCAGATTGCTCATCACGAGCGCCAGGGAACTGGCCGTCGCTTTTTCAAACGTGACAGGACTCTCCGTCGTCCCGGCAAACTGGCGCGCCGCCGCGGCGGCGGGCTGAGTGATATCCACGAAGCAGATTTTGTTATTCGCCGCGCCCGCCGCGTTGCCGATCGTCAATTTTCCATCGGATACCGAAACTGTCCGCGTCGCTTCAAACCAGTGCGTCGTGCTGGTCGGCGTTCCATCCACGGAGAGCACGCCTTCCACGTTCATTTTGAAGACGCTGTCGATGTGGCTCGGGTCGCCGCTGACGATCCGCACCGTGTATGAACCATTCGGCAGCCCAATCTCCCAGAGCGCATTCGGGTTCTCCGGCTTTTGCAGATGCAGCAGCGTATCGTGGCGCTGATCCGGAGAGGCCGGTGAATTCCGGTCGCGCGCGGTTGAACTGTTCGCCGCGTTCCAGCCGTAGCTGTACCCGTTGCCGCGATTGCCATACGGGTCGCCTGTGTCCGCCAGATATCCCGCCGGAACCGGCGCGCCCGCGGGCTGGAAATTGATCTTCAATCCGCCCATGTTCGATCAGTCGTTCCGTTTCCGCATTTCGTTCGTCGAACACGACGGTCCCTTTCAGATGCATTCTCACGAATACGCGGAGCTCGTCATCGTCCTGGCGGGCCGCGCGGTTCATCTGACGGACGTTGAGCAACATCCCTTGCAGACAGGCGATGTCGTGATCATCAATGCCGGCCGGCAACACGGGTTCGACGACTCTAAAGGCCTGCAGCTCTGCAACATCATGTACGACCCGCAGCAGTTCCTCGCCGGCGAACGCCAGCTCGAGGAGCTCATGGGTTACCGCGCGCTCTTTGATCTGGCACCGCGCTCGACGCGGCCGACAGAGTTCAGTGAACGCATTCATTTATCGCTTGCGGAACTGTCGTACGCGAATGGTGTGCTCACGGCGTTGAAGCAGGAGTACGAAAAGAAAGAGACCGGTTGGAAGGCCTCGGCGCGCTACCAATTCCTCATGTTCGTCGCCTTTCTTTCGCGCGCGTACACGCAGCAGACGAATAAAGAAGCCACGCCGATGCTGCAGATGGCGCGCGTCGTCTCGCACATTCAGCAGAATTACAAGAGTCAAGTATCCGTCGCGGAACTCGCCGCGCTGGCGCATCTCTCGCCCAGCCAGTTTCAGCGCCGCTTCAAACAGATGTACAACGCCACGCCGATGCACTACATGAACAACGTCCGCATCCACGCCGCCTGCGAACTGCTCAAGGATCCCAATAAAGGAGTCGGCGAGATCACGCTCGCATCCGGATTCTCCACCAGCGCCTTTTTCTGCGCGATGTTCAAACGCTCCGTTGGCAGCACGTCCTCGGAATACCGGCGCCAGTGCGTGCCGTGATTGGTTTTTTTAGAATCGTAGACTGCAAGCGTGGCGCGGACATTCTTGTCTTGACTGCAATGCTGGCGCGGACATTCCTGTCTGCGGTAGGGCTGCGCCGACCGCGCTGTTGATTGACGTTCTCTAATCGCGGACAGTGCGCGTCCCCGGCAGACAGGAATGTCCACCCCACTATTGCGTGCTCGTTTTTCAACGCTGAATTTTACGACGCGACGGCTTCCGCCATCCGCTTCACCGCTTTTTCAATCTCGTCCCCATCCCCCGCCAGCAAGGTGCGCGGGTCGATCAGCACGCGCTCGTCTTGGATGCGCGTGAAAATCGGCGGCGTGTGCGCGCGCAACGCCGCGCCAAGTTCCTCCGCCGACCATTTCGGATGCCGCAGACTCACCACGCGCGTCGGAATATTCCGCTCCGGCAAACTGCCCGATCCGAGCCGCGACGAATCTTCCACGCACAGCGCTTCCAGCCCCGGCAGCACGCGCCCCAATCGCGTCGCCAGCGCCGCGGCCTCATCGCTGATGCTCGCGAGCGTGCGCTTCAGCATGCGCAGCGTCGGAACGCTTTCGCTGCGGCGCCGCGGATCCAGATACAATCGCAGCGTGCTCTCCAGCGCGCACAACGTCAGCTTGTCCAACCGGAACGCGCGATAAAGCGGATGGCGCCGCAGCTTCTCCACAAGTTCCCGCTTGCCCGCCGCAATGCCGCTCTGCGCTCCGCCCAGGATTTTATCCGCCGAGAAAAGCACCAGATCCGCGCCGTCTTCCAGCGCCGTTTTCACAACGGGTTCGTCTTTCAATTCATCCGCGAGGCCCGGCAGCAGCGCGCCGGAACCGATGTCATAAAGCAGCGGCAGATTGTATTTTTCCGCGAGCGCTTTCAGCTCCGAAACCGCAGGCTCTTCGGTGAAGCCGATCATGCGGAAATTGCTGGTGTGCACCAGCATCAGCGCGCCGGTCTCGGGCGTGATGGCCGCTTCGTAGTCGCGCACATACGTCCGGTTGGTCGTCCCGACCTCCATCAGTTTGCAGCCGCTTTCGCGCATCACGTCCGGCACGCGGAACGATCCGCCAATCTCAACCAGTTGTCCGCGGCTGACGATCACTTCCTTGCCGCGCGCAATCGCCGCGAGCGCCAGCATCGTCGCAGCCGCATTGTTATTCACCGCCGTGGCGTGTTCGCATCCGAGCAGCGTCGTGACCAGATCGCGCACCGTGCTGTCGCGGTGGCCGCGCTTGCCGGAATCCACATCGATCTCGACGGCCGCGTACCCGCTGAGTTCGTTGGCGATATCCTGGATCGCCGCCGCCGGCAGGACCGCGCGCCCCAATCCGGTATGCAGAATTACGCCGGTCGCGTTGATCACGCGCCGCACGCCGCCGCCAACACGCTGCTTGACGCGCTCCATCACGCGCGTCACCACCGCAAGCTCTCCGCTGTCGCGTCCGTTGGAAATCGCGCCGACGGAAAGAATCTCCGCTCGCAACGCCGCCAGCGTTTCGCGCGCCGCGGAGGTGACCGCATCGCGCCCGAACTGCGCTTGAAGATCCTTGATGGAGGCATGATCGAGCACGCGCTGAATTGCCGGCAGAGCTCGCAAGGCGGCTTCTGTTTCAGGTGGAACCTTGGCCATTTAAAATTCATCCGGATTTTCGACTAACGCGGGTGCCCGCCTGTCCCCTTGCGGCCAAGACGGCCGCGTTACATTGGCAACAAAACCACTCTAGTCGATGCAGTAAAATGCGGCAAATGGAGTTGGGCATACGATTAGCTGCCTATAATTCGTGCGGACAGTTTTTGCCACCCGATTGTAGAGAGTGGAGACAGAATCATAAAGAACGAAGCGAAGGGAGTCGCCACGGCCCAAACCGTGCGGCAACCTTTGCTTCGTCCAAAGCTTTTTAGATTCTAAGTCGTATAGTAAACGCGTCGCATACCGGTATAGTACAACTTGTTTGACAACTTCTGTCACAATTGAGCAGTGACTTAAACTTTGGGTCGCCTGTCAACAGAGATGCGGGAGGACGCGTTGCCGGACAAAGAACCGAAAAAGAAAAAGCCCTCGCGAACTCTGGAACAAGAGACGCCGGGAAAAGAAAAACGCCGTCTGCACGCCTACTTTTCAGGCACCGTGCAAGGCGTCGGTTTCAGGTACGCCGCGTCCAGTGTCGCGGAACGCTTTGCCGTCAACGGGTGGGTGCGCAATTGCAGCGAGGGCCGCGTTGAACTGGTCGCGGAGGGCTCCGCCGATGAACTTGAACGCTACCTCGGAGCCATCGGCGATGAGATGTCCGGCTATATAAGGAGCGTGGAACGAACCTGGGTCGCCGCGACCGGAGAATTTTCCAGCTTCACCATCGCGTCCTCGGCTGGATGAACGCGAAGGAACCGGCAGGCCAGTTTACAAACCCGCACGACGCGTTTAGCGTAGCGCAGGTAAGTACAGTACGGCTGGACACCGCGTCACCTATGCTGAACGCCCCTCTCTGCAACTTCCTTCTCCGGCTCATTGTTTTAATCTGTGTCGTCGGCGCGATGTCGTTGCCGGCAGGCGAAGCGAATCCCAAAGTAAAACTGGAGAAAGAGACGAAAGAAGAGGAGCCCAAGGAAGAAGAATTCAAGTATTCCGCGTGGAGCGCTTTTCGCGACTTATCCAACGCTCCGCTGCCCCGGAAAGATCCCAAAACCACGCACAGCCGGCCGGGTTCGACACAATGGATCGGCTATGCCAAACGCGGCCAGTGGGTCAACATCGTTCTGGAACTCAAGAACACGACCGAAAAAACGGACTTCAAGGGCACCGCCTCCATCCGCTTGAATCCGTTGCGAATGACTGAAGCGGGACTAAATCCGTACACCACCAGCTACCGTCAGGAATTCGAGATCGGCCCGCAGAGCACCAAGCAGTACACGTTCAGCGTGATGTACCCGGAAAACGGCGGCACCACCGAAGGCATCCCCATCAGTATTACGGCCAATGGCCGGACCTATCAGGAACGTCTCCTTTCATTGCACGACCTCGATTCGGGCAACGAAGACCTCATCGTTGTCGTCTCCGAAAAAGCGGGCGCTTACCGCGGCCTGACTAACGTCAAAGCCAGAGGCGGCGAAGACAGCATTTTTCGCAGCCGTGTGGTCGCCGTCGTGGAACCGCGTGATCTGCCCTCGCGCTGGCACGACCTGACCGTGGCCAGTCTGATCGTCATAGACGGCCCGCCCAGCGGTGATGAAATCAAAGAAGAACAATGGGCGGCGCTGAAATCGTACGTTCAGGCCGGGGGCCACATCCTGATTACGGCCGGTAAAAATCCAGCCGCGTTGAAAAGCACGGTCGCCAATCGGGAGCGCAGTTTCCTCGAAGAACTCGCTGGCATCACGGTCAAACAATCTGCTGAAGTGCAGGAACTCAACGGCGGCGAAAGCCGCGACCTGCACCTCACGCTAAAGCCCGAAGTCAAACTCTCGATGATCGACGTCACCGTGAATCCCGGCGGCAACTTCATAGTCCAGCGCAACAAATCGACTCAGCTTGTCGAACGCTCCACCCGCTTTTACGGATTTGGATCCGTCACTTTCCTGCCGTTTTCATTGAGCGACCCCGTGCTGCCGGAATCCTGGGAAGGGCGCACCGCCATCCCGGTCGGCATTCTGGATCGCGCCAAAAACCGCACGCTCTTCTCCAACAAAAGCCTTGAAGAAGACAGCCGCCCTGTTCAGCGCGACGCGTGGGGCAACATCATCGAAGGGCCCTCCCCGGTCAGCACGCTGCCGGGCCTGCGCCACGCGCTCGATGAATCGTTCAGTAAAGACACTCCGGTAAAACCGCAGGAACCTGGCTTCGTGCTGTCCTTCCTGCTCTTTTATTTGCTCGTGGCGGTGCCTGGAAATTATTTCATCTTCGGCTGGTTTAAGCGCCGCGAGATCGCGTGGCTCGCCGTTCCCATCTGGGCCACCAGTTTCAGCGTGCTCGCGTACACGGTCGGTTACATGGGCCAGACGGGACAGCTTACCGTCAACGAAGTCTCCATTATCGAAGCGGGCAGCGGCCAGAACATCGGAACGGCGCGGACATTCGTCGGCCTCTACGCGCCGCGCCGCGACACCTACACGCTCCAGTTTCCGCTAGTCAAAAATCTCGACCGCCCGCCTTTTGACAGCCAGGCCGCGCCCGGCCACCTGTTGAACATCGAGAGCAATACTGGAAATCTCGACAGCGACCCGGATCTTCAGATCGTCGATGGCAACAACGGCTTGAGTATCGAACGCCTCCTCGTTCAGCAGCGTTCCACGCGGCGCCTGGAAGTGGTGCACCGCGCGCGTTTGGGTGAGGGCCTGAAAGTAAAAGTCGCGCGCGACGACCAGAACAATCTCTCCGTCGATGTGGAAAACAAAACGGGCTTTGCGCTCTACTCTCCGGTGCTGATCAATGAAGGCAAAGCCATCGAGCTCAGCGCTGATGAGGGCCACGTTCTCCCCGACGGCGGCTCCAGGAGCATCACCGGTATTTCGCTTCAGAGCCCCGAGCGCAAAGACATCAACGCCGCGTTTTTCGGAAAAGTCGTCAGGTTCCCGTCCGCGCGAGGTGCGCATGCACGCAAGCGTGCCGAAGCGTTGAACGGATACGTGTGCCATCACGTGGGCAGCCGCACCCTCGTGTGCGCCTGGATTGAAAATCCAGATGGCTGCCTTCCGGTGGTGATCGGCGGCAATGGACAGGAGCTCAAACGTCCGAAACTCGAAGGCCTCACCCTGCTGCTCGTGCCGGTCACGCCAAAAGCCACCGGTTCAAGCGGTGGCGTCATCGAGAAATTGAAGATTCAGCTCGCCCCCGATTTTGTGCTTGCCACGAATCAGGCCACCTGGATCGAGATACCCAACACGGGCGTCAACCTAAAGGCCGATACCCTGAACGCCGCGCCAGTTCCGGTCATACAACGCCGCGGCCCCAATGCCCCGCCGCCATTGCCGCCGCTTGTCGCCTATCTTTCGGTCGGCCTCCCGGCGCGCTACCGTGAACTCAGCGACGAAGGGCTGCGGGTGAGTTTGCGCGCCAAGCTCGATGCGGCATGGTTGAACGCGCGGCCGCAGCCCGGAACTCCGGTTCCCGCCCTCGGCGGCGACATCACGGTGGAGGTGCGCCGTTTCAATGACAATGGAAGCACAGAATGGGTGCTGTTGAACAGTGAAACGCTGATCGACTTGAAACTCACTATTCCGCAATCCCTCGCGCCTGTGGGGCTGCCGATCAACAATCACCGCTGCATCATGGGCAATACGATTCAATTGAAAGTCACGTTCATTCCGAATGATCTCGCGGACCGGCAGGCTAATCAGGGAGTCCGTGCGACACTTAAATTTCTGGAATGCAAATTGGGCCGGGGTGAAGGAAACTGATGCAATGATCAAAATCCGCGGCTTTGTCAAACGCTACGACCAGTTCGTCGCCGTCGACCATCTCGATCTGGACATCGAGCAGGGGGACGTGTTCGGTTTCATCGGACCCAATGGCGCCGGAAAAACAACCACCATCCGTTTCCTGACCACGCTGCTCAAACCCACCAGCGGCCAGGCCGAGATCAACGGATTCTCCGTCACCAAGCAGGTGGACGACGTGAAGCGCTCCATCGGTTACATGCCCGATACCTTCGGCCTTTATGACGGCATGAAAGTCTGGGAATTTCTCGATTTCTTCGCCACCGCCTACGGCCTGCCGCGCAGCAAGCGCCGCGCGCTGATCGACGACGTGCTGGAACTGGTCGACCTCACCAGCAAACGGGACGCGCTGGTCAACGGCCTCTCGCGCGGCATGCAACAGCGGCTGTGTCTGGCAAAAACGCTCGTTCACGACCCGCCAGTATTGATCCTCGACGAGCCCGCCTCAGGCCTTGATCCGCGCGCGCGCGTTGAAATGAAAGCGTTGCTCAAAGAGTTGCAGAAGATGGGCAAGACGATCCTGGTCAGCTCGCATATCCTTCCGGAGCTCGCTGATTTCTGCAACAAGATAGGCATTATTGAGCGCGGCAAACTGCTCGCCGTCGGCCCGGTGGGCGACGTGATCCGCTCGATACGGCAGAATCGCGTGGTGGAGATCGTCATTGCCGCGCCATCCGAAGCGTGCGAAGTGACACTGGCGCATCATCCGCAGATCCGCAATCTCACGGTCGCCGAGAACCGCTTCAAATTTGAATTCATCGGCAACGACGACGACGTTCTGGCGTTGCACAAGGACTTGGTGATGCAGGACATTCAACTCGTCTGGTTCAACGAAGTGCAGGCCGACCTGGAAGAAGCGTTCATGAAAATCACCAAGGGGCTCGTGGCGTAGACTGACTTTGTACCGCAGGCTTCCAGCCTGCGTGCCGCTGGCAGGCTGGAAGCCTGTGGTACATCAACGGGAAGCGATCGATGTCGAATGGACCAGGCACTCCGGCGGAAGGGATTCGGCCCGCCAAAATGCGTTCGCCCAAAGACCACATCGGTCTGGCCGACCGCCTTTTTCTCGCGATTGAAAATCCCGTGCTGCGCCGCGAACTGCTTACGGCGTTGCGCTCGAACAAGGCGTTCATTCTGCATTTCCTGTTCCTGCTGGCGCTGGGAACCGTCGTCTACGTGGCCTGGCCGCACGAACTCATTTCCACCAGTTCCGAAAAGGCCCGCATCCTGTTTCGCACCTTCGGTAAGGGCCAGCTCGTGTTGATTTCCATTCTCGCGCCCGCCTTCTCCGCCAGCGCCATGACCATCGAAAAAGAAAAGCGCTGCCTCGATTTGTTGCTCACCTCCCCCATTAATCCCGGCACGATCCTCATGGGGAAATACATGTCGTCGGTCCTGTATTTGTTCCTGCTGGTCCTTTCGACGGCGCCGCTGGTCTCCGTCATTCTCTGGCTGCCCGGCCTCGGACCGGCGGAAGTCGGCGGCCTCTACCTGCTGCTGATTTCCGTAGCCGCGGCGTTCGGCATGATCGGCCTGACCTGCTCGACGTATTTCCACCGCTCGCAGTCCAGCCTCTCCATTACGTACATGATCGTGCTGCCGCTCTCGCTGATCCTGTTCGCGTTCGCGCAGGGCTTCGACGGTTTTTTTATCATTGATACGTCCGCGTGGCCATCCTTGATGCTGCTGATCGCGACCGTTGTGATGTACCGATCGTGCCACGCCCGGTTGCGCAAGCCATTCGATCCCGTGTTCAAGGCCGCCGAAGAAGAAGACGTCTCCACGCAGACGGGCCTGGTCCTGGTGCGCGACCGCTTCCCGGATAATCTGCTCGCCCCGCCCAAAGACGACGAACTGCTGCCCGACGGCGTAAACCCGATTTATCAGAAAGAAATTCGCAGCGAGATTCTCGGCCGCGGCACGTTGTTCCTGCGCTTGATCATTCAGATCAGCATGTTCTTGTCCGTCGTTTTCCTGACCTTCCTTTATCTCGGTAAAGAACACATTTTCGTCTATTACCTAATTCTGTTCACGATGCTGGTTGCGCCCGCGTTCGCCTGCAACACCTTTACGCAGGAACGCGAGCGCGGCACGCTAGACCTGCTGCTCACAACGCTGATCAAGCCTTCGCAGATCATCACCGGAAAGTTCCTGGCCTGCATGCGCCTGTCGCTGTTTCTCACGGGGCTGGTCGGCGTGACGATGTGTTTCTATCTCTTCGTCGGCCGCGATGAACCCATGCTGCGCGTGCTATATCTGGGCGTTTATCTGCTGCTCATTTTAACCACGATTGTTTTCGAAACCGCGCTGGCGATGTTCTTCTCGCTCAATTTCCGCAGCACCGTTCAGAGCATGATCACGACGTACACCGTTCTGCTGGTGCTATTTGCGCTGCCGGTCGCGGCTGAAGAACTCATCGGCGCCTACACCCGCCTGGAACGCCAAGACCTGTTTTTCCTGCTCTTCGTCAGCCCCTTCGAAGCGGCTTATTCGGTATCCACAAAAACTATCGGCCAAAGCGAACTGCGGCAGCATGGCGTCATGATCTGGCCGGCGTTCGTTGCCCTGTACCTGGGAGCCAGCGCTCTTCTCATGGGCTATGTCTATAAGAATTTCGAACGCAAAGCGCTTGAAAGCAACAAGGTTCAGTAATCTTGAAAACGCGGCGGCCTTTGAGCGTAATGATTTAAGTCATTACAGTCATTATCATTAAATAAAACATCGGCATTATGCACAAAGTGATTTGACTCCCGGACGAAAAGTAGGTATTGATTAGCTTGCTCGACGGTATTGGAATCATTATGGATCAACCTGTTCGCATTCTGGCCGTGGATGACGATGCGCCCACCCGGCGGCTGCTTTCGACCGCGCTGTCGTCGGAAGGCTTTTACGAAGTCGTCACCGCGCGCGGGGGCGAGGACGCGCTGCTCATTTTCCAGAATAGCCCAGGCTTCAACCTGCTTCTTACCGATCTTTCGATGCCCGGCATGAGCGGCATCGAGTTGGTCGAACGCATCCGCACGCTCGGCAGCAACGTGCCCGTCCTGATGCTCACGTCCATCCAGACCGATCAGACTCTCGCCAAGGCGCTCGAAGCCGGGGCCGACGATTATCTGCAAAAGCCGGTCGATCTGCGCGAGTTACGCTCGGCGGTTGCCTACCTCATTGACAAGCACCGTGGCAGCCCGGAAGCACAGCGTCCGGTCATCGCCAAGCTCTCCTCATCGTCCTTGCTGACGATTGCCGAAGCGCCGTCGACGTCGACCCTTCGCAACATCGACGAGGGCACGTTCGTTGAATTCACCACGATGAACGATCCGGTCGTGGCCGAACGTTTCCAGCGCTTCGCCGAACGCATCCTTGGGGCCTCGCTGACGCCGAAAGAACGCGGCGAACTGCGCCTCGCGCTTGAAGAGATTGTGCGCAATGCCATCGAGTGGGGCAACATGAATGACCCCACTAAAAAGCTGCGCCTCTCGTACTGCCTGCTGCTCGACCGCATCACGTTCCGCGTTGAAGACGAAGGCACCGGATTCGACCCGTCGGCCCTCAAAGATCCCAGCGTGAACCCGCAGGCTCATATCAGCGAACGCCGCGCGTCGGGCAAGCGCATGGGCGGGTGGGGCATTTTCCTGGCCCGCAAGATGGTCGATGAAGTCACCTTCAATCGCAAAGGCAACGTTGTGTTTCTGACCAAGTACCTGAATCGTCCCCTCCATGCGGATCCGCCGGCGCTGCCCGATCTGGCCACCGTCTCCAGCCCGCCCACCGTCACACCCCCGCGCCGCTCCACGCGCATGCTGCGCAGAACCACGCGCCTTTTGCGCAAAGAAGATCCCCGCTTCAAAGAAGCGTAGGAAGTCATTGCTCATTGCTGTTCCCTCCGCACCGATTAAATTTGAGCCATCTTTGAACGAGGAGACACACGCACAATGCCGGACGTTATCGCCGTCGATCTTGGGGGCACCAATATTCGCGCCGCGCGCGTGGACGTGAACGGGCGCATCATGGCTCGCGAGAAAATTCCGACCGAAGCGCGTTCAGGCATGCAGACCGTCGTTCGCCGCATTGCGCAGCTCGTTGCCAAATTGCGGACCTCCAACACCCTCGCGGTCGGCGTCGGCACGCCCGGCGTTCCCGATCCGCAAACCGGTGTGATGCGCCTGCCGGCCGTCAATATTCCCGGCAGCGATGGCTACCCGCTGACGCCCGCATTAACGCAGCTTCTACACATGCCCGTCAAGGCCGACAACGATGGCAACCTCGCGGCGCTGGGAGAAAGCTGGCTGGGCGCGGGCAAGGGCGAAGCGGTCTGCTTGATTTTCACGCTCGGCACGGGCATCGGCGGCGGCTGTGTGATCAACGGAAAACCCTATCACGGAAACCACAATCTCGGCACCGAGTTCGGCCACGTTTCCATCGATTACAAGGGCCGCGCCTGTCCCTGCGGCGGCCACGGCTGCGTTGAAATGTACGCCTCCGCGGCGGCGCTCGGACGCGACGCCCGCGAAGCCATGCGTGACGCGCTATCCGCGCATAGCAGCTTGCTGATGAAACTTTGCAAAGGTCCGCTGGGCGTGGACAGCATTGACGCGCGCATGGTCTGCGAAGCCGCGCGCAACGGCGACGCGCTCGCGCTTTTTCTGCTGGATCAGTGCTGTTTTCATCTGGCCTGCGGAATCGGCGCGGTCATCAACAGTTTCAATCCGAGCTGCGTCATCATCGGCGGCGGTCTGTCGCTGGCCGGAGATCTGCTGCTCTCGCGCCTTGAACTTTCGTTGAGCCGCGGCCGTGCCTTCGGCCCCATATTGAAAGACGCCAAGCTGAAACTCGCCGAACTCGGCGACGACGCCGGACTGCTGGGCGCGGCAAAAATGGCCCACGACATCATCGCTTAAAATCGTCGATCGTTCAGACCGCGCCGTCGAATATCTTCTCCGCTCCGCTCGGCAGCGCCGACGGCTTGACGCGATTCACCGCCTTGTGGAACAGGTCGCTGACAATCACCACGCGCACGCGGCCTTCGGGAATGTTGATCTTCTCCGCCGCGAACGCGCGCTTGATGCGGTCCACGAAGAGATCGTTGATGGCCTGCTGCTGCTGCGGCAAGACGCGCAATTTGATCCGCAGAAAAATATCTTTTGTGGAACTCTGCTGCACGCCGATCACGTCTGGAACGTCGGGAAAATGCGGAACTTCAACGGCCAGATCGCGCGCGACCTGCACCGCAATACGCCGCGCGGCCTCGGCGTCTTCCATCTTCTCAAGGGAGACGTCGACCACAGCCTGCATGGCGCCGGTGGTGAAATTACTGACGGTCGCGATGGTTCGATTAAAAATGACGTGTTGCACGCCCAGATGATCGCGCAACTTAATCACGCGTAGACCGATCTCTTCCACCACACCGGCCTTGCCGCCGACCTCAACGTAGTCGCCGACCGCCAATTGGTCCTCCGCCAGAATCGATAGCCCAGTAATGACATCCTGCACGAGGCCCTGCGATCCGAATCCAATCGCCGCGCCAACGGCAGCGCTTCCGAAAGCCACGGAACTCTGGTCGATGGCCCCCCACAACGCGAGAATGGAAATCGCCGCCGCGATATACACAACGTACTTGGCCGTGCTGCCGGCCAGCGACGTGATGGTCTCAATGCGGCGCCGGTAGGACGTTCCGCGCACGCGTTCGATCCGCGTTTCGACGCGCGTCAACAAACGGCGCACCAACCAGATCGCGGCGGCCGCGAGGAGCAGAATGACAACAGAATCCAAAAAGTATCCCGCGTAGCGCGACCAGTTCTCGACATCAAGCCGCTCGTCGAGCCGCTGCAACACCTTGTCCCACAATCGCTGAAACCAGTTACCCATGCACCCCGCTCCTTAGTTGACCGGGGCGCAGTCTAATCCCATCACCCCCGTCTGCAATTGAACCGCCGCCTTGAAACCCACGCTTGTCTAATCCCCTGAAGACTCGTACAAAAGTCCCATGACCCCGTTTTCACGCCACGGCCTGCCGCCTCAACCACCTGATAAAGCCAGCGCCGCCGAATGGCGCGCTTACGCCGGCAGCCTGGAACAGGTCATCGCCGCCGCCGAACACCGTGGCAATTTTCTGCAGGAGCGTCTGAATCAAATCGTCACGTCGCCTGCGTTTAAAGTCCTAAAAAAAGCACGCACGCTCCTTCAGAGCACCCGAGGTTCGCGGCGCGGCCAGGCATTCACCCCACCCGATCACAAACCCGACATCCACGGCGCGCCGCTCGTTTCCATACTGATCCCCTTTCGCGATCAGGCCGCCTACACCGAGCGCTGCCTGCACTCCATTCGCGCCATCACCGCTTACTCGAATTTTGAAATCATCCTTATCGACAACGGCAGCACGGAGAAAGCCACCGCGAAGCTGCTTGAGAGAGAAGCGAAGCGGCCGGGCGTCAGCATCTTGCGTCTCGACGAGCCTTTCAACTATTCACGTTTGAATAATCTGGCGGCGAAAAAGGCGCGCGGTGAACATCTCCTTTTTTTGAACAACGATATCGAAGCGCTCGGCCCGGAGTGGCTCGCGGCGCTGCTTGAACACAGCCAGCGCGCGGATGTCGGCGCGGTCGGCGCCAAACTCCTTTTCCCCGACGGCAGCATCCAGCATGCCGGCGTCTTGCTTGGCCTGGACGACATCGCGGGACATCCCTATCGAATCGCGCCCGAAAGCGAGCCCGGCACGCAGAACGTCCGGGAATGCCAAGCCGTCACCGCTGCCTGCATGATGACACGCAAAGATGTATTCGAAACGCTTGGCGGCTTCAACGAAATCGATTTACCCATCGCTTATAACGATGTCGATTTCTGCCTGCGCGCGCGCGAAAAGAATCTCAAGGTCATCTACACGCCGCACGCGCGGCTGACGCATCATGAATCGATCAGCCGCGGCAACATCAACGATCCGGCGCAATCGGCTTACATTTGCCGCCGCTGGGCGAGTGAGATTGCGGGTAATGCGATCCATAATGCATAATGCATAATGCATAA
>Ga0163144_10008079_pt1 | contig 22846 bp, 11 predicted proteins | sample OliLak19BULKMAT1_FD_123175 | JGI IMG/M metagenome (GOLD analysis project Ga0163144, IMG submission 123175) | Freshwater microbial mat bacterial communities from Lake Vanda, McMurdo Dry Valleys, Antarctica - Oligotrophic Lake LV.19.BULKMAT1 | ecosystem: Environmental > Aquatic > Freshwater >...
AAGCCCAGAGGCTTGGTTCGGCTGTATCCGGCGCATAGCCGTAATTCAGGCAGGTCCAGGCGGGCACCTGAAAGGGGCGTGCGACGGCGTTGGTGAAACGCCAGAGTCGGCGGCGCTGCCCCGAAGAGCGTCCGGCGAGGGTGAAAAGGTGGATGGTCCACTCCGGGTAGCAGTTCCGCTCATCGTGTTCCCATGACGTGCAGGAGAGGCATCAGGAGCCCCGCGGCGGCACTGGATCTGTCCTGAGTTAAATTGAAGGGGAACGGGAGAAGGAGAGGACGAGACATTTTCTCACCGGCCGCTGGCGGAGCGGATGAACTGGGCGAGGTCGGCCTTTTGCTTCTTAAGATCGACCTGGTTGTGATACATCATATGTCCCGCGGTGTATTCGTCCTGAGTGATGTTCTGGCGCAACGCCGGGTCGGTTCCGAGATGATTAAAGGTATAGCGGGTGGCAAAGTAGGGCGTGGCCAAATCGTAGTAACCATTCGAGACATGGACCCGCAGAAAGGGATTGTGGGTCAGCGCGTCCGCGAGGTTTTCGGCAACGTTCACGTAGCCATTGTTTTCGCCCCAGTTCCAGGGTTGTACGGCACCGGTGAGGATTTCGTAAGGCGCGTCGCTTTCGAAATTGAGCCCGCTTCGCACGTACTGATTGAAGGTCGAAGCATAAGCGCTGAAGACCGCTTCACCGCTGGGATCGTATTCCATGGCGTTGGCCACCCGGTCCCGCACGTAGCCTTGGTAACGGCTATCGAAACGGCCGACGACGCGGTTCTCCGCCGCCAGAAGTTCCTTGGTAAAGCGGCCGATATTGATCCGTAGGTCGGCTCGGTCCACGTAGGCCTCGGATAATCCAGTGAATCGTGCGACCTGTTTTACCAGACGGGCCCGTTCCTCGGCGGGCAACGAGTTGCCTTGGAACAGTGCCGTTTGATATGGGCCGGCGGCGAAGGCCTCGGCCTCTTTCAATACCTCGACCAGCGGACGGGCCTGCAGGTCGGCGGGGAGTTTCTTGTGATACCATGCGGTGGCCGCGTAGGTCGGCAGGTATAGGACGTAAGGGAGATCATTGCCCTCGGCGAAGCGGATCGTTTGAAAATTCAGAACCGCGCTGACCAGCATAATGCCGTTAACGTTCAGGCGGTGGCGTTCGGCGAGTTCGGTTGAAAGGGCAGCGGCGCGAGTGGTGCCGTAGCTTTCGCCAATGAGAAACTTGGGCGAGGTCCAGCGGTGGTTGCGGGTAATATAGAGCCGGATGAACTCGGCGATCGAAGCGGCGTCCTCACGGACACCGTGAAATTTCTTCGCTTCCTCGGGTTTGGTGGCCCGGCTGAAACCGGTGCTGACTGGGTCAATGAATACCAGGTCCGTCTCGTCGAGGAGTGATTGCTCATTGTCGAGCAGTGCGTAGGGCGGGGGCAGGGGCATACCGTCGTCTTCGAGTTGGACGCGCTTGGGACCGAGTAATCCCAAGTGCAACCAGACGGACGATGACCCTGGGCCGCCGTTGAAGGAGAACGTCACCGGGCGCCGCGCCAGGTCATTGGTACCATCCCGGGTGTAAGCGATATAGAAGACGGAGGCCGTCGGCTTTTCCTCGGCATCCCGCAGAAGAATCGTGCCGGCCTTGGCCGTGTAGGCGATCGGTTGGCCGTTGATCGTGACGGTGTGTTTCGTTTCGACCAGTTTCTCCGTGGGTTTGTCGTCCTTGGGTTTTGACTCGGGTTTCGCAGCACCCTCGGATTTTTCGGCGCTGGGTGCTTTCTCCTGGGGAAATCCCGGGAGGGCGAGGAGGAAGGCCATGAGTGTCAGACGAAGTGAGCGAGGAAGCACGGTTGACTCTATGGAATTGGAGGGAGAGTGACAAACGGGAAGAAGGGAGTGGGAACAGGGTTGGGAAGGGGGCGCACCGAAAACAACTCCGATCCGCTCCAAGATTGCCCTTCCCCGACTGGCCCGGCTCGCGTTGAATCTCCCTGCTTTTCGCAACGCATGAAAATCGTTCTCGCTTACTCGGGCGGCCTCGACACCTCGGTTCTTCTCTCCTGGATCAAGGAGACCTATGACAACGCTGAAATGATCGCCTTCTGCGCCAATATCGGTCAGGATGACGAACTCAAAGGCCTCGAAAAGAAAGCCCGAAAGACCGGCGCCTCGAAGATCTATATCGACGATTTGCAGGAGGAATTTGCGTCGGACTTTATCTTTCCGATGATGCGGGCCGGGGCGATCTACGAGGGACAATATTTTCTCGGTACCTCGATTGCGCGACCACTGATCGCCAAGCGAATGGTGGAAATCGCCCGGGAAGAGAAAGCGAACGCCATCGCTCATGGCGCGACGGGTAAGGGTAATGACCAGGTCCGATTCGAACTTACTGCGGCGGCACTAGCTCCCGAGTTGGACATTATCGCCCCCTGGCGCGACGCCCGGTACCGCGACCAATTTCCGGGCCGGCAGGAAATGATTGATTACTGTGAGGCCAAGGGGATTCCCGTTCAGGCGAGTGCGAAGAAGCCCTACTCGATGGACCGGAACCTCCTGCATATTTCCTACGAAGCCGGTATTTTGGAAGATCCCTGGTATGATGCCGGCGACCTGAAAAACCGTGATTATTTCACGACCTTGTCGGTGTTGCCTGAGGATGCGCCGGACAAGGCTGAATACGTCACTTTGGAATTCGAACGGGGCGATTGCGTGGCGGTCAATGGCAAGAAGTTGAACCCACTGGGAATCATGCGGGCGCTCAATAAACTGGGCGGGAAACATGGGGTTGGCCGAGTCGACATGGTGGAGAACCGATTCGTCGGCATGAAGAGCCGCGGAGTTTACGAAACGCCCGGCGGCGCCATCCTCAGTTTTGCGCATCGCCAAATTGAATCGCTGACCATGGACCGCGAAGTCATGCATTTGCGTGACTCCCTGATTCCGAAGTATGCCGAGTTGGTGTATTACGGTTTCTGGTTCGCCCCGGAGCGTTTGGCGTTGCAGGCCCTCGTCGAAGAATCGCAGAAAAATGTCGCGGGCACGGTGCGGGTGAAGCTCTACAAGGGGGGAATCCATGCGGCGGGCCGAAAGAGTCCGGTGAGCTTGTACAATCCGCACATTGCCACCATGGAGGCCGATCCGACCAAGGCCTACAACCAGGACGACGCGACCGGGTTCATCCGGTTGAACGGCCTGCGCTTGCGGGTGAACAGCACTGTGAATGGCGCCAAGAATTTGGCGACTCGAGCGAAGAAATCCTCCTGAGCCAGCCCGCTCGGGGTTGCCCTCAAATGCCGGTGGCAAGCGGGTTCGGGCCGGCTCCCGAGCATCTGGGAACACGCTGGCTGACTTTAGCGTGTCCTTTCCCTTCAACCTTTGGGAGTTTTAAGACAGGCTCTAAGGAACGTTCGGCTCAACGGTGCGATAAAAACGCGGAGCCGCCGTCAAACGTTCGGTATGGAGGATCATCCCATCGGAGCCCGCCACGAGAGTCGCGGAAGTGGACCAGGGTCCCGAGATGTTCGGCGCGGCCTGCAGCGTGTAGCTCCGTCCGGCTACCCCTTCAAAATGAACCCGCACCACCGGTGGAGGGCCGTCCAAGATACCCACCTGCAGCACATTGAGCCCGGGGGGGATTCCCACAACCCGCACGCGAACCTTGCCCGTTGTCAGGACCCCCAGGTCATCGCGGGCGGTATAGACAAATGAATCCTCGGAGGGGGATGGATCAGTGGCCGAAGGTTCGTAGAAAATCGACGTTCCATCGTGCCGGACCTGACCGCCGCGGGCGGAAGCGGCGGCGACGGTCACAAAGTGGAGTCCTTCCAAATCGGTGCCCGAGTCGTTGTGCAGGAGTGTTCGGATGAGCACCCGGGCGGTCTGACCGGGTTGGCGTTCTATCATGTCTTCGCGAGCGACCGGTGCGGAATTCAGCCAACGGACGGCTTGACTCCAGAAACCGGTTCGCAAACGGGCGTTGCTCGCGACGGAAGTCTGAGCTTCGGCAATGGGTTGGCCGATGCTGCCTTCCAGTTGGAAACTTGCCGACCGGCTGCTTCCGCCGCCGCTTGAAAGAACCCGGTCTTCCAATTCCAATCCGACGCCCGACGGCGAAGCGGCGGTGCCAATGAGCACGGCCAAATAAAGTGGGATGTGGGTGTGGGCGGCCTTCACGGGGAGCTGACGTTGACGGTGGCGAGGTTACGGCCGTCCTTATCCCCGTCCTTCCAAAAATGCTGGGTGACGACTCTTCCGGCATCCAGCCGCACCTCCGCCTGCAGGCTACCGCTGGGAAACCAGGAACGCGAAAGGCCAAACGGCTCTCCGACCCGCAGCGTGACTTCCTCCGACATCTGGCCATTGGTATGCCAGCGACGAAACCATCCCTCCAACTTCCCGGCCTGAGCAACCCCTTCGGACACTTTGGAGCCATCGTCGCGCCAGCGAGTCACCGGCCCCTCGCTGACGCCCGCCAGGAAGTGCTCCTGGATCTGGAGAACCCCATTGGTATGCCAGCCCTCGGAAATTCCAGAGAGAACTCCGTTGGACAACCAAGAACGGGAACGTAATGAACCCTCAGGGTAACGCTCCACTAGCCACCCGGTGAAGGGTCGTTGAGTCGATTTCTCCCACAGCGCTCCCGCCTGTCGAATTAGCTCGGCGGACGTCCGTTCCGCTGCCGTTTCCGGCGGATCGCCCGCGGACCAGAAACGAACCGCGGACCAGAAGACCAACGCCACACCACAGCAGACCAGCGCAGCGAGAACTGGTTGGCTGGCCCGGCGCCGCGATAGTGAGGAGGAGTCGGTGTTCATGGCAGGCGGACCGGCTCAGTGCACCATCAGCTTAAAGAAGCGGGGCGCGGAATCGCCCTCCTCAAATGGCCCGACCGCAACACGCAAGAGGCGGACATCCGTGGCGGAATAAACTTCACGCGGAGCGGCCTGCGCTCCCTCGGCCGGAATAACAAACGGGATGGGAGTCCAGGTTTGAATGTCGGAGGAAGCCTGGATCGAATAGCTGCGTCCACGAATCACCGTGAACTGGACCAGCGATTGGCCCGCCTCCACCGAGCGAATGACCAGTGAAAAACCGTCCACGGGATCAAAGGCGTAGGTGCCCGCCAAATATTCCTGGAGATTAGTCAGGCCATCGCCATCGGCGTCATCGCCGGGGCGGATGTCCGCGAGCGTTCGCCCCCCCCCCGTAGCCGCGATTAGCGCGCGTTCCCAAGCATCGGGTATTCCGTCGCCATCGGAGTCTACCCCCAGGGTCAGATCCACCCGGGAGGAACCGCTGGGAATCGTGACCAGAGTCGAAGCCCCGGTCATTTCGATTGGCAGATAAATCACGTTGTCGATCTTCACCCGAAGTCGAAATGGAACCGTCGGAAAAAGCGCCGTCGGTTTGTATCGGTCGTCGGTGACTCCGGCATCCAGCGGGATGGTCAGCCGGTAATTCACGCCCAGCTCCAGACCGGAACTGAGGGTGGTCTGGGAGACTACGGCACCGTCCACTTCCAGCAGTACAGCGGCCTTGGCCAGATTTAGGGGGTTGCCCTGCTCATCGCGCACCATTCCATAAACCACATGGTGGGGCGCGGGTGGGAATGCCCAGGAAGGAAGCGGCAGCATCAGGGCGGACACCCAAAGAGCCCAGTAGGAGGGACGAAATGAAGCGTTCATGGTGTTGATTGGTTCGTTCGCTCAGTTGCCCGAGTAGGAGTAGGTGGTGAAGTTGAGCTTGATGTCTTTCACCGTTTGGATAAGGCGATCCAACCCTTCATTTGGATTACTGAGCAGGGTGCGACCGGGGATGACCAACTTCCACTGGCTGTTCCAGGCGGAGCGGCCCACCAAGCGGTTGTTGATGAATTCCGACCGGGGCAGGGAATCATTGTAAAACACCAACTTAAACTTGGCGATGTCGGACACGGGTCGGAAGGCGTGGTGCTTGCGGATGCTGAACAACGGTTCAGCCAATGAATCGGCTGATTGGTAGAGCTTTTTCGTGGAAAAGTCGGACCCACCGATGTTGAACGGCATTGGAATGGCCAGGTCTTGCACGTTCCAGGTCCGAACCTGGCTGGTGTCCCCCAGGGGCGGGCTCCGCATGGAATCCATACCCACCGGAATCAGATAAACATAAGGCGTGGCCGCCAGTCCTTGTGGATGGAGGAACCATAGACTCGGGTCGCTGGCCGATGTCCCATTGGCAGCGGCAACGGCATCGCCATTGGCCGAAGGATCCCCCATTCCGCGATAACCTTCCAAGGCCACCCCAACACCACCAATCTTGGTCGCGAACGTCGTTGGACTGAACGCATGATCCCCCGCGGCGAGCGATTTACCGAACAAGTTGAATCCGTCCGCGATCGTGGTGCTGAAGGTCAGAATCAATCCAGGCACCGGCAGGCCGTCGCCTGAATCGATCTGCATGCAAAACCGACGCACGTCGCTGTCGGCGAGGATGTCAGCCTTGCGGGCGCGGTTGAGTACGTCCTTCCAATTCGTGTCGCCGTCGGCGCCCGGCAGGATCCGCTCTTTTTCCGTCCGCAGAGAAACGGTCGTGGAGTAAGTGTCGGGGCGGTTGAACCCAAGCCGGCTGCGCAGCACGTCCCAATCGGCCTTCAGCTCGGCCAGTGCACTGGAAAGACCCGGGTCACCGGAATCACTGCCCGCAAATTGCGGTTCCCCGTTTTGCACGACGCCCAGTGCGCGGGAAGCGATGATCTTGCCGGTGAAGTCACGACCCGCGCTGGTGCCCAACAGGCCCGTTTCGTAGTCGTAGGCGTTGGCCGCCAGCAAGGAATACCGAGCGGACAAATCAAACAAGGTCTTGTAGCGTTCAAGCTTTTCATTGCGGAACAGGCGGAAGGCGGCGTCTCGTGTCCGATAGCCCTGCACCACTGCCGCGGCCCGCTGGCGGAACACCTGACGTTCGGCTTGAATCCGATCGCCTTCGGCAATCAAGGCCTGCAGCGCCCGCTGCGCGTTATCCAGCTCACGCACCCGTTCATTGACGGCCCACCAACGTTCCTGAGCATCACCCAGTTTGTTGACCAGATCTTCGACCGCTCCCCGCAGTTCGGTGTTACGAGCGAGCGGTTCAAGGGTGTCAAACTCTTTAAACGTCTTGGTCGTCGAAATCGCCAGCTCCAAGGAACTGATCACCGTGTAGCGGATGACCCCGATGATATCGAGCGACTTCTTGGTAACGAGTCCGGCCGCCTTAACCGCAGCCCGACCGGCGGAAGTCAGATCACCGCCCGCAGCGAGACCGGCGATCAAACTGTCGGGGAAGCCTTCCGCGATGAGATTCGCGGTGTCCTTGATGTCCTCCTTGATGGAGTCTTGGACTTTTTGAATCAGGTCGTTGGCAAATTTGACCTTTTCCAATACCTGGTCCGCAATCAGCAAGTCGTGGCGAATTTCTCTTGCCTCATTGTAGTCGGCCACGCCGGCCTTAAAGACATCAATCGACTTCTGAATGACCCCTAAGTCTCCATAGGTATCATTGATTTCGTGACGGAGACGACTGTGGGCGGCGATTTGCTCAGAAATGGCCTGCTGGATCTTTCCAGGTGAAGCACGGCGGCTCGTCCAGGTCTTGGGCTTCTCGAAGAACCCGTGATCGCCGATATCCACCTTGAACACGAAGTTCGTGGATTTGCCATCGGCGCTGCGAACCAAGGCAATTCCATTCCGGGGTGAACCATCGGGAAGTGTTGCCGGGTTGTTGGTACTCACGGGGATGACCGGGAGATTGATGTCGGTGAATTGTTGGGTCGCCCAATTCACCGGTACGTCCTGGATACTAAATTCCCAACTATGACCGGCGGTGACGCTCCACATCTCCGGAACGTCATACTCCGGCAAATCAACATAGCTGTAATGAATCAGGTCGGGACCGGCATAGCCCTGCCGGTAGAGCTTGCCCGCCCCAATGTCGTCGGGGTAGGGGGTGCCGTAGAGTTCAATGAGCGAGTTTGTATAGGACTGCTCCTGCTGGCCGAGGGTTGTCTGGAAGTCCGCCAGCGAATCCTGTTCGGAACGCATCAGACGGGTGACATCTTTGGCGTCGTCGAACGCCGTCACGGCATTCTTCAAGGCCGCGGTGGCCCGCTGATATACCTGCTCGAAATGCGTGCCGCCCACGACGCCCACCACGAGATTCGGGTTCAGATCAAAGACGAGCCCACCTTCGGGAATGCCCAGGGGGGAAAGCCCGCCCTCCGCGTTGTCGAGTGTCGTCTGCAACCCGTTTGCCAACGTGGTCAGCTCTTTCAGTTCCGGAACGGTCGTCCGGTCGACCTTTTGGATTCCTTCGTGAGTCGGGATCGGGTCCACCTCGGGCAAGATGGCATTGCCAGCCACCCAATTCAGATAGGTGCCCTGTCCTACGCGGCTGGCCCAATGATCGAGTCCCCAGGCGCGCACCGGATGATTGGTGCGGCCATCGGTCACGTTGATGTAGCTGCGCTGCGTGTTTTCCCGCGTCTGTGAAAACTGTTCCCATCCAACCTTGTGCACTGGCTGGAAGTCTTTGCGCCAAGTGAGATCGAATACTTGTCGGCCTGCCCGCGCCAAGGCGGCGGCGGCGGCGGCGAACTTTCGCTCGTCCTGATAGTCCACGGACACGGGCTTGCCCAGTACGTTGACGGCTTCAATGCGGGGCACCCAGTCAAAGTTCGGGTTAATGAGCAACGAATAGTAGCCCTTGATCGAAGTCAGGTAATGGCCATAGGCATCGCCATGTCCCTGCGGGAACATCCGGGCCGCATCCTCGGCATTAATGATTCCGTCGGGCGATTGGTCGGGCTTTTCCTGAATGTTGTAATTCAGTGCATAGATCACTTCACCGGCGTCAATGCCGCGCGTGTAATTCCATACGAGCCGGTTGTAAACTGGAGCAACCTCGACTCCCGGCAGGAAGACATCATCTCGTCCGCGTAGGAGGGTCAATTCCTCTTCCAGCAAGCTCGGCACCTGACCGCGGAAGGCGAACAGAGCCGTGGCAATTTCGCCGTAAGTCTTGTCCGCGGTGCCAATGCCAATGGTCGGGTTGGCCGCGTCGGCCCAAGCCTCGTTGCCATGCATCATGTAGAGGTCGCTGAGATAACCGGCCGCGAGGAGCAAAGCGTCATTGGCCGGACCGTAGTTGAAACCGGACTCGATGCTCATCGATCGGCCCCGTCGCAGGACCGTTTCGTAGATCGCAATCAAACCATAGTTGTTGATGGAATCCAAGTTGAGTGCCACGTCGCCTTCCCAGCGTTGCCCCGCCTGGGTGAGGATGCTGATATCCGTGTTGACCTTGTTATTGAAGAGATCATTGACCCGTTGGTTAAACGGATTGATTCCGGCTAGTACGCGTTTGATCCAGCCTTCGGCGAGGGCGGGCTCGGTCCACTTCGACCAATCTGCTGCGGTCGGATTCACCCGGTAGAGCGGGTGGTTGGTGGCCACCGGTCGGTAGCGCATCACCACGTAGTTGTCGCCGAGTGCCTGAATGCCGGCGCCTCCTAAGGTGTAGCGGGGAATGTTCGTGCTGATCGTGGTTAGCGGCAGATAGCGCGACATGGTGGCGTCGATGACGGGCGGAAAACCATCCACCGGCGCGGCGATCTTCCACTCATATTGGTATTCATCGTAACGCCCGGCCAGATCACCGGTATGCTGGAAGGTGATGAGTTCACTCAGCGGATTGGCCGAAGTAATGACCTTCAACTCGCCGCGATTCAGTTCGCCGCCCACCTTGAAGATGTGCATTGCCACGGGGTCGCCCCGTTCGGTGAAGGCCGTGCCGCTGGCTTCAAGTAACGTGACATAACCGCTACCGGGTCCGGTGGCGCTCAAGGCGTAGGAATCCACCGCCACGTTGTCGTTCTTGATTTCAGCCAAGTCACCCACACCCACCGGCTCGGTTGCGGGAACATTGGGAATATAGGTGCCGGGCTGAGCCGGATTTTCGTAGAAAGTTTCGACCGCCGTAACCAACGAATCGACCAAAGCCGTCCACTTCGGGTAATTCTCCGTGTCAGCGGTGGGGCAGAGCGCGTATGCCGCCGCCAGGTCCAATCCGCGGAGCACGTTCAGCTGTAGGTAACTCTCACCTAGGGTCTCATTCTTAAATTCGCCGATCAGTACCAAGGTGCCTTTAGTCCCTCGGTTGGGGTCAAGGAAGACGCGCGTGCCCAGGTGCGGGGGCAGGTTGGGAAAGAAATATCGGCCCTGATAGAGTGTGGATTTGATGCCGGACGGGAGTTTCCCGGTGTCGGCAAATTGAGTGGTGATATCCGCATACTTCGCCCGCGTGGCATCATGTAAAACCACGCTGGGAGCGGCCGTGGGTAGGTTCGCCGCGATGGACTGCTGGTAAAGCACATGCGCCGTCTTGAAATCCCGCACCCCGGGCAATTCATACGCCGGCTTAGTTAAGGTGGCGGCAAACGGCAGCGTGGGCAGCGGCTTCGATCCATCCTTCGGATCGCGCACCGGCCAGGTGGGACGATAAACGATATCAAGCGCCAGCGTCGTCTTGGCCGAGGCCGCGCCAACGAATTGCCCCGCGATTGGGTCAAACGGCCGGAGATAAGGCACAATGCTGCCGACCGCTGGCGGATTCGGAATGCCTGGCCAAGCAAAGCCCGCGAGTGTTTTGTAATAGTAGCGCAGGGTGAAACTGTTCGAAGGTGCGGGTGAAGCGGCCAGGAAGGGAGGCCGGTTCGTAAAGGTAATAACGCTGCGCGTGTAACTGTTGCTGCTCACCAATTGGAGCGGTGCCTGGGCGATCACCAGACCGCTCGCAATGACCTGAAGGCTGACGGTATTGGTCACCCGACTGTGGTCATACAGGTCGCGCACCACCAACTGCACCGACGCGGTGCCGATGTCGGACGTAACGGGAGTTCCCTGCAAGGTGAGTCCGTTGATCGTCAGCCACCCCGGCGCACCAGTTATGGTCATCCCCAGGTACTCGTCCTGGCGTGACACGTGGACCGACAAGTCGAACGGTTGGCCCACCACGGCGGTCGCGGCGGTTAGCGGAGCAAATGACTGGCTGTCCGCATTGTAGGTGCCGATGTTCAAGATGGGGATCCCGGCATGGGGCCCGCGATAAACCCAAAAATCCTGGTGTCGGTCGCGATAAGTAAAGCCGTCGTAATGTCCAAATGGGCCCCCCGCATCGTTTGCGGTCCAGCCTCCAGGCAAATCGCCCTTACCGCCCGTGGGTTCGGTGTTGTAGTTGATGGCCGAGTCTCCGCTGCCCTCGATTGGTTTCGGGAGGAAGGTCAACGGCGGGGGCGGTTGCAACAACCGACCCGCCGGCACCACGTAGTCAAACACCCAGCCCGCTTCCGGCTTTTCCCGGAGCACCTTAAAGGTGGCCATCGCCGGCCGGCCATCCGGGGCTTTGAAATCTACCAACACAAACGGATGCGACGAATATTCGCGATTCGTTTGAGTGGTAATGTTCAGGTCGTCCCGGGTCGCAAAGGGTGTGCCCCCACTCATGACGGCGTGTTCTTCATTCGGATTGTAGCCGGTCTGAGTGGGATCGTTTTGGTAGTAGATCGTGCCCAACGCCTCCGAGGTCGATAGCCCGGTGCCCCCGAGTTTGCTGGCGAGCACAATCTCCCGCGGGTTGGACGGCCACTCGATCGTGTAGCGGCCCATCACAGCGGGCCAATAAATGGTCTTGAACCCCAGCACCCTATTGCCCGCGTTTAGCCCGGCCTGGGAGGTGTTTTGCCGAAACCACCAGACCTCTAATTGGTTGGCGCCGGGAATGGCGTTGACCGGGATAATCGAACCGAGATTGGCGGCTGCAAAGCCGACCGACAGCGGATCAATGTACGCTTCCGGATTAAAGGAATTGCCAATGGTCTGGTTCAAGTAACCCGCGAGATAGGTTTGGCCCGGAGTGCTCCCGTATTCTCCCACGGGCGGGTTGATTCGCTGGCCCACGGGCACCGTCTGGTTCACCACCCGAGGCGCCACGAGCTCATTGGGCCAGACGAAGGTGGTGCCGTTCCAGCCAACCAGATTGGTAGCGATGGAACTGGAAGCGAAATTGGTCGTTCGCAGATTGCCTTCTAACCAAGAAAAGACGCGCTCGAAACCAATGTTCTCGGCCGAAGTGAAACGAAGCAGGGTCCGGTGGACCGGTTGGCTGGCCTCCAGGAACGTATAGAATTTGAAATCCGGAGTGAAATTGGCCCGCGGAGCATCCAACGGATCCTGATACTCAATGAACGGGGCGTTTTCCGGCTCCATGGCCACGGCAGTCTTCTGCGCCTCTGCATCCGTCGCTACCGCAGGTCGGACATAAAGGCTGTATTTGACGACCTCCGTCGGCCACACCAACTGATATCGGCCAAACAACTTGGGCCAGAATAAGCCGGCCTCGCCGGCCTCCATCCAATGAACCAGATAGTCGTTCAGGTTCTTGGTCTCGTGCGTAGCGTAATATTGGACCTTGTCCCCGCCTTTGGGGTTATGTTGGAAGGCGAAAGTCTGGCCGGTGGCCTGATTCAAAGGTTCCGGCTTGAGTTCACCCAGGCTACCCCCTTCCGGCGGAATGATCCGCTCAGCCAGTTCGATGACAACGTCCGACGGGATGGCCTGTTTCGAGACGTCGACGATCTCGGTACCCAGAGGTGCGTAAGTCTGGCCGTCGTTGCGCAGGTCACCCAGCAGTTCCACAAACACCCGTCCCTCGGCGTTGTAGGCATAGATCGACCCTTGGGCTTGATCATACCAAAGGGTTCGCAGTTCCTGCAGGGTCGCGTTGGTGCTCCCGTCCGTCGGACTGGTGCCGCCGACGCCGACAAACTCGCTGGCGACGGCTTTGGGAAAATTGTTATTGTAAACGACGTTGACGGCCCCTACCCGCGCGGTCGGCACCACGATCGGTTTTCCAATGCTCTGAAACCCTTTCTGGGTCCAGTACATTTTTCGGGGTGGCTTCACGGCGCCACCAGAGACGATATAACTCTCGGTATAGAGTTGGAACTTGTTCCCTGAATTGGTTCGGAAACTTACGGTCCCGAGAAGGTTGACCCAATTTGTTACGGTGGCTTCAGGAATGGGCGAGGACTTGACCCAGGTGATCAACAGTGGCCCGGGCTGGACCGCATAGACCAAACGGGCATGCGGGCTCCAATAGTAGCCCGAGTTTGTGTGCCCGTTCGTGGTAAAGGGTTCGGGCAGCCAGTAACTCGCGGCATTGGGTCCCGACAGTAAGGTACCTTTTTCGTCCGTTGGGGGCGGCGGGATAATCGAACCAAAGGCGAACGACACCCGGCGGCTAAGGTAGGGCGCGCCGATTTGGGCGCGCCGTAAAACCATGACGACTACGTTGTTGGACAAAGCGACGGGGAGCTTCATCTGCTGCGCCACCAAGCCCGAAAAGGCGGTAGTTCCGGCCTTCAGCGAAGCCGTGTTGCTGACGGCCAACCAGTCGGAATTTTTCAGCCCGGCAACGCCACCAAAGAAAAGGAAGTTTCGGAACTGTCCCGCGGTTGGTGGCACAAAGACACCGGTCGATTCATTGCCGCCGGGAGGGCTCCCATTGGACCCTCGCGGAAGGTCGTTGGTGGAATAGATCGGCACCCCCCGTTGGTCCGAATAGTTGTAAGTGGTCTGCTGCTGCTGGAACTCCAAAGGCAGGGCCTGGGCCAAAGCCCCGACGGTGCCCAGCAGCAACCCCAGAACCCAAGGGATGGCACGGAGATTTTTCATGGACCGGTTCATCGTGTTTTCAGCGGTTGGCGTGTTCTTCGTTCAGTCCGGTTCCACGGCTCGACGGAAGCGGAAGCAGATGCAGACCCACCACTCAACGGCCTACCGAGGCGGTCACTTTGCTCTTTTCAGCCTGGGCCCGGAGTTCTGAACTGGCCCGAAGCACTTCGGCCAGCTGGTTTTTCATCTCCGCCACTTGGGCCTTCAAATCGGCTAGTTCGGCCACCTGCGCCTTTACACCCGCCATCTCCGCATCGTGCCGTGCCTTCAGTTCCTGGATGGCCTTGATGGCGATCACGGCGAAGTCCCCGTAGCCCACCGTCATGGCGTTTTCATGGGTATTGGGATCCTCCATTTCCCCCACCATGCTGGGGAACAGGGGCTGCAATTCTTGAGCAATCACGCCCAATTGAAGTTTTGAGTTTTCGGGTGAATCTTTCCAATGAAAGCGACGGACCTGGACCTGGAGCGCTCGATCCAGCATTGGTTCGGCATCCACAATGTCCTTCTTCAACTTACGATCGGAATAGAAGTCCCAATTGGCGTCCCCGTCGTAGGAGGCCCAGCGGAACGCAGTGGTGTAGACGTTGTTGTTCAAACCAATAAATACAGTGTTCACGGTGCGTCCGACCTGCGAAAACGAGGCGCCGTCCGGGTAGGCCATCTGGATGCGCGGGTCATTGTTTCGAATGTCGATTGCGTACCCCGGCGAATTGTTTCCAATCCCCACCAACCCGCGCATGTCAAAAGTGACCTGTGGATACCACGTTCCCCCTTGGGTGAAATTGCCACCGCCTCCTTGAGTGGCCCCAATGACCAGTTTGTCAGCCGATCCAGGGTCGTCCCCGACGTTGATCCGGAACTCTGTAGTATTGGCCGCAATGTTAAAACGGGCCAGCCACAGCGGATCCGAGTTGTCACTGTTATAGCCAATGGCGGCAGGCGCTCCGGATAGGATCAACGCTTCGCCATAACCGGATCCGCCTGAGCCGTTGACGTATTCACCAACCCGGACGTGGCCATTAAACGTATTATCATATTGAAAGACATTGGCATCTCCGGTTCTGGCGACCCCAGACAACCCCGAACCGTTGCCATAAAAGTTGCTGGCCGAGACATAGCCACCAGCCGAAATATTCCCATTCATGTCGAGGGAACCATTCAATCTAAGTCCGCCTTCGGCCCAAATTTGAACCTTGCGGTTGTTGCCTTCAGTGCCTGCCCCTACGATATCCAACGAGTCACCATTACTAAAGGTCCCATAACCGATCTTGCCCGCGCTAGGATCTTTCGTCAGCCCGGCACCAAACTCCAAGGGTCGATCTCCCCGGATGTCCAATCTGCCGTCGATGATTACTTGGTTGCCGCTGCTCGTAATCAGGTCGGCGCCCGCGGCGTTGTCTTGCACCAGTTTTACCGCATTCTTCGCCAGGAAGGCATAGGGCGAGGTCAGCAGGCGCAAACGGGGCAGAATCTCCACGTTGGCGCCGCCCACGCCAATGCCATTGACCGTGATGGCGACAAACCGATCGGACGCCGTGGAGCCTTTGAACACGGTTGACAGATCGTTGCGCGTCTCGCTTCCAACCTGGGAACCCTCGCCTAGCAACACGCTGAAGTACCCCTTGTCCACCGTGACGGTCTGCTGCTCCGACCACAGGAGGTCGGGATTGCCGCCCGACTCGCTGGAATAGATCCGGAACACGACGTCGTAGTTCTTGGGTGCTGCATTTCCCAGTGCCACCCCGTCGCTGCCGACGAGAAAGCCCTGGTAGGTCATACGTTCGGGGGGATTGGGGGTCTGCCCCACTGCCGTTGACAGCGACAGGGCGCAGGCTCCCAACAGCAGGGCGGACAGGGCGGCCCGGAGCGGTGCCGCAAACGCATTGAATCGTTTCATGACAATAGAGTGAGACGAACGGGTGAACCGACTGGAAAGGGATCGGGAACTGGCATTCATCGGGTGTGGAGCAGTAAAGGGTAAGAGTGATCGTCGGGATCAGGGCTAATGGGTTACCGTAGCGATGTCGGTGAGCCGGTTTAGGGTGAAGGATCCGCGGACTTGAAAGGTGCGGGTATCGAAGGTGTTTCCGGCGCGGGCGAGGCCCTGCATCCGAATGGACTCCTCGTATTGGCCGGTCAGCGTCTGAGCGGCTGAGGTGCGGCCTCCAAAATCATCGGTGGGCGGCGTCACGCTCAAGGTGATTTCCCGGACCACCGTATAAGACTCGGAACCCTGGGGCAGTTCGTTGCGGAACCGGGCATCCACGTTGTCGTGGTCGGGGTGATACGTGTGCAGAAAGGGGTTCGAATCCTGATTATTGAACCGGTTGGTCACACTGGCCGTCAGCGAGGCCCCGCGAATCAGGGGGCCGCTAAAGGACCAGCCCTCGTTGGCTTCCGAGAAGGGCAGATGCGAAGCGCTGATGCGACGGGCTTCACCCAGGAGATTGGGGTTCAGCGGCGTTTCCTGTTTGGCAACGATGGCGTTGGAAATCGCATTGAAACCGAAGAAAATTCGCTGAAACAGCCGGGCGGAACCCGCCGCCGGACTGTGCACGATCAGCCGCAGTGGATAGTTGGCCGACACGTCGCCCAGGCTGGTATTAGTGCTGGTCACCTGGTATTTGCCGCTGGGAGTCAATACGGGGTTGTTGGCGGCATCCCGGGCATAAGACTTTAAGTATTGACCAACCTCGGTGACCGCGGCGCCCCCCACCCAGAGCCCAGCAGTGGCTCCCACCGTCGCTGAAACCCCGAGGTCCACCTGGGACTGCCCCAGTGAATCCGTGAACTTGAGTAGGCCAGCCAGTAGATTGCCGACGTTGCCGGCCAGCACCGAACGATCCAAGCCCAAGACAATCTCAGCTTCCGATCCCTGGCTGCCCACGGCAGTCAGCGTCCAAGCTTTCGGCACGCCCGTGGTTAACGTAGAATAACCGTACGTCAGATTGGTGGGATTAAGGGCGCCGCGGACCAACAGCGGAGGAACGGGCAAGACGGTGACTTGGCCCGGTGCGGCTTCGGAAGCGCTCAGATTGAGTGTCACCGTCAGGGCGTTCGGAGACAGATTGCGCAAACGCAGGCTGATGGATTTGAGGCTGTCCCCAAAGGACACGGTTCCGGAGCCCCCAGCGACCACTTCGAAGGGGCCATAGTAACGGTTATAAATTTCACCCGCACGAATCCAGTAAGCCTCGCCCCGCTTCACCGGCGTCGTTCGGAGCGCGAAGACGCGGGCCGGGTTGCCGGCGCCCAGGTTGCCGCCGGAATAGCGGAAAATTTCCGCCGAACGCTGGAATTCGGAAGGCGCCTGAGCCAGAAAATCATCAAAGGTGGGCGGTGAATTCGGCAGGGTCGGAAAGCCAAAGAAGTTCAGTCCGGAAGTCGACCACTGGTAACGGGGAGCCACGGGCTTGCCCTTAAGCTGCCATTGGTAGGTCGCGACCTCGTTGCGGACGCGCACCAGATAGGCGGCATTGGGTATTAAGTTCTGCAACGCTGAGGCAACGCCCTGGGTGCGCGTCCAGGCGAGCCATTGGCTGCCGGCCGTGGTGGGTTCCTGAGGACTTTGCACGAACTGCTGCGTCGAGACCTCAGGCTTCCAGAGCCAGATTTCCTCGATGGAGGCACCCGGGTCGCCGGCGAGGAGCGCGCCGATGGAGGCGTGCGAAGCATCCACATGTAAGAACACGGCGTTCCAACCGGCCTTGAGGTCAAAGCTCTGGGTGAGCCACTGGGCGTGGACGCGTGGAAAACCGGCCGAGAGGGCGACCCAAGAGCACAAAATGAGCAGACGGAAACGCGTGTTCATGGCTTGCGATAAAAATACCAGGTTGGCTGGGGATTGAGTCGTTGCAGCGCGGCCAGCGGGTTCCCGGAAGCCTGTCCCCCGAAGACGAGCAACTCGGTGCCCGTCCAGGCCCCGGTGCCCTGACTGCGCGGAGTCGGGCTTCCGGCAGTGGAAAGAGTTCGCCAACGGCCGGTGGTGGGATTAAACGCCCCACCAGAAGCTTCTGCTCCGCTAGCACTGTTGCCGCCCACGATCAGCATCTCCTCACCGGTCCAAACGGCCACGTGTCCGGTGCGGGGCGAGGGGGCCTGCGTAGCGGGCAGCGTCGTCCACGTACGGCCCACCGGATCGTAGGAGGCACCATCACCCAGGCGCAAGCCTCCGCGCTGGCCGCCCCAGATAATCATTCGCTGACCGGTCCAAAGTGCCGAGTGGCCCGAACGAGCGGTCGGGGCGCCGCCCGCCTCCAGTGGTTGCCAGGCTCCGGGTGCGGTCCCGCCGGTGACGGGTAGGCGTCCGCCGGAGTCCAACTCGGTCGTCGCACCCACCCCACCCCAAACGAGGAACTGGTCGCCGGCCCAAACCGCGGTGGCGCCGACCCGGGCCGTGGGGGCGCCCGCGATCGGCAGGCTGGACCACAGTTTCGCGACCGGATCGTAGAGCGCTCCGTCGGCCAGAAGTCCTCCGGAATCACGCCCGCCCCAGACCATCATCCGGGCGCCCGTCCAGACGGCCACATGCCCATCCCGGGCGGTGGGCGAGGTCAACATCGAAAGGTCCGTCCAGGTCGGCTCCGCCGGAGAAAACTCGGCGCCAGTGCCGAGAAAACCGGAGCCGAACCCACCCCAGACGATCAGGGACTGTCCGGTCCAAACCGCGGTGTGCCCACTCCGAGCCTCTGGCGAATCAAGCGTCGACAGGAGGTGCCATTGGTCCGCGGTCGGGTCATAGGTGCTGCCGGTGGCCAGAGGCAATCCACCCCCGATGGATCCGCCCCACACGATCAACGACTGTCCGGTCCAGACCGACGTATGCCCGGTCCGAGCCGACGGCTCTTCCGGAACGGAACCATTTCTCCAGCCAGGTGCCTCAACCGTCTGAATCCGGGTCAGACCCTGAGCGAGGAGCACCGGGTCCGCTGCTTCGGTCGAGGCCACGGTGAGCCCCGGTAGTAGGAGCGTTTGAAATTGGTTGGAGATCGCGATTAAAGAAGTGTTGAGCGAATCCAAGCGCGTTTGCTGGGCGGCGTTCGCGGCCGTCTGTTGGAGCTGAAAGGTCGCGAGCGAATCCAGGCGGGTTTGTTGTGCGACGTTCGTGGCGGCCTGTTGAAGCTGAGCAGTCGTGAGGGAATCCAGCCGGATTTGCTGGGCGGCGTTGGTGGCCGTCTGTTGAAGCTGAAAGGTCGCGAGCAAATCCAGGCGGGTTTGTTGTGCGACGTTCGTGGCGGCCTGTTGAAGCTGAGCAGTGTTGAGGGAATCCAGGCGGATTTGCTGGGCGGCGTTGGTGGCCGTCTGTTGAAGCTGAAAGGTTGCGAGCGAATCCAGGCGGGTTTGTTGTGCGACGTTCGTGGCGGCCTGTTGAAGCTGAGCAGTCGTGAGGGAATCTAACCGGGTTTGCAGCGCGGCGTTGGTGGCCGCGAGTCGGCCGACTAGCGCGTTACTCACCGAGAGCACGTCCGTGGTGCGGGCAATGTTGGGACCCAACCGGGCGTCCGGCAGAGTGCCCGCGGTCAGGGTTGAAGCGTCCCCGGTCCCGGAGAGAGCGAAAAGGGCATACGGCACCGCCGTCACTGGCTGACGCGGATCGAAAATCTCCAGCGCCCCGGCGTCGCCCGAGGGTCGCGCCGCCAGTTCTAGCCAACGCGGCGCTCCGGTGAAGACTCCCGGACCAAATTCTAACTGCACAGTGAATAGGCCGTTGGTCACGACTACTGCGGGTCGCGATAAATCCCCGCCCACCTGGGTGCCGGCCGTGAGTTGGTCGAACAGTCGGAACCGGAGTTCGTAGTTTCCGTTCGCCAACACACCTTCATCCACCAAGCGTCCCTGGTAGGTGAAGGGCATCGCCTCGGTCCGGACGCCTAGTAGCGCGACCGCGAGCCAGACGAAAAGCCAACTGCCCCACCGTTCATTTGCAACGAATCGCATCGAATCAGGCACCAGCAGGTGTGGCCGGGGACGACGTGGGGATCGAGGATTCCGGTTGTTTTTCCAGGAACTCGACGACCCGGTAGAGGTTGTCTTTGCTCAAACATGCGGCCACCCCGGCCTCGCGCGCTTCCGCCACAAGGGCAGGTGAATCGTAATGGCTGATCAGGAGAACCTTGGCTTCCGGCCAGCACGCCCGCATCGCCCGAGCGGCGTTGAGTCCGTCCAATCGGGGCATGCGAACATCCATGATCGTCCAGTCCGGTTGGCATTCCGCGTAGCGAGCGAGGCACTCGAAACCGTTGGCGCACTCCACCACCGTCTCGGTAAACGGAGCTACCAACTCGCGCAGCAAGTCGCGCATCTCTGCTGAATCATCGACAATCATCACGGTCATTGGCCGGTCGGCTTAGGTAACCCTCCACTTATGCCAGAACGCGAAGGTCCCTGGCTATCCGTGCTGTCGCTCGGGGGCATCCGTACTAGTGCGGATGCCTCATGTGCCTTCGTTCCTAACCCCGACCTTCCTTCGCGTCGCTCCAGGCGAATTGTGAAGTTTACAATTCGGCCCGGTTTTCCAGGGCAAAACGCAACAACGACTGCGCACCATGCAGTTTCAGTCGCTCTCCAATGTGGGCGCGATGGGTGTCCACGGTGCGCGGACTCACACACAACTCCTGAGCGATTTCCTTGGTGGTTCGGTTGGCCCCAATCAGCCGCAACACTCGCCGTTCGGTGGGCGTCAATGTGGAGAGATGGGTTGGAGCCGCTTCGGCCGCGCCGCGGTCGTTTCGCCGAATCACGAATTCTCGGAGGCTTTTGCTGAGGAAAAACCCGCCGGTCGCAACCGCGCGAATTGCGAGCAAGATATCCTCACTGGCGTTTTCTTTAAGTACATACGCGGCGGCACCCTGACGAAGAGCAGCATCAAAGGTGCTTTCTTCCCGATGCATGGTCAGCACGACCGGCGCGGGTGCCGGGTCGAGACCGCGGCAAAGCCTGATAAGTTCGAGTCCGGAGCAGCTTCCCAGATTGAGGTCGATGATGACCACTTGGGGCCGGAGCAGTGCCACCTGCGCGGCGGCAGTAGCGAGTTCACCGGCTTCGCCCACCAGTACGAGGTCAGCGGCTCCTTCAATGAGGTTCCGGAGTCCCTGACGGACGATGGGATGGTCATCAACAATGAAGACGTGTGTCATGAATTGGAGGCAGGTTTGTTGGGGACCGGGACCCGTAAAGTTAACCGCGTGCCGACGGATTCAACGCTCCGTATTTCAAAAGTGCCGCGCAACATGACCGCGCGTTCTTTCATGGTTTTGAGTCCGGAACCTTGTCCCGAGCCGTTCGGGGTCGAGCCCGAGCCGGTAATGAAACCGCGACCTCGGTCAAAAACCGACAATTGGAGCTCGCCTCCGTCCCGCCCCACTTCAAAGGTGATTTCCGTTGCCCCCGAATGCTTAAGCGCGTTGGTCAATGACTCCTGAGCGATGCGGTAAATGTCCACTTCCGCGGGTTGCTCCAGCAGCCCATCCACTAGGTCTACGCGAAATTCCAAGGTGCCGGCGAAGGCATCCCGGGCGTTCTGGCCCAACCAACGCAGGGCTTGGGTCAGCCCGAGCTGATCCAACTCGGGCGGTCTCAGACCGCGTGAAAGTGCGCGCACACCGCTGATGGCCCGGGAGGCCGTTCCTGAAATGGAGCTAAGTTCGCGCGCCAGTTCGGGCGAAGGCGATTGTCTTAGGAGGGCGAGTTCGGCTCGGTTGCGAATCAATTGGAGTTCTTGGCCTAGGCCGTCGTGCAGTTCGCCGGCCAGGCGAGCTCGTTCCTTTTCCTGTGAGCGGAGCAATTGTCGGGAGAATTCGTCCGCTACTTCGCTCCGCCGTCGCAGTCGCCGGATGCTGAACTGGTAAAATAGCCCGACTAAACTCAGCAGCAGGAGCGCTCCCAGAATTCGAATTGCCGTCCGCTGCCACCAAAATGGCGCTACCACCAGAGTTAGTTCCGCCCCGGGCTCGCCGCGGAATCCATCCTCGTTGCTGGCCTGAACCCGGAAAATGTATTTCCCGGGGGGGACCCGAGTGTAATAGGCGGCCCGCCGGGTGCCGGATTCGACCCAGTCGCTGTCGAAGTTTTCCAGCTTGTAGCGGTAGGTGACCGATTTGGGTGCAATAAAACTCGGTCCGACAAATTGGATATCCAAGCGCTCCTGGCCAGGCGGGATCAGAATTGTTTCGAGAAAGTGAGGGGAAAAAACCGAGCGTCGAGGGCCGGCCGGTGCCGGCACATGACCCAATTCGTCCGCCGGAGCGAGATCCACAAGTTGCCGATTCTCCCGGGTGATGGCCAAGAGCCGAGCCACTTTATCCGCACCTTCCAGGGCCACGCGTTGGAGCGAGACCTGAGGCGGATGATGGTTCAGGAACAGTCGATTCGGCTGGAGGGTGGATAAACCGTCCGCCGTCGCGAACCAGAGCCGGCCGGTTGCATCCCGTGCTGAGGTCGGCTGAATCGACCCGTTAAATTCTTCACTGCGGAGACCGTCGGCCCGCCCCAGCACTAGCGGCTTCAGTGCCTGCCGGGGGCGGCCGGCGACCGTATCTAGGTCCGATCGGATCAACCGCACGAGCCCGCGGCCGGTGCCCAGCCACAGGTTTCCCGACTCGTCCTCAGTAATGGAATTGATGCTGTCGCTGGGTAACCCATCCGCCGCGGAGAATTGGCTGAATTGGCCGTCTTTGAGTCGGAACAACCCGTGGGTCATGGTTCCGATCCACAGTATCCCCGATCGGTCTAGGTGGAGCGAAATCACCACTTCGATGGGATCGAGGTCGAGTACCTTGGTGAAGGTAGTTAATCCGTCGGCGGTAAGCCGGTTCAGACCATAGGACGTGCCGAACCAGACGGTTCCCGCGCCGTCATCCCAAACGCAGCGAACGTCGTCGTTGGACAGACCTTGTTGTCCAGTGATCGTGCGGATTTCCTGACCGGCGCGGTATTGGATAGCACCCTGGGTCGTCCCGGCCCAAAGGGTTCCTTGTGCCCCGGGGGCGAGGCACCAGACGATTCGTTTATTCGGCGATTCGGCCGAAGCCAGAGGCGAAAAGCGGTGCCCATCCCACTGGGCGATGGTTCCCGTTCGGGTGGCGATCCAGATGTCCCCGGCGGCATCC